>ERZ1032387.73-NODE-73-length-28632-cov-8.107324_pt1 | contig 28632 bp, 31 predicted proteins | sample MGYA00516710_ERZ1032387 | MGnify/ENA primary metagenome ERZ1032387 (study PRJEB33718, sample SAMN03160192) | human skin metagenome | collected 2014-02-25 | study: EMG produced TPA metagenomics assembly of the PRJNA266117 data set (Human skin bacterial metagenome and...
TCTCGTGGGCTCGGAGATGTGTATAAGAGACAGCTTCCCCTATTCCCCTGTTCCCCTGTTCCCCTGTTCCTATGCTCCGGTTTCCGCGAACTTCCGCCGCCTTGCGTAGGAACTTCCGACGCTGTGCGTAGGAAAGTGTAGGAACTTCCGTCACTCCACTGGTCAGAGACGTTTTCGCCGTCTTCTGGGGCTGGATATTTAGACTTAGCCTTGCGTTCTGTGCGCTGATGGTCCGCCCATGTTGGGATGGCGTAGTAGGTGCGTCCGTGGACCTCATAAATGATGATTCCGAAGGTGTCTACAACTTCCTTCACGACGCGGCGGAAATTCTCGGAATTTCCTACGCTAAGTTCTTTGATGTCATCGTTGGGGAAAATGAACCCCTCTAACTCCTTCAAGTTGAGGGTTCCGCGCCCGTAATCGTCCGCCCAATTCCACATCCCGATGTAGGCCAGGCGCGCCACAGCAGACGCCTTTGCCACATCCGGCGAGGACCAAAACTCGGGTTTAATCGTCCTGATTCGGGGCATCGTCTTCTCCTCCTTTCTCTATGGATTGGAATAGTTGGATGAGTGCGTCGAGGAAGTCTGGCCGGGCGCAGTACACGTCTTGGGATTCGAGCCATGCGCGCATGTCCTCACGCTGCTTATGAGTGGGCATTAGAAGATTCCTAGTGTTTCTTGGGCTAGGCGTTGCGCGGTGATTTCGCAGTACTTTTCCTCAATCTCAAACCCAATCGCCTTGCGCCCTAGGTTCTTAGCGGCACGTAGCGTGGAACCAGACCCCGCAAACGGGTCAACAATCACCCAGTGTTCGGGGCAGCGGTTAATCAATGTCTCCATAAGGCCAACTGGCTTTGGTGTCGGATGCCCAATTTTTGCGACTTCAACAGACCGGGGTTCCGACGTTTCGATAACGGAACGTTGCGGCGGCGAGGTAGCAATAAACCCCTTGCCCAGAACGTAGATTTCTTCATCTTGGGTCATAAAAGCCGAACATGTGGGGCCGGGGGCAGACCCTTTTTTCCACCAGATAAGACGGCTTTTAGTTCCTGTTGGTCGTGGCCGGGACCAGACTCCGAATACTATTGCCGGGCCAGTCCCCCAGGCTGCTAGTACTTTGTCCCTAGCCTCTAGGGTCGTATCCCCTGCGATTGGAGAGGCATTGTAGATTTGTGACCCTGCTCCTCTGTATCCGCCTTTTCTGGAACTGTTTTTAACTCCATACGGTGGGTCTGTGACCATTACGTCTGCTTGGTTGAGCATGTCCAAATGCTGTAGGCAATCGCCGTGGTAGAGGGTGGTGTAGTCGTCTTGGTAGTAGGGGTTCATTTGCTGCTTCCGATTCCGTTGGTGCCGCGTTCGGTGTCTCCTAGGTCGGGGACTTCGGCGATGTTGTTGGTGGCGATGGGGACTACTACGAGTTGGGCGATGTAGGCTCCGGCCGGGATGTGCTGTGTGGTGTCGCCGGTGTTATGCAGGCTTAATTTGACGGGTCCGCGATACCCGCTGTCGATGATGCCGGTGCCGTTACTGAGCACCAGGTTCCGTTTGATTCCAGTACTGGAACGCACAAACAGCATTCCTACATGGCCTTCTGGGATGGCCACATGGACTCCCGTGGCCCCCATACGATGCGCCCCTACAGGCACTGTCAGGTCGTGTTTCAGGGCGAGGTCCATGCCGGCATCACCCTCATAAGCAAACCGGGGCTGATGTGCATCCTTATCAAGTGAGTAATAAATCATTGGGGTTCCTTACATAAAAGAAAAGGCCCCGCCTGTGGACTATTGAGGTCCTAAAAGGCGGGGTTAGGTGGTGGGGTGAGTAGGTGGTTGAGTGCTGTGTCTGCGGCTTGGGGGACTACGCCGTTTCCTAGGGCTTTAATCTGCTGATTGCGAGGGAATAAGGTTACCTCCTAAAATAAAGTCGAGTTTTGCAGGCGGGTGCGCAGCGACAAGTCCAGATAGGACTCGTTAATATCGCCACCGATATACCGCCGCCCGGTTTCAACTGCGACTTTCCCCGTTGTTCCAGAACCATGGAACGGGTCGAACACAACACCACCGGGTGGACACGATGACACAATGCAGCGACGAGCAAGCTCCGGAGGCATCACAGCTTCATGCGACCCCGGGAACGGCTGTGTAGGAATCGACCACACACTCCCCGGGTTCCGCCCGTTGTGCGCACCAGACCACGCCCCGGTCGCGGAATTCCCTTTATTCGTATGACCAGAACGAGCCCGGCGCGAAGGCGACCGGTCCCCGTCGTAGAGCACGCGCAAAGGGTCCAGGTCAAAAAAGTGCTCTACCGAACGCGAGAACATGAACACCTGCTCGTAGTTCTGCGACACGCGGTCCGAGCATGATTCGGGCATTCCGTTTGGTTTGTCCCAGATCACCGCCGATCTCAGACACCAGCCGTCGGTCTGCATGTCTTTAGCCACCATCCAGGGCACGCCACATAGTTGACCATCGACACGTTTATCTCCCAGGTTCAGCCAAACCACGCCGTGCGGCTTCAGTTTCGGCATGAGAGCCGAGAAAAGGTAAACGAGCTTATCTACGTAGGCTCCAACGCTTTTCTCTTGGCCCCATTGTTCTGGGTGTCCGGCGTAGTCACGTTGGTGCCAATAAGGCGGTGATGTCACCACACAATCAACGGATTCTTTTTCGAGACTATTTACAACGCTGAAGGCGTCACTGTGAAAGAGAGTGACGTCCGGCGATTCGTAAAAAAGATTAGACAAGGCCAGGCACCTCCATACACAATTCGCCTTTCCTTAAAATGGAGGCGTTTGGTCTTGGCCGGTTTGTGCTGGTTGTGACCATGCGCCGCTGGTGGCTGTCTGGCCCTGCTGTGCGGCGTTGTTCCACTGCTGCTGCGCCGGGGACTGCTGCCCACCGCCTCCTTGGCCGCGTGGGATGAAGGTAACCTCATCGGCGTTAATCTTGTGCTTAGAGCGCTTATCACCAGTGTTTTTGTCTTCCCAGCGGTCCTGCTTCAGGGAGCCGAGGACAACCACGGGGCGTTTGCCGTTCTGGGTGTAGTCCTGTAGGAAGTTTTCGCCCTTTTTGCCCCAGAAGGTCACGTCGATGAATGTGGGTTCGCCGTCTTCCCACTGCTGTGTTTGCTGATTGTATTGGCGGGTGTTGTGGGCGAGGGTGAACTCCACGACGCTTTTACCGTTTGGGATGAAGCGTTGCTGTGGCTCTTTGGTGAGGTTGCCGCTGATAGTGATGTCGTTGGTCATGGTTCTCCTTATGGGAAGATGATGGGTGAGACGGTGTGCAGCTGCTTGGCTGCTAGTCGCATGACTTCCTGCATTTCAGCGTCCGCGTCTGGTTGTGTGCGGCGTTGGATTACCTCGTGCCATGCGCGGAGGTTTCCGGTGACTACCATGCGGGTTTCTACAGCGTTTGGCAGTAGTGCGCGGGCCGCTTCGTTGCGTTGCTTCTTGGGCAGGTGTTCGAGTCGGGCTTGAGTAACTCGGTAGTCTGCGAGGCCTTCTTCTGCGCGTCCGATGAAGTCTCTGTGTGCTGCCATGTCGTGTTCACGTATTGCGGGTGGCATGACAAAGTTAGCGTCGTTGGCGTTGATGAAGCGCTGCGATTCGACCGAGAATGATAGGTGGCGGTGGCGGGTTAGCTCGGCAAGGAAAGCGCGACTCACGCCGGTGAAGTACAAGGTGGCGGTGGCGTGCTCGGCAATTGACCAGTGACCCTGTTCTCCAAGTGTGCGGCGCAGGTAGTCCGCGTCGTTATACGTCTTACTGCTCGGGCGGTGAAAGCTGCGGTAGCAATTACGCCCGGCCATAGTCAGCAGGGCCTCAGCATCCGTGGATGCGTCCTGAATGCTCATCCACTCGCTGATTGCTTTCTCATCCACCTTAGTGTGGGCAAGCAATCGCACTTCTGGGTTCACGATGTTGACCATTAATTCTCCTGTAGTTCGTTCCAGCGGGTGCGTCCGAGGTCGAGGACGGCTTGGGGAACCTCTGCGTCTTCGCGGATTTCGTTCATGAAGTTGGTGACGTCTTCTGGGCTGGTGAGTTCAGCAAGGGCGGCTTTGACGTCCTCAACGAACTGGTCATCCTCCCCCACCGGCTCCGGTTCTGGTTCCTGCTTCTTCTTCGGCGCCGGGGCCGACAACGCCTGCTGCGCCACATCCTGACGAGTGGCAGTAGCGGTCACTGGTCCGGTGTTGAAGTTGCCGTTTTCGACCTCTTCGCTGGTGTAGTCCACACCGCCCATAACCTCGTTGCAGGCTTCGCGTACGCACTCGGACACAGCACGGTTCTTCAGCATGAGTTCTGGGTTCTTCTTCCAGTGGCCCTTACCCCACAGGCCATGTGCTTCAGCCTTAGCCTTATCCCAGCGGATAGTGTGCTCAAAGTCCGGGTCATCGTGGCGGATAATCGTGCAGGTGGCGGTCACGGTTTCCGGGTCGAAGGATTCACGCAAAATGTGCTTCGCGGCGCGGACACGAGTACGCATGTACTTAGCAGAAAAGGTGGGCACGTTTCCCACGAAGTACAACTCCGACATGGTTACCCATGTGGATTCACCCATGGACTGCGCCAGCTCCTGTGCGACAAGTACGTTAGCGGGGTTGCCTTTGAACTTGTCTGGAATCATGTTCGCCTGAGACAGAATCTCCGCGTGCTTCATCTGCACCGCCAGATTATTCTCAAAGCTGTTAGTGGCGATTTCATTGGTCATTTAGATGTTCCTTTCATCATCGAAGCGGTCGAGGGTGATTTCTGTGAGTGTGAGGGCGGTTTCTATGTCGTGGCCGTGTTCGGTGAAGTGCCGTATGAGGTAGATGGCTTGGTCTGCGAATGCGGTCAACGCTGCGTAGTTGGCGTCGGTGGCTGTTCGTGCGACTTCTAGACGCCGGTGGGGCATGTCGCTTGGTTTTCTCATAGGTTCTGTCGTTCCTGGTCGATGGTGGTTTCTATCTGGTGGCATAGGTCGCGCAGACCGGGCCAGTGTTCCCCGTGGTCTCGCGTCCAGGCGAGGACATAAGATTCCAGTTGATTGAGTGCGAGTTTCTTTTCCTGCTTGTTGATGTAGGCAGGCTCCGGCGCGAATAGGGGCATTAGTTGACGACCTTTGTTAGGCGTAGGCGTGTGGAGCCTCGGCGGGTTTTGGTGTTGAACTCGGCGAATAGGTCCGGGTGGGCGGTCTTAAACGCCTTCGAGTCGAACGTCTTAGAATCCTTAGTGGTGGAAACACTCACCTTGTATCCGGCGTGATTCCCGGCGTAGGAATCACCTAGCAGTTTCAACAAGTCTTTCTTGTAGGTCTTTGCCAAGTCGGACCAGCTGGCGGCTTTTTCTTCCGCGTCCGCTAGTTGCGCCACCAGGTCCTCTACCTCGTCCGCGTCCTCTAGGCTGGTGACCTCACCCATCCAATCCGGGGTGGTGCCTTCCAGCCACGCGAACCACTGCGCGGCGGTTGACTGCATGTCCTCAACCACTTTGGGGTCGTAGTGGATTACCTTGTGCTCGTACTCCACGGGGCTGAACTCGCCGTCCTGCTCCTGGTAGTACTCCACCAGCAGCACGCACGCTTCAGCCCCCGTGTGCCACATGTTTGCCTGGACTTGCAGGTAGTACCCGTCGGGGCACCAATCATGCCAATACCCACCAGTGAACGGGTGCTTGGAGGTTTTAATCTCACCGATAACCTCCCCGTCCTCACTGAACAGGTCCGGGGTGCCGCATAGGCGTTCATCGTCGGGGTTGATGATGATGGTTTGCGGGTCCGCGTTGTATACGAGGCGCGAATCAACCTCTACTACAAGCGGAGCCAACACGGGTTCGCGGGCAGTGCCCCAAACGGTGTAATCATTACCGCCCCACCGCTTGCCTGTTTCTTTCTGCTCGCGTAGTTCCTGCCACTGTCTAGCAGTCCTGCTTAAATGCAGGTCCCTTAGCTCGGTTGAGGTGAGGTGCTGGCGGCGATACTCGTGCCACTCTTCCTCATTGTTTGGTTTAAACGTCTTCATCAAATTGCCTCCACTGAACATTTCGGTCAGAGGGCTTCCGCTTGCTTAGAATCTTCTTCGCCTTCTCCGCATGGCGCTCACAGAAGCGGAAACCAAACCCCAACCCAATGTCATCCGTTCCTAACTCTTCACAAAGAAGGTGCAGGCACCCATAGTCTTCCTTGAATTGGTTTAGGGCCTCATTCGCGGCTTTGCGTGACGTGAATGAGGTGGGTTTGGGTAGGTTCACCCACCACAACCCCTCCCGTTTCCTAGCTGGATGCAGCAGCATTTCGCCCCTTCCTGATGTACTCTTCAATCGTCTTGCATTTCACGCCGTACACCGTGGCTAGTCGCTGCTTAGCGAGTGCAGGGCCAAGCATGCGGGCAAAATGCTGATACTCTTCCGCCACGATTTGCTGCTTAGTGAATACCTGCTCGTGGGCACGATGCCGGCGCAGGTCGTGCACGAAATGCATCGCCTCACCCCAGCTTGTGGCGGGGAATGTGGTGTCCTGGTCGTGAATATTCCACAGGCCTGCTTTTCGGTCTTTCCTAATGCGGGTCTTTACATCCATACCGGCGGCACCGAAATTACGAGGTGGAATAGGAAACCAATCATCGCTCCAAACGCGCCGGTAGCCCAGCACAGGCGTACCCGCTTGGCGGCAACGTCCTGCCAATACGCCAACTCCTTATGCGTAGGCTCGTGGCAATCCAGGAGGCTATTTACTTTTTGCATGAATGGTCTTCCTTTCTTGAGCGCAAACCATCTTTTTAATGTCATGAGCCTGAGCGGCACCGTCCTTGATGTGCTTGCGGGTTTTCGCATCAACGACCATGTAGCGGTATAGCTTTTGGTACGTATCTTCAATGTGCTCGAGCGTTCTCAACGCCTCAGGCAGTGTTATTTGGTGCATCTTTTATCTCCAGTAGATTGTGAATTTCAGGGTGCGGGGCTTCCGACGGCGGAATAGTCTTTTTATCCAGCTCATACCGACTCCCCCATCAAAAAGGCGTCGCACCAATCCCGGCGCACACGCCACCTGCGGCCAACCTTCACCCCGCGTAATTCCTTGCGCTGCAGGTACTCGTAGACCGACTCACGGTCTATCCTCATGTATTCAGCTGCTTCATCGGCCAGCAGCCATGTGGTAGTGTCCATAGTGACCTTTTCCTTTCCAGGTCCAAGGCCCCGTACACAGTCGCAGTGCATACGGGGCTAATTTCATGTATTGAGGGGTAGGTGCAGGCGCGGCCAGTGGTAATTACCGCAACCTTCACTTACGACGCCAAGTCAAGCGCCACACCCACCCCTAGTGCGCAGCCGGGGAGTTGCACCCCGGTGGCTTTTGAAAGTCACACAAATGCCAACCACCTGTAGTAGTGACAAAAAGTGTGAAAGTTAACTACTCTGCGCTACTTATTTCTGTCAGCGCCGTTCGTTCCCTCCCGCCACTCAGGGCGAGGTTCCTGCATTGCTGCTTGCTAGGGTCGTGGCAATCTAAGAAACATGCTCACCTAGCCCGTATCATCCGGCGCTCTTCACTATTGAGTTCTCTGTACAACGTTTCCCGCCCAGACCTAACCCCTTGGTGGTTAAGTCACTTTGACGAAAATTCAGGGCGTACTCGCCCCAGTGCCCGTGGGGAGGCTTGCACTCCCCTGCCTGCTCGTCGGGCTGTTTTATGCGGTGGTGTAGTACTGGTCCCACACGCGCTGCATCAGCTCCCGGTCTGCTTCGGTGTAGCCGTTGACCTTGCGCACCTGGCCGTTCGATAAGGTCAAGTCGTATTTCTGCGGTTCGCGTCCCTTTTCCAGCGTGTACAGTGCCTTCATCCGCTTACCGAACATCGGAGCCACAGACTTCATCTTCTTGTTGGACAGGTTCTTCGACTTCAGGAAGTCCGCCGTGTACAAGGGCCGGGTTTCCGGGTCGAGCTCCGGGGCCTCGCCCAAACCACGTGCCAGAACGATGCGGGCCTTCGCTTCCAGATGGTCGGGGTGGATAAGACCCTTAGCTGCCTGGCACAGTTCCATCTGCATCTGCGACTGGCGCATCAAAGCGTTCAGTTGGTGCTCCTCGGCGCGGGGGTTGATGGCTCCACCCTTGTGGAAATAAGAATCCAGGGCGTTAGCGGCTTCGAGTTGGTAGGCCTCAAGCGTTGGGCGGGCTGCTTCGGAGACACGGTTGGTGTCGATGGTGGCAAGCCACATCGTCAACGTCCGACGGTCGACCATTGAAGTTTGATAGTTCTTACCGTCCGCAGCAGTTGTGGAGAACATCTCCACGACTGCCCAATTCTTGTTCTTGAGCTTGGCTGCTTGGCCAGACCAGTCAATGCCAAGCGCTTCGCAGATGTGGCGAGCGGCGACCCATTCGGTGCCGTCGTGCTGCACCGCCATGATGGGGTTGGAAGTTCCGGGAACCGGGATAGTAACGAGCTTGTTGTTCATTGTGATACACTCCTAATGAGTTGATTGTTCTTTGGTCCGGTGTTCCAGCACCGGGCCTTTTCTTATGCGACGACTTCGGCCTTCGGTACGTATTTGATGCCTGAAAGCTCCGACCCTGCGGCCTTAAGGAGCTTGATTGCAGTGGTGAACTGCAACTCCTTTCCTCGACGGGCGCGTTGCACAGTCCCGGCGGAAAGATTCAGTTGTGCGGCAAGCTTTTCGTCGGAGGTGACCCCGAAGCGCTTGCGTGCTTCATCAATGACCTCGGGGCGAAGAATGTAGTGGCCATCCATTGGTGGCTCCTTTCTGTCCGAGTGGCGCATTGTGCGCTACGTGAATCATTATGGATCACTTTGATTCGAGTTGTCAACACGTAATTACAAACGTGTTAGTTTTTCCAGCTCACACGACATGAATCGATTTGCGCCATACGTCTAAATGGCGCATAATGATTCACATGACAGAACACAAGGATTGGTTCGCAAAACTCACCCAGAACGCGTCCGGGCGAGCAGCGGCAGAACTTGCCGACATCGCCCCCGCAACCATGAACCGGCAACTCGCCCGCAACACCCTCAGCGCAGAGACCGTCATCGCTTTGGCCCGCGCCTACGGCCGTTCACCAGTACGCGCCCTCCTAGAAACCGGCTATCTACTTCCCGAAGAAACCGGCATCCCCTCCCCTGACGAGCTACTCCAGTCCCTCAGCGACCAACAAGTAATCGCAGACGTAGCGCGCCGCATCGACAGCGAGCCATCCCACTGGCTAGGAACCTTTGGTGAGGTCATCGAACGCGAGGGCACCCCACATCTCACCCCCGTGTCCGACTTGTCTGATTCAATGCCAGAAGGCGCGGTTGCATACAGCGGCCCGGACGAGGACGCGGAAAGGAATGATGCCGATGACGATTAGCGCGGTAGAGCTGCACCTCCTCGCGGAAAGCATGGGTGTGCAGCTACAACGCCACACCGGCGGGCACCCCGGCTGGTACGACCATCACAGGCGCATCATCAGCACAAGGCGCGGCCAATCCATCGGCCAATACAAAAGCGTCCTAGCCCACGAACTAGGCCACGCCGCCCACCGTGACACCCCAACCGGAAACGGTCACTTTGACCAGCGCCAAGAACGACGTGCCGACGAATACGCCGCCCAAATACTCATCAACCCACGACTTCGAAGCCGCCGCCATATGGCACCACGGCCACCTCCCCGCCATCGCAGACGAACTCGAAGTCACCAAACACCTACTCAAAACCTGGCAAACTCTCCACGAAAGGACAGCAGCCTAATGACCCTCCTAAAAATTCTTGGCGAAGATTACACCCAAGAAGTCGACCGCGAAGGCTTATTCTTTTCCAACCTCCGTGAACTGGCCGAAGACAATTCAGCGGCCCCAGGGGAAGAGATTGAACTCGACCTTGAGCTACTGCCAGTTACTGATTACTACGGCATGGACAGAGCAATCATCGTCCGCGAATCAATCCATACTCTGGGCTGGCTCCCAGAAGAGGACATGGACTATTGGTGGCAGCTTGCCTGTGCTGTCCATGACGCCGGCGGCACCATCGAAGTACCCGGACGCGTATGGACTAGCCGCGATTGGGAGAAAGACTTCTATGCCTCGGTGCGCTTGGATATGCCCACCATGGCGGAAGCAGAGACCGAACTCGAAAATGATGGTGTAGAGCTCACTGCCGCAAATCGAAAAGCGTGGACGAGTTTCAGCAACTACATAGAAGAATACTGGGACCCACGTTGGGTAGAAGCTCACGGTATGACTGAGGAAGAAGTGGAACAGCGGGAAGAAGCTACCCGCCGTGAAGTTGAGGAATACCGCGCCCAGAGAAAGCTCGAGCAAGGACGCACCAGTCCATACGGCGGTTGGCAAGAATCGCATGCCCAGCCCTCCCCTTATCCCCAGGATTCGCAGCAAGACCGCTACCACGCCAATGGCGGTTATGCACCGCAAAACACTCCAGCGGCTCATATCAGCCGGCCGTTGCTGTGGTTCCTGTGGCTTGTCCTTGGACTTTTCGGCGGTCATCGTTTCTACCTAGGGAACATTGGAATTGGCATTATTCAATTGTTCACGGCAGGTGGTTTCGGAATCTGGTGGTTGATAGACGCATTCATCATGCATAACCGAGCTCGCGCCCTTGAATCCGGTACGGAACCGCGCATCAAGTTCTAAAAAGTAGGAATAATTAGCTCGGTAAAACTGGGGGTGGCCCCGTGGAGATTAGCTCAATACACGGGGCCACCCTATAGGCCCACGGGGGGATGTGGGCCACCAAAAGTATAAGACAAAACCGCGCCCGGTGCCTGTCATGTGGAAGTGCAGCACCAAGGGCGGGATTAGGAATCGCAAACCCAAGCGGGTTTGGAGTTGTCGCCCGGGGCGTTCTTTCAGCCCTGGCTAACAAGGAGAAAGCATAGTGGCAAGCATTAAACCGTACAAGATCGTTAAGGGTCGGGCTTAGTCATCGGACATCCCATAGTGGGCTTTGTTTTACCATTTGACACGTAACGTATTTTTGCGTTATACTAGTTGTAGTGCGGGTGAGAGACGCACTGAAAACTAAAAAGTGGAAGGAGGTGACGCCCATGGAAGTAGCGGCACTGATAATAAGTACCTGCAGTCTAATCCTGCAGTACATCCAGTACCGCAAAGAATATCCACCAAGAAAGGGCAAACACCGTAAAAAGTAGCCACCTAGGGTTCAGGAAGCCTTAACCATCCTGAACCCTGGGGGCTACCCCTCCACATTACCAAAAGAAAGGACACGCAATGAACTTCAAACAACTCTCTGCCATCAGCGGCATCATCACCGCCGGAGCCTACGCCTTCATCGCCTCAACGCCATTCTGGCCACTCGTCATCGCCCTCGCAGCACTATCTGGATACAACCTCTCCACCGCAACCCACCAACCCAAAGAGTCCTAAATGCACCCCATTATCATCGACCAAGACACCGGACACCGCCTCTACAACACCCAAGAATGCGCCAACCACATAGGCGTAACGCCACGCACCTGGGCCAACTACTACGCCAACAACCGCACCCCCACCCCAGTAGCCACATGGGGAAAATCAGCCCCCCTCTGGGACGCGGAAGAAGTAAAACAATGGCACAACAACCGCCCAGGCTCCCCCATCAAAAGGTAGAACCGCCCAACCCCCGAACTTTTTTGCTGAGGATTTTGTCATGTCTTCTATTAAGCCATATAAGACCGCAAAAGGAAGAGCCTGGCGCGTCCAATACCGCTCCCCTGACGGGAAGAACCGCACGAAACAGGGTTTCCGCACCAAGAACGAGGCACAAGCCTGGGCAGACAAGAACTCCACCACTATACGCACTGGGGAATGGATAGACCCCAACGCCGGGAAGGTAACTATTGGGGAACTCGGGGCGCGTTGGCTAGAGATGCAAACCCACCTCAAACCCTCCACCCTGCGGACAACTGAGCAGACCTGGCGCATTCACGTAAAACCACGTTGGGGAGACACGCCTATCAGAGCGGTGCGGGCCTCCGAGGTGCAGCACTGGATATCGAACACTGAGCGCTCCGCATCAATCGTGAGGAAAAACCACGCGATGCTATCCCAAATCCTAGACATGGCGGTTCGTGACGGGATTGTGAAATCCAACCCGGCGAAGGGGGTAACCCTTCCCAGGAAGGCGAAGGCCAGGAAAGTGTATCTCAGTTGGGAGCAGATTTCCGCGTTCGCCGACGAATGTGGGGATAATGCGCCTATCGTGTGGCTGCTAGGAACCGTAGGTCTTAGGTGGGGTGAGCTGGCGGGCCTGCAGGTCCAGGATGTGGATGTTTTGCGGGGGCGTATTGCTGTGCGTAGGAATGCTGTAACCGTGGGGTCCGACGTAAAAATAGGCACCCCGAAGACGCATGAGTCTCGGGTGGTGGCCGTGCCTCGGTTTGTGATGGATATGTTGGTGCCGTTGATGGACGGGAAGGCTCAGGATGCCTGGGTGTGGTGCAGGGCGGATGGGTCCCCGTTGCGGGTGCCGTCGTCGAATACGTGGTTTTACTGCGCGCTGAAGCGGTGTATGGAGAAGGACCCTGAATTCCCGCGAGTAACCCCACACGGGCTTAGGCATGTGGCGGCGGGGTTGATGATTTCGTCGGGGGCGCACCCCAAGATTGTGCAGCGTCAGTTGGGGCATGCTTCGGCGGCTATGACGTTAGACACCTATGCAGATCTATGGGAGGACGACCTGGATGTGGTAGCCGGCAGGATGGAAGAAAGTTTTTCGAATGTCGTGGGATGAAACGTAAAAAAGCTGCTCAAATAGGGTAAACTGTTATATGTAAGCGGCCTCGCGGGTGCTGGTAACACCACACGAGACCTAACCCAAACAACGCTAGTAAGGAGCGTGAGGGCTATGACTAAGCCTACCCATACCAACATTGAGAAGTGGCAACCAGTCCCCGGATTTGAGGGCCTTTATGAGGTTTCTAACAAGGGCCGTGTCATGTCTCTTCGTAGGCAGAAAATCATGAAACCGTGGAAACACTATCGCGGTGGTCTTCGCTTGACCCTTTCCAAGAATAAAAAGGGAAAGATGTACCAGATTCACCGTTTGGTTTACACAGCCTTCAATGGCCCAATCCCGGAGGGATATGTGGTTAGGCACCTCAACGACGATTCTTTAGACAATCGTGTTGAAAATCTTGCTGTTGGCACGTATCAGGACAATACGAATGACATGTTGCGACTGCATGGGCACTACCAAGACTCTAAGCTTACTTGCCCTCGCAATCACCCTCTTATTGAAGGCAACCTAGTTCCAGGACAGCTGAAGCGTGGCTACCGCTCTTGCCTTTCTTGCGACCGAGCCCGCTTACGTGTGAAGCGTAATCCCAACCTCGGAACCCTAAAAGATGAATCCGACCGCATCTTTAAGAAACTGCACGACGACGGAAATGTTTCAGATGCAGCGTATATGTCGTGGAAGGGGGCTTAAGTATGGTGTTTATGCTGGTTGAATGGGGTTTGTGTCGCGGGTTCGAATCCTGCTGGGGGCACTTTTGAGATACCCCCTTCTACCGGCGAATATGCTGGTGGGAGGGGGTTTCTACATTTTGGCCTATCCCGTGGTTTCCGGTGGTTTCCGGTGGTTTCCTGCCCCGTATGTCGTGGAAATGCATGGCCGTTTTAGCCCCCTAAAACGACGAAAAGACCCCCACCCACAAGGGGTGAGGGTTTAAAAATCATTTTCCAGTTCGTCGGGTATGGGTATGTCAGCCACGCTCTCCGGGTGGCGGGTTCTCCACTGCCTAATGTGGTTCACGGCGATAAAGTACCGACTTTTCCACACCTCCAGTTTGTCGCGCAGTTCCGCAATTTCGCCCCGCATCTCATTAATGGACTTGTCGCGGGCTTCCAACTGCTCATTCGTCCACTCACGAATGCTTTTAGTAAAGGATTCCCACTCGGGGCCTCGGGTCTCGATTTCCGTTTTCTTCTTCTGACTTTTCTCAGTCAGGTGCGTACCTATAAGAGTGCCGAGCACACCAATCACGCCGACGATGATGGTTGCCAGCGGCCCGTCTACGGGCATGCCCGTCACCTCCCATCGACCAGCTTCATCTCATTACTCTGCCCGCGTGCGTAGGCGTAGAGGGTCATGGTGGCGATACCGATGTAGCCGAGGGCCGATACCCAAGCGCGGGTGTGGTCACCGAAAATCGTGGCGAAAATGAAACTCAACGCCCACATAGAATGAAGACCTACAACCGCCCCCACTGCGGCGGGAACCAGCCTGCGCCACTTGACCGCGCATAGGCACAGCGCACCCATGAGAATCCACACCACCGCCCACGACGGCGGGTTAAGCACACTCTCCATAAAATGCGTAGGCTTCCTATCAGGGTTCACCAGCAAGGGCGTGTAGGACATGCCACGAGCGATGGAAATACTGCCCAGAATCAACAGCCCGGCTGCGTCGGATACGAGCCACCTGGCGGCGCGGTGCTTAAATCTTCCCCAATCCATACTCACTCCCCTGCGCGGTGACGGCCTGGAGTATCCTCGGCGGTCGTATCACCCTGGTAGACAGGTAAACCAGTGTCGCCAGTATTCGGCTCCTGGTAGTCGTCTGGTACGCCGCTCACTCCGGGGCGTTCATCGAAAGCACGTAGCCCTGCTGTTTCGAGCTTGCGGGCGGCTGATGGGGTGATGCCGTCCTTGGTGAATCGATTAAGGAGGAAAGCAATAATCGTCGCGGCCGCAGTCAATCCCATGGATAGGGACGTGTCCGCGATTTCTGGGGCGGATGCGAGCTGGGAGAGAATTCCAGCGATACCGGAGGCCACGATGATGATGCTGCCTTTATAGCGCAGCCAGGTGGGCTGGTCGGTGAGTTCTTGCTGTACTGCCTTTTGGTATGCGGATGCCATTATTGTGCTCCATTCTGGTCTAGTCGATTTTCGATGCGGGCGAGGTCTTGCCGGAGGGCTGCTACGGCGTCCACCAATGTGAGGTTTTGCCCTTTGCTGTTTTGCCCTAGTTGGGGCCACCCCTTGCCCTCGGGGCCGCGTAGTTGTCGCCATACTTCCTGCAAGGCTTCAATCTGTGGTCCGAGGTAGCCGGAGATGAATTTGGTGATTTGCTTGTACAGGTTGTCCTGGTGATTCGTCACTGGTGTGGCCTCCTTTTTTGCCGGGTTGAGAGTGCCGTACTTGTTGAATCGGTCAATAAGCTCGTTGACCTTGCGGCGCTGGATGTTCATGTCCATCATGTGGCCGGAAATACCGTCGCCCCGTCCGGGGTCCCATTTGCCCTGGGCTTTAAGGGAGTATTCCCAGTGGGCGGTCATGGTCTCTACGGTGGCGCGTTTGCCGAGGAACCAGAGGATTGCGGCAGTTGCGCGGCGGGTGGATTCCAGCTGCGCTTCAGGCCAGGCGTCGGTGCCGTTGTGCTGCATCTCAAAGCCGATACTGAACGAGTTGGCGTTGTTTGTGGGGTAGCCGCAGCCCCAGCCCTTACCCGCGTGGTAGGCAATACCGGCGCCGAGAATCGTTTGCAGACCGTCTGGGGCGGTATGCAGCTGCGAACTAAGCGCATTGCCTAGCATGGGGTTATTGCGGATGAACTGGGCGCTGGTGTTGGACGAGCCGGTGTGGTGCCAGAACACGCCGTTTATTCGTCCGAAGTCGCCCATGCCCCATTGTTTCCAGCCGGGGTATTCGCGGAATTTCACGCCGAATGCGCGGAACACGTCCGGTAGGAATACCGGGTCTCCGCGCCACGCGGGATTTGGTCTCATCATGTGCCTCCTTTTGGGTACGAGTTAACCCCCGTGGCCTGCGCGGCCTACGGGGGCTAGTGGGTGCTGTTTATATTTTCTTCCAGAGGGCGGGAACGGCGGGTGGTTCCCAACCCTGTTGGGTGGTGTGGGCCTGGATTACCTCGTAGGTGTTGCCGTTGTGGGTGTATTTTTGGCCGGGGTTGACGGCGATGCCGGGCTGCCAAGCTGGGGTTTCTGTCTGCTCGGTAGTCTCCGGGGACTCTGAAGTTTCTTCTGTCTCCGGTTCCTCCGTAGTCTCCGGTTCTTCTGGAGTTTCCTCAGTAGGGGTTTCCAGAATTTCCCAAATACGACCGTCGAAACCCAACACGCCCGGCTCCCAGTGGTTCAGTCCTTGATGGGTGGAGCGTACAAGCTGTCCGTCATAACGCACCACATCACCAAAGTGATACATCTTCGAGTGGTCTGTGCCTGGGTTGCGCCACTCCGGAACCGCATCCACATCCGCCTTAGCCTCATCCTCAGTTACAGACTCCGGCTTTTCCAGCTTGCCCGACTCCTGCAGCTCGGTGACGATATCGGCCTGGGCCTTATCAACCGCAGGTTTAGAATCACGACGCTTCACTTCGTCGTCGAAAATCCAGCGGCGAAGCTCCGCGAAACTTACCGCATCCAGCTCCTGAATCTGCTGCTTAATCGTATCCACTTTTTACTCCTTAAATCCTCTCAATATAGCTCTGCGCGATACCAGGGACATCAACGTAAGCAGGCGATACCGCTTCAGTGGATGTATGCGACTGCTTCGCCCTGTATCGTGCGCCCTGATAGGTGAACGTGTCTCCCTCCTGATACTCGATTCCTTCGGCCCATTCGCCTCGGAAGTTAGCGTCTGAAGCGCCAGCATTATTGCTGCTTCTTTCAGTAAGCGGGTCGACACCGAAGAACACGATTTGGGCGTAGCCGTCGCCACCAGCACCGACCTTTGGGCCACTTGCTTTACCTGAGCCTCCTGCGCCTCTCACGCCATTCCGGTATAAATTAGAAGGCTTTAGAGTTTCTTTTCCAGGTGGTATCCCCCCACCTCCAGTATGGTATGTGACATATTCATTCTCCTGGGGAGAAATACCCGCAGTACCACTACCATTATTTCCAGAGGATACTTGAGTGGATTTGCCTTCTCCGCCAGATGCTGTAATGCTCAGTGATCGTCCAAGGTGGTCAATGTAATCAATGCGGGTGGGACTACCAGTATTCTGTCCACTAGTGCTGACACCGCCTCCAGTCCCCACATTGAGCCGTATGCTGGAGTTAGATGTCACCGACACCCCCTTTAGAACTATCTCCCCCGCCGCGCCTCCATAATCGAAACCGAATAATGATTCGGGGGCGATTCCACTAGCTCCGCCGCCGACAAGTAGGACAGTAATAAAATTCGCCCACGACGGCACCTGCGCCGTGTGTGCACCCGCCCCACTGTATTCGGATACGGCCACGCGCCGGTTCCACACGAGGTTGCTTCCTGCGAGTAGTGCCCCGGCCTCCACGTCGCCAATGCGTATGTCTGAAATGTCAGAGTAATTAACCAGCGTCATACGTCACCTCACGATGTAAATAGTGTCCGGTTCCTTGGGGCTAATCTGGTCATACTCCGCTTTAGACCCCGTCCACACAGGACTACTACCGCCAGACTCCAAAGCGCCGACCCTATCGCGGAGACCGCCCACCTGCTCGTCAACGTAGGTTTTTTCCGCGACTTTCATCTTCGCCTGCACAATATCCACGATGGAGGACTCAATTCCTGCCTTAAACGCAGCGTTCGTGGTGGCACCCGATGTTTTCGGAAACGCGACCATCAACGCCTTACCAGGCACGACCTCAAAGCCGTTTGCTCCGTTGAATTCGGAAACAGTTGATATAGCCCCGCTGGCCTTACGTCGAACAAGCTTATCCGCCTCGATGTACACCGAAGCCTCATTGCGGAGTAGCGCTTCATCACGGCGTAGCGCTTCATCCCGGTGTAGAACCTCAGCACGGTCGGCTTTCGCGCCGAATCGATGAGCTAGCTCGTCCACAGTTTCGAGCCCTGTTCCTGCGACACTCTCAGGCCACCAATAGCCCTTATTGGTGAGCATATCCCACCACTGGGACAACTCCAGGTAGTAGCCGTGCGGCTCCCACCCAGAATCAACCAGGAACACTAGTCGGCGCCCATCCTGCAAGTACTTATAGCCCTGCACCGTCGCATAGTGCAGCACCTCCGAAAATCCTGTGTGGCGAGTGTCAACCGTGCCGTCCGCACGGTACACAGTCGGGAAGTTCACCCCATCCAGCTTATGGATGAGCATGTGCACCAGCACTGGATACCCTGCATTGATAGAGGAGATGATGTTGCGCCAGGCGTATTCCATTTCCACCGTATCAAGCGTGTAAATAGTAGCGGAGGCCTGCACCCTTTGGTACCCCGCCTCGGGGATAAGCTGCTGCGCCACTTGCGTGTAGCGGTCGGCGCCCTCAGTTCCGCTGGTGGAGGTGCCGAGTAGCGCAGCAATCTCGCCCTGTGTCGGCACGTCCGCCTTGCCAAGCGTAGCCATGGCGTTACGAATTGACGCGGGGCCACAATAATAATCAGTGGTTTGGGAAACACCCTTATACACCCAGGGCAGCTCCACGCCAGTACCCTGCGTTTGCGGCGGTTGCAAATCAGCCTTGTCAACGGAGTTTTCCGGGTTACCCGGTGGCCCAGGAGGGCCTGGCTCGCCCTTATCACCCTTCAGCGTTTCGCGTTGCTCGGGGGTCAAGTCCTCAAACGTCATCGTCCCATCCGCACCCCGGTCACCCTTCGGGCCTCGCAGCGAGGGGGACGTTTTCCCGTTGACTGTTAGTTTGTCACCATTCCAGCTAGTGGAATTGGCGATGTTTGCAGCACGGTCAGCATCCTGCTTAGCTTTGGCTGCGCTGCCTGCAGCCTGCGTTGCGGAACCAGCTGAACCGCTGGCAGACTTAGCCGCATTCTGCTCAGACTCTGCAGCCTTCTGTTCAGACGCTGCAGCACTAGCCGCAGATTCACTAGCCGCACCCACCGCCGTCTCGGCACGGGTAGCACCATCTTGCGCCTTACGGGCATTCTCTGTAGAGGAGTCCACTAGCTCGATGGCTTGTGCGGCGAGCTTTTCAATCTCCCGCTTAGTAGCATCATCCGCAATTTCCGCAGCGTTCACCACCTGGCGCAGCGTTTGCGTGGCAGCATCGCCGACAACGATGGGGATTGTGTCCACCGCCCTGCCCTGCGAAATCAACGCAAGCACAGCGGGGCCGGGCACAGCCGTAAACTCAACCTGCCCATCAATCACCGGGAAGTGGTCATTCCCCGTCGTGACCAAACCCTCCGCATGAGTACGCACCTTCGGGGCACGCACCCACACCTCCGACACCTGCGCCGCCCTCGACGACACAAACAACAAATTACCCTTAATAGTTGGCATTAGACCTCCTCAATCCAAGTACCAGTAAGCTCCGCCTCGTCCACACGACGACTATTTTCCAGTGACGCCGTGGAATAAACCTCAACCGTAATGTCCTCCCCCGCGTCAACCTCCTCACCGGAGACCATCACAGACATCCACCGCTGACCATCACCCCAGAAAGCCACCGGCCCCAGATGCTCCATCATCCGCTCCTGCAGCACTCTGTCGCCTGCACGGATACGGATGCCGTAAGTATCGTCATATGTGGCAGCGCCCCAGGTCACCTTCAAGCGCAAAGCCACCTGACGCGCAGGTTTAGCAGGCGCGTCCACGGTCAAAATCTTCGACCACGTACTACGAGACAAATTCGCCGCACCACTACGCCGGTCAATAGTGACCTGCTTCTTCTGGGCAGCAGCCCACCGCAAATAAATGTATGGGGTTTCAAGCGGCGGATTGAACGACAAAACAGGACTGTCAATAAACCGTATAGATTCCCAGTCCACCGTGATTCGCTCACCCTCACCAAACGTTCCCTTATACCACGTCTCGTGCAGTATCGCCCCTTCAACCGTGTCCGAGACGGTAAAAAGCCATCCCCCATTATCCCGACGCTCAACCTTCACATTCGGGTCAGACGTACCACCAGGAGTAGCCATAAGCTCACGCATACGCCCCTGGGATTCCAGCGCCTGCTGCCGCTGCACCTCCTGAATCTGCTCAATCTGCTCCGACTGCTGCGCATCAAGCTCAGCGGTCAGGCGCTGAAACTCCTCATTCTTCGCATTGACCTCCTGCTGCACCTCCCACAAACGTGTGTTCAGCGCAATATAAGCAGGAATGAGACCAGGCTGCGGGGAAGCCTGCGTCTTTTGAAGCTGCTCATTCAGCCCCGCCAGGGAGGACAGCAAATCCTCCTGGCCTTCTCCTTCTCCGGTCAGAACACTACGCACCGACTCCACATCAGCTTTACGGTTGTTAGTCTCAGTTCGAATTTTTCCATCCAGGCCAGCTAGCTCACGACGGTCATTAACCACAGCGTTGTAAATGTCCGTGTTCTCCGCCAGACGGGCTTCAGAATCAGAAAGCAGCTGCCCACCAACGTGCACCGACCAATCATGGTCCGAATGGTCCGTACGCTTCGGTTCAATCCGCGTCACTGCCAGCGGCACCACGCGACCCCAGATTTCCACGTTGGCAATATCCCCAACCTGAAAATCCACCATCGGCACCCACGGGCCAAGCCCCGCCAAAGTAATATCCGACTCGAGGAAGAAATCACCCGACACACGCTTCGCGGCCTCATCCAGAACACGTTCCACATCCGACGCCGGAACCATGTCCTCACCCTCAGCGGTAACATTCACATCGGCCCTAACGAATCGGCGGAACATGCCACCCACACGCTGGGCGCTGCCGAGACTAGATACGTAGGCCAGCTCATTACCCGCCGCGCTAGGCTCGTACACATCCTCAAGGTCGACGCCCTCGGGTATCGCTAAGCTGTATTTACCGAACGCGGTAGAGGCGAGCGAGCGCAGGACAGTAACCTGCGCCGAATCAGCAATAAGATAAGGCGTCGCCATCTACGCCACCTCCTTCACCGTCAGCACAATCATCGCGTGCTCAAAAGTCCGATACCCCAGAGTGCGAGACGATTCACCCTCAGTTGGTGTGATATCCACATCCCCAGGACTCATACCTGATGTGGCCTGCGACCAACACCGCACCGGCGCATCCCCCGGCCACCACAAATAAGCACCAAGAATCACACCAGCATTCTCCGCCTGCTTAGACACCGTCTCCCACAAGAAACCATCACGGGCCTCCAGGCTAATCTCTGCCGACGTGTCCGCCTCCGGTACTTCCACCACGTGGTAGGGGTCATCAACCCACTTCACACCATCAGGGTCAGATTGGGTACGCATGGCAGCGTCCAGGGACTCCTGCGCCAAGCGGCGAATCACGAATGCGGCGGGGCCGTGCTTCCACACAAACATGGCGTTCGTTGCAAGCTCCACGCGGGCCATCAGTCGCTTCTGCTGATACTCAATCCCCGACTCATCCGACCCCACCTCGTAGGGTTCTGCTTTCCACCACGCGGCCGGCCACGACACAGACGGAATTGTGTGCCACACGTCCATACAATTCAGGGCGTTGATTGTAATTTCCGACGGGATACCATCATTGTCCTCATCGTTCGCGGTGGCGTGCACAATTGCCCCACCACGGCGCACCACGCGGCCACCAGGGCCAGGGAACGCGGCTAGGAGCATGTAGTCTCCCTCGGCGGTAGGCAATTGGCCGGATGGGTCGACCTTGTCTAGCGCGTCCATCACCAGAAGTTCAGCGACGCGGCTCACCGACCCATCAGGCTCACGAGCAGGAAACTTCACCTGCAGGTCTGCCGACTCCATCCACTGCTCAGGAGTATCCGGCTCCGACGGCATCGGAAGCGTAAACAATGGTGTGCCGTTCGCATCCCCAATTCCGTACCAGCGGCCCTGGGTCTTAACGGTGTAGTCAACGGTCTTTTTCCACGATGCCCAATCGGCCACGCTCACACCTCACAAATTCAGTTAGTCATAAAAAAGGGGAGGCGGGACCACACCTCCGAATGCTTAAAGTCCTCTTTTTAGCTCCACGGGTCAGCAACGCCGAGTGTCCACTCGAGCTGCGCACCCGCCGGCAACACCCACACCCCAGTGTCGCCAGGTGGCACATTCTCAGGGAATGCCCCATCTAGACGGAGAACACGAGGGTTAAGGTCGATGATGGTTTCCTCCGCAGCGCGAGGAAGAGTGAACTTCGCCCCAGAAGGGTTAGTTACCACTCCCCCAGCGCCCCGGTAGCGGATTTTCGGCCATACATTAACATCACCGTGATTCGTCACTGTGACGGTTTCTTTTCCGGTCATCACTGATGATTTAGCCACACCATCAGCACACACAACAGGCACCGCCAGAACCTCAGCGGAACGCCGCCGCATATCAACCGAAACACCCGGCAACACACCGTCCACCACAAGCTCAAACGTCAACGGGGACAATGGATTATCCGACTCGACACTAATCACGCACGGGTTAGACCACGTCGCCGCAGCCCACCCCTGACGCAACCTGCGGTACGTCTCCTCCAGGTCCTCACCGTCACGGGCTTTCAGGTAGAACTCCATCACCGTAGAAATCGGCCCGAAACGCCGCGCCCCCGGCAGCACACCAGCGCCACCAGGGACCGGCAAATCAGACCGGGTTACTTCCGCCTTAAGCGTCTCCAACATTCCATACGGTGCAAGGACCTCTGACTCCTGGTCAGTTCCAGACAGTCGCCACTCGTCACCCAGAGCGGTAATCAACACCACGTTAAGCAATTAGACCCGCTCCTTCCTGCGAGAAACAGCAACATCACTAGCAGACCTGACAATCTTGTACGAACCATTAGTGCCGGCAGTAACCTCCGCTAACAACTCGTCAATCTGGTCCGCCGTGTACATCTTCTCCCCATCAAGGTGGATCGTTGTCTCACGACGAATCTGGTCCCGGACACCCGCGTTCGCGTAAGTCGAGTCCAGCTTCCAATCCACCCCAGCAGCCTCAGCCGCGTCACGATTCGCCTTAGCCGCAGCCAAATACTCACCGCGTAGCTCCTCGTTACCATCAGCCCACGCCTCAGAGGACTGCTCTAACGATTTAATCGTGTAGTCCAGCCCCTTAAGCGTGTTTTCCAACGGGGTGGTTTTCTCGTACAGGTCAACCTCAGACGTGAAGTCCTCAACCTGTCGGGCTAAATCATCCCTCTGGTCTCGAGCATCATAAATCGGCTTCAGCGCATCATTGACTCGTAGTGCCATTTCAGCCTGCGCCAACTCCGGCATACGTGCACGCAAAACATCCATCGGGTCGTCGCCACGATAGGCAGTACGCCCCATCAGTTTCAGCGTGCGGTCCAGGTTGCCCTGGTCGATGTTTGCCCCAGTTGCTCCAGCTACCGCATAAAGCGCCTGCTGCAAAGCATCATAGTGAGACTTCTGGCCACGATACTCATTAGAACGAGACCCCGGCAGATTCAGGAAAGCACCCACACGACCCAGCTTGTTCTGGTCCATGGACTGCTTAACTTCAGCCATTTCAACCATGAGCTTCGCAATCTCGGCGGTGCCAGTAGCATCCTCTAACTCTATGCCCGCCACCTGGGCGGACATGCGAATCAGACGCTCCTGAGCCTTGAGCAGGTCCTGCTGATTACGCACATTCTGACGCTGCGCCTCAGCCAAGGCGGCTTCTGCCTTAATCTGGTCAAGACGGGCAGAAACTTCACCCTTCAAAGCCTCAGCGCGTGCCTTCTCATACGTAAACAGCGCGGAAATAGCCGTATCGGACCATTCCTCCAGCACGCCCTGAGCCTCCAAGGCCCGATAGGCCATATAGGAATCCCAGTCCTCATGCAGACCCATCATCTTCAGCTGCGCGGCAGTCGCACCGCGTCGAATCTCCTCATCCAGAGCAAGACGCGCCTCAGCAACCTGCAGCGCCCCTTCTGCTTCCGCAATGTAGCGGTCATGCTGCGCCAGCATAAGGTTGTACTCGGCTTCGCGCTGCTCATTAGCACCACGAATCAGAGCCTGCTGCAACGAGGTAACTCTGCTCTGCAGGTCCACCACCAGCTTCGCATAATCCGCACCGATGGCCCAGCCATCAGCAAGCGTCTTAAGCGCATCCAGGCGGGCCTTACGCACATTGGCGATAATCTCCTTAACTTTAGCGACCAGCTTCTTGATTGCATCAATAATCGTCTTGACGATAGAAATAGCAATCTTCAGCATGTCGAGAGCCATACCCAGAGTGATACCAGCAGGACCAATAAACGCCGCCATAGCAGACAATCCGCCAGTAAATTGCGCCAATCCGGCACCTACCGCAGCGGCAGGAACACCGAGACTAACCATCTGGTCCGCAAATTTCTCCGCCATAGGGATAAGGCCAGTGACCTGCTCCTGCGATACCAAAACAATATTGTCCAGGTCCATGGCTTGCTGCTTCTTAGCAGCGACCAGTTCCTGCTCCGCCTTCGCTACGGCATCGTTAGCCTTAGCGACCTCCTCGGCATGCTTTTGGGCGTTCTCCTTCGAACTCTTGTCCACCTCCTCCCGAGTATCCTGGAGCTTCTTTTCTGCCTTAGCTACCTTTTCAGCAGCCTCAGCCCGCTCCGCTTCAGACGACGCCTTAGCCTGTTCTGCCTTAGCATCATCCAGCGCTTTTTGCGCATCGTCGATTTTCTTCTGGTCGCCCTCGGACACCTCTACAGGTTTCTGCTGTACTTCAGCAGCGGCCTGGCGAGCCTCCTGGAGCGCCTTCTCCTTGTCGACGATGGCGCCCATGTTCTTAGCGGCTCGAGAACGGGAATCCCACAAGGCATCCTCACCATCAAGAACCGACCTAATTACGTCAGCTCCGGGAAGGTCAATGCCCAAATCAAGAACACGACGCACACCCTGACGGGCGTTAATACCCTCAATGCTGTTGTAATCACCAGCCTTAGACAACCAGGCCTGCGTATCATCAACAGCCTCAGCAATCGCCTTAGTCTGCCCCTCAATCGCTGGAACCAGGTCACCTAAGATGCGAACTAGACCCGACACGCTGTCCCACTGATAATCGTTCAGCACCGGCTCCGGCTTGCCTGACAGGTTCTGAGCAAACCCTCCATGCGGCAACCAACCACCCTGGTCATAGAGCTTCGACAGTTCAACCACACCACCAGAGGCATAACCGTGGCCTTGTCCCCACATGGTGGTCAGGTCAGTACCATACCGGGACTTATAGTAGCGCAGAGACGCATTCATATTCGCCCACGGGTCACGACGGTCATTAGGCAGCTCAGGGTCACGGTGAGCCTCGAACGTACCGGGGATGATTTGCAGCAAGCCCACACCAGCGGAATCGCCAGTACCGTTAATATCTACAATCTGCTGGCCAATATTCGGGTCACCGCCGGATTCAGATTGAATCTGGGCAATCATCGCGTTCACCTGTGCTGGGTCGTCCGCGTTAAAGCCTTGACGGCGCATAGCCGCCATGGCCATTTCACGCCAGGACTCAGCGCTACCCGAGGTTCCTCCCGCGCCCGAGTAATCACCCGCTTCGTCGGCCTTGCCAAGGATGAAGTCCTTAGCGGAACCCCACATTTTCTCGAAGAAGGCGCTAGGGAGGCCCCCAATAATGCCAGGTGCATTAAAGCCAGAGATTTTCCCTTTGACTTTATCGATAATTGGGTTGAACAGGTCAGTGACCCTTTCACGGATGGAGCGGAATACGGCCTTGGCTCCGTCCCAGACCATCTCGACCATATTTTTAGGGTCACCCAACGGCTGCTGGGAGGCCACGTGAACGTGATTCCGGTGTTCGTTCATTGTCCCCGCGCCGTAAAAACTGAAGCCGTCGCCCACGTCCTTGCCGTGCTTCACGTTGTGGTTGAACGGCGAGTGAATCAGCTCGAGCAGTCCTTTACCATAATTTGAGTAAAGATTTTGAGCTGCGGATTGCATTTGTGGAGTCGTATCCGTGCTATTCGAAAAGTCGACCGCCAGGCCTTGGCCGTGGTAGTCGTTACTGTTTCGGAGCGTCGACGTGATCGTCATCATCGGGTAATACTTATTCACCCAATCAGTGATCGAGCCGATAACACCGCCGGAATAGAATCCGCCGAGGTCTCGTTCCTTCCCGTACAGGAAGTCTCGTACCCCGCTAACTCCGCCTACACGCGCAGCCGAGTTAATACCGTCCACCCACCCGGATCCGAGCACCCGGCCCGCCTCCGGGCGGAGGATCGGCTCTCCACCCGACAGTCCGATACGCATACCAGTATTCGGCTCGATGAAGGTGTACGGGTCACGGCCAGGCGTATACCCCGGCAGAATACCGCCGGTAGCAAATTTAATTTCCTGCAGCTCATCCAAGCCAACGAGACCGGCAACAGCGTTCCATGCCTTACGAATACCGCCGTTGTAGACCACGTCGACCACGAACTGGACCGGGGCCTTGGTCTTTTCCTTAATGCCGTCCCAAATACGGCCAATGTTATCGACTGTGGTGCGGAACCAGCCCTTGAGCACGTCCAAGCCATGGCGGAACGGCCCCAATACGTTCTCATCCACCCACACCCAACCGGCATGCAGGCGGTCGGACATCCAATTCCACTTGTCAGCAATCCAGTTGATTACATCCAGGATGTTGTTCCAGAGAATCTTATACCCGTCGATGGCACGCAGGATGACATTTTGGTAAATCCAATTCCACACGTTGGACAACAGGTTGGACATCCAATTCCACTTGTCACCAATCCAGTTAATGACGTTCAGGATGTTATCCCACATAATCTTGTAGCCATCGATGGCGCGGAGAAGGACATTCTCCCAAATCCATCCCCATACCGTGGAAAGAATCGAAGACAGCCAATTCCACTTATCAACAATCCAATCAATCACGGACTGGATAGACGGCCACAAGACATTCTGGAAAGCATCCACCATGGGGTTAAGGACGTTGTCCCGAATCCATCCCCACACTGCGGAGAACTTATCCGACAGCCACTGCCAAGCATCACCAATCCACTGGAACACGCCCTGCAGCGCAGGCCACAAGGTGTTCATCGCAAAATCGGATAGTGCCTGCCACACCGGCTGGATAACATTCTCCCACGCCCACTGAATACCAGACGAAAGAAGATTCCAAGCGACAAGCAAGGGAGACAAGACTACCGTGGCGATAACACCAATCGTGATTTTCGCCAGCTCCAAAATCCCGTTAAACACCGGCTGAATAACGTTCTCCCACGCCCAGGAGATTCCATCCCACAGGGCAGTGAAAGCATCACCAACGAAGCCCAGAATGGATTCAACAACAGGCCAGAAGTTCTCCTGCAGGAAGGTCAAGAACGTGCCAATCCACTCCGACACAGTAGTGAATGCCGCAGCCGCCTTTTCACCCAGCCACGTGAACGCTCCAGCAACCTTTTCGACTATGGCCTGTGCAATTTCCTGAATTGTCTCGATAACCGGCGCCATCGTTTCACGCGCCTCACGAAACTTTTCAACCGCGCTATCCCACAGGTCCTTCGCCCAATCGAAGAAACCGGACATCTTTTCCTTGACGGAATCCCAACCAGACTTAAGCACATCCATGAATTGAGACCACAGTTCCTGGCCTGTTTCCGTCTTTGTGAAAAACCACGTCAGACCGGCTACGAGTGCAGTAACAGCCGTGATGATAAGCCCAATCGGGTTAGCCTTCATCACTGTATTCAAGACCTTCTGCGCTGCGGCAGCGCCCTTAGTAGCCGCCTCCCACAGCTTCGTGGCCTTCACACCAGAAATAAGCCACTTGACGAACCCGCCGGCAGCCATAATCTTCTGATATTTCATCCACGCCTTATAAGAACCAACAAGTACGCCAACCGATACGGCCAGTGAACTAATCCAGTCCTTATTTTTCAGAATCCACTCGGCTGCGTCTTTGAGCCACCCCACTACAGACTTCAGGACATCCCGAGTGACCTCCAGGGCTGGCTTAATCGTCTCCATGACACGCTTAGCAGCCTCAACCCCGTCATGGATAGCCGGCACCATGTAGGTCTTAAAAAGGTCAATGCCTGCATACGTCCAGTCGGTAATCTTCTCCGCTGCTGCGCCAATTAGCGGATTAAGCTCCTCCAACATAGACTTCGCCGCATTATTAAATGCCGACTTCATATTCGTCAGGCGACCGGACGTAGTTTCCGCCATCTCGCCCATCACGCCAGACATGGAAGCCACGTCACCGGCGATACCTTCCGAGCCTTCACGGATACCCTTGGTGAGGGCGTCGATTCCTTCCTCTGCGGAGACTTGACCGCTGGAAATCATCTTCTGCATCTCTTCGGTCGTGACACCGAACTCGTTCGCCAGAATAGTCAAGCCCTGCACGCCACCCTGTGACAGGGAGTTAATCGTGTCCATGGAAATCTTGCCTGATGCGGCAGCCTTACCGAACGCATCGGCCATAGAGTTCAACGCCTCTTCGCCCTTACCAGACGCAGACGCGGCCTCACCCAAAGCGGTGACAATCCCAGCAGTCTTATCTGCCTCCACGCCGAAAGCAATGAGATTCTTACCAGCACCGGCCCACGCATCAAACGAATACGGTGTGTTCTGGTTCGACTCTTCCAGCTCCCCCATCACCTTGGTGGCTTCCTCAGCCGAGCCCATCAGAATGCCCAGAGAGGCGGTCGTATCTTCAATAGAGGTGACCTTATCAAAGCCCTCCTGCAGCGTTCCGGCAACACTGTTGATACCGGCAAGTCCAACGGCGATACCACCAATCTTGCCCAGCGGCTTCAGCATGCCTGCGAAGCGTGCCCCCCATCCCTCAGCCTTATTGGAGGAATCCTCCATGGCCTGTCTCTTATACACA
>ERZ1032387.76-NODE-76-length-28242-cov-13.406748_pt1 | contig 28242 bp, 20 predicted proteins | sample MGYA00516710_ERZ1032387 | MGnify/ENA primary metagenome ERZ1032387 (study PRJEB33718, sample SAMN03160192) | human skin metagenome | collected 2014-02-25 | study: EMG produced TPA metagenomics assembly of the PRJNA266117 data set (Human skin bacterial metagenome...
CTACACCTCTCTATTCGTCGGCAGCGTCAGATGTGTATAAGAGACAGCTACTGGAGCGCCCTGCCGCCCGTGGGCACGCCCCTGGCGCGAGTACACGCCACCCGCTCCGGCATGGGCGGTTTCGTCGAAGGCTGGGCCCCGGGCGAGCATTACCCGGAAGTCTGGGCGCGGCGCTTTGCCGTGGACTTCACCGGCGGCGGCCTCGACCGCCTGCCAGCGGGCACCGGCATCGAGCCGGTGGTCACCGCGTCTAACGGCGAGGTCAAGGACTTCAACGTGCTGGTGCTGGACGAGATCAAGGGCTACCGCATCACCTTCGACTGGTTCCCCACCAACGACAGCGTCGAACCGGTGGAGCTGCGGCTGTTCATCCGCACCAACGACCGAACCCTGAGCGAGACCTGGCTGTACCAGTACTTCCCGCCGGCGCCGGACAAACGCAAATACCCGTGACCCGCTGACAGCCCCGGCCCGCCCTACGGGCCTCTTCGCCGGCAAGCCGGCTCCTACAGATCGGCGGCGTCCGTGTAGGAGCCGGCTTGGCCGCGAAGGCGGCCTGACGCCAGACACAAAAAAACCGGCCCACAGAGGCCGGTTTTTTTACGCCTGAACGAGCTTAATCCCGCAGGTCCGACTCATGAATCGGCTGGTCCCTGTGGGTCGCCCGCTGGTACTGCGCCGGCCAGATCGCCTTGCGCCCGCCCAGGTCATCGTCGGCATGCAGCGGCCAGTAAGGATCACGCAGCAGCTCACGGGCGAGAAAGATGATGTCCGCCTGACAGGTACGCAAAATATGCTCCGCCTGGGCCGGTTCGGTGATCATCCCCACGGTCCCGGTGGCAATCCCCGACTCCTTGCGCACTCGCTCGGCAAAGCGCGTCTGATAACCCGGCCCGGTGGGAATCTCGGCATTGGCCGCGGTACCGCCGGACGACACATCGATCAAATCCACCCCCAGGTCCTTGAGCCGCCGCGCCAGCTCCACGGTTTCATCCGGGTTCCAACCGTCCTCCACCCAGTCGGTGGCCGACACCCGCACGAACAGCGGCAGTTCTTCAGGCCATACCGCCCGCACCGCTTCGGTCACCTGCAACACCAGGCGAATGCGGTTTTCGAACGAACCACCGTATTGATCCTGGCGCTGGTTGCTCAGGGGCGAGAGGAACTGATGCAGCAGGTAGCCATGGGCAGCATGCACTTCCACCACCTTGAAACCGGCCACCAGGGCGCGCTTGGCGGCCTCGACGAAGGCCTGGATGATCTCGCCGATCTGCCCTTCATCGAGCTGGGTCGGCGGTGTGTGCTGCGGGTCGAAGGCAATCCGCGAGGGCCCCACCGGCACCCAGCCGCCGTCCTCGGGCTTGACGCTGCCGGACTTGCCCAGCCAAGGCCGATGAGTACTGGCCTTGCGCCCGGCATGAGCCAGCTGGATACCCGCCACCGCGCCCTGGGCGGTGATGAAACGGGTGATGCGCTGCAAGGGTTCGATCTGCGCGTCGTTCCACAGGCCCAGGTCCTGGGCGGTGATCCGGCCTTCGGCGGTAACCGCCGTGGCCTCGGTGAAGATCAACCCGGCGCCGCCGACGGCACGGCTGCCCAGGTGCACCAGGTGCCAGTCGTTGGCCAACCCGTCCACCGACGAGTACTGGCACATGGGCGACACGGCGATGCGGTTGAGAAGGGTCAGTTGACGCAAGGTATAGGGTTCAAGCAGCAGACTCATGGGGCACCTCTCGGTCAATGGTCAGGCTCCAGGGTTCTGTTTGAACGGTCGACGAGTGACTGCGAAGTGAAGCGCCCGCCCCCGCGGGTAGAAGAATGACAAAAGGTCACAAGGCCAATCAGACAGTGCTTAGAGACTAGTCGACAACACTGCCGCTGGCTGGGTTCCTGATGGGTGCAGGGGTAAAAACTTGCCCCCGGGCCCAAGCGCTAGCCGCTGCGGCGGGGCAGCGGCTAGCAGAGCGTCAGATTGCAGGCCCCCTGCGATTGCCATCGAGCAAGGCTTCCACCACGCCGCGGGCCATCTCCACCGAATGCACCAGCGACCAGATCAGGCCACGCTCGATGCCGCTGGCGTGCTCGGTGATTTCATCGGACACCTCCTCGGCGGCCTTGAGCAGCATGGACACATGAATCAGCGCTTCTTCGGCACTGATACCGGGGCGCACAGTGAAGGGGTTATCAGGCCCTGCAGGGCCGGCCACGGTGGGTTGCAGAGTCGCGATCAACGAGCCGTTTACGCAAGTATTGGCCAGTGCATGGCGCACAGCTTCATTGGCCAGATCGTGGTCTGGATTACGACGGGAAGAAGGATGGAGAACCGGCGGATCGGGGACGATCTTTTTCATGGTGCAGCTCCTTGGAATGGAGCCACCACCCAACGCTGCTAAACGTAAGGGTGGCAGCTGTACGCGGGTTAGCAGACCGGTCCAAGGAACCCGGCGCACCCAAAGGGCGCCCCACGCACAGCCGCCATAACAGAACACAGCAGGCAGGAAAGCCAACTGGGCTCGCGGCAACATTCACGTGTCTTGGTAACAGGCTGCTAAACCCGATCACTGAAAATTCAGTGACGATCCGAGCCTAGTGAGCCGAATACCCAGCCGCAAGCGCCCGAGAGTGTCTCGGAAACCCCTTACAAAAGAAAGAGACATGCCGCCGCCGCGCTTTCCCAAAGTCTGGCAAAACCACCCACATCACTTACTGCCAATCAGTTAAGGACAAGCACTGTACTTGCTCCCGCTGGGCCGGGCTGGCGTACCAGCGCAAAGCGGCCCCAAAAATGGGACTGCTACGCAGTCCAGCGGGAGCAAGCTCCCTCGCCACAAGTGATTTTTCGCTCACTCCAGCGTTGAGCTGATCGGCAGTACCCGCCTCAACGCGGTTCGATATGAGCAATCATCAACTGCACGGTTTCCTGGCCACGGAACTCGTTGAGGTCGAGCTTGTAGGCCAGTTCCACCCAGCGGATGGTCGGGTTGGGCCAGACTTCACGATCGATGCCGAAGGCGATGCCGTCCAGCTTCAGCGAACCGCATTCACTGCGCAGCACCACTTTCAGGTGGCGTTCGCCAACGATGCGCTGCTCCACCAGTTCGAACACACCGTGGAACATCGGCTCGGGGAAGTGCTGGCCCCAAGGACCGGCGTGGCGCAGGGCGCGGGCCAGTTCCAGGTGGAACTCTTCCACCGCCAGGGTGCCGTCCGACAGCAGGCGCCCGGTGAGGTCTTCTTCGCGCAGCTGGCGCCGCACTTCTTCGTCGAAGGCCTCGGCGAAGGCCGGGAAGTTCTGCTCCGGCAACGACAGGCCGGCGGCCATGGCGTGGCCGCCGAACTTGCTGATCAGTTGCGGATGGCGCGCGGCCACGGCGTCCAGGGCGTCGCGGATATGAAAGCCCGGCACCGAACGCGCCGAGCCCTTGAGCATACCGTCGCCGGCATCGGCAAAGGCGATGGTCGGGCGGTGGTAACGCTCTTTCAGGCGCGAGGCGAGAATCCCGATCACCCCCTGGTGCCAGTCGGCGTCGAACAGGCACAGGCCGAACGGCATCGACTCCACCGGCAGTTCCTTGAGCTGGGCCAGTGCTTCGCGCTGCATGCCCTGCTCGATGGATTTGCGGTCCTGGTTCAGTTCGTCGAGCTGGGCGGCCATGGCCCGAGCGGCGGAAACGTCGTCGCTGAGCAGGCATTCGATGCCCAGGCTCATGTCGTCCAGGCGCCCGGCAGCGTTGAGCCGCGGGCCGAGGATAAAACCCAGGTCGGTGGAGGTGATGCGCGAGTGATCGCGCTTGGCCACTTCGAGAATCGCCTTGAGCCCCGGCCGCGCGCGACCGGCGCGAATCCGCTCCAGGCCCTGGTGCACCAGGATGCGGTTGTTGGCGTCCAGGGGCACCACGTCCGCCACGCTGCCCAGGGCCACCAGATCCAGCAGTTCGCCAATGTTCGGCTGCGGCCGGGTTTCATAGCGACCCAGGCTGCGCAGGCGTGCGCGCAGGGCCATCAGCACATAGAAGATCACTCCGACCCCGGCCAGGGCCTTGCTGGGGAACTCGCAGCCCGGCTGGTTGGGGTTGACGATGGCGTCCGCCGCCGGCAGTTCATGGCCGGGCAAGTGGTGGTCGGTGACCAGCACTTGCAAGCCTGCGGCCTTGGCTGCGGCCACGCCTTCGACGCTGGAGATGCCGTTGTCCACGGTGATCAGCAACTGCGGCTCGCGCTGCAGGGCCACGGCAACGATTTCCGGGGTCAGGCCGTAGCCATATTCGAAGCGGTTGGGCACCAGGTAATCGACATGGGCCGCGCCCAGCAGGCGCAGGCCCAACAGGCCCACGGTGCTGGCGGTGGCGCCGTCGGCGTCGAAGTCGCCGACGATGAGGATGCGCTGGCGCTGGTCCAGGGCGGTCACCAGCAGGTCCACCGCGGCATCGATGCCCTTGAGCTGCTGATACGGGATCAGCCGCGCCAGGCTCTTGTCCAGCTCCTCCACCGACTGCACGCCACGGGCGGCGTAGAGGCGGGTCAGCAGCGGCGGCAGATCGCCGAGAAAGGGCAGGACGGCGGGCAACTCACGGGGTTCGATACGCATGGGCTAACAGCAACTTCTCTGGGGGGACGGTGGATCGTTCAGGGGCAGAGCGGGCGATCAGCCGCGATCGCCCAGCAGCCATTCCAGCTGCACTTCGTGCTGGCCGCGATCATCGGTGACGAAGATCGTGCCTTCGCTGATCATCACGTCCCACTTGATGACGCGCGGCATGTCCTTGGCCAGGGTCTCGAGGACGTCCTGGGGCACGCCGGCGATATTGAGGTTCTTCAGGTTCTTCACCGCGTCCAGCACCCGGGTCTGCCAGACCCGCAGGCTGCCGTAGGCCAGGAGGCTGGTGCGTTCGGTGCGGCGCGAGCACCAGGTCAGGCGATCGGCGTCCGGCTGGCCGACTTCGATCCAGTGCAGGACGCGGTCATCCAGGCTCTTTTCCCACAGGGCGGGTTCATCCACGTCCGACAGACCCCGACCGAACGACAGGTGCTCGTTGTACCAGAAGGCGTAGGCCAGCAACCGTACGGTCATGCGCTCTTCGGTTTCCGAAGGGTGACGGGCGATGGTCTGCTTGACGCTTTCATAGACCCCACGATCGAGGTCGGTCAGGTTCAGTTCGAATTTGTAGGTGGTGGACGGCTGGGCCATGTGCGGGCTTCTTGAATGTGCGAAAAGGCGGCAAGTCTAACCCGAAACCCGCTGCCCTGCCCGACCGCTGACCGGGCCGCCCCCGCCCTGGATGACATCCGCTGAAACGCATTGGCTAGGTAAAGTCGGTTGCCAGCCTGTAGCCATGGCTTTATAACCCCGCGCAAACCGGCTGACGCGCACCGCGCCAGAGCCGCTGTGCAATAGAAAAGGACGTCCATGACCCTCTTTGTCACCCTGCTCGTCATCGTGTTGCTGTTCATCGCACTGATCCTGTACTTGCGCCAGAAATCCGCCGACCAGCAGCAGTACCTGGAACAGACCGGCAACCTCACCGCCCAGATCAATCAGACCCTGCTGATGAGCAAGGCCGAGCCGCAGCTGGCCCTAGAACTGGCGCTGCAACTGCCGGAGGGCGAAGCGCAGCAGTTGGCCCTGCAACTGGTGGCCAGCGAGCTCTATGTAGCTGGGCACAAGGCCCAGGCCACGGCGATCTACCAGCAACTGCCGCCTCACGCTCGGGAATACGTGCTCAATACCCTGATTGAAACGCTGCTCGACAGCCAGGATACCCAGGCCTGCCTGGAGCTCCTGGAGCACTGGGGCGAATCCCTGCCCAGCTGGCCGCTGCTGCAGGTGCCAATCCTCCAGGCCCGCGGTGAACAGGCGCGCGCCCTGGCCCTGATCGGCGAACTCGGCGACCCGAAAAACCCTGCGGCCCATGAACGCCAGAGCATCGGCAATCTGCTGATGCTGTCGCGCCTGCAATTTCAGGCGGGCATGCAAGACGCCGCGCTGATCAGCCTCGAACAGGCCTGGGCGAGCTTCCAGCAACCCGGGCAGGAGCGCTATCACACTGTGCTGCGCAGCCTGTTCGACGCCTTCGCCACCCAAGGGCATGCCGAGCGGATTCTGGCCCACTCGGCCGAACTGCCGGCCGAGGAACAGGTGCAGGCGCTGATCGCGCTGTTCGATGCCGGCCAGGTGGAGCCGGCCTTCAGCTTGCTGGCCGACAACGGCACCCTCTACTCCTCGACCTACAGCGACCTGATGGACTCGGCCCTGAAACGCCAGCCAACCGAAACCGCCCTGCGCCTGCTGGACCTGACCCCCGAGATGCACCAGCACAGCCTGCTGCTGCAACTGCTCAACCATCTGGCGGCCCAGGGCCAGACCGCCGAAGCCGAGGCCCTGCTGCAGGCGCGAGCCAGCCACGAGTCGCAGCGTCCGGGGCTGATGCTCAACCTCTGCGATGAGTTGCACCAGGCGCAGCCGCAATGGACCACAGCCCTGCTGGCCCAGGCCCTGCAACTGATCGACGGCTACAAGAATGAACATGAGTTCTACAACAGCTTGCGCATGCAGGCCCTGCAAACCCAGCTACTGATGCAAAGCCACCTGCCAGCTCATCGCCGGGACAGCTGGCTGGTGCGCAGCAGCATCGAGGAAATGCACCGCCTGCGCCAGCAGATGCCCGGTGACGAGCAATTGCTGCACCTGTGCGACCAGGCCAAGCTGCTGCACGCCCTGGACCAGACCGCCCAAGCCAGGTCCCTGCTGGAGCAGGCGGTGCAGCTACTGGATGGCGAGCCGCTGCCGGATGTGGATGAGATGGACGCCCGCTTCTACCTGGAGGACATCGCCAGCGCCTACCTGAACATCGACGATGTACAACAGGCCCAGGCCCTGCAGGACCGGCTCAACGCCGAGGATTCGGGCAGTCGCATCCTGGAAGAGGAACTGCTGCTCAACCATATCCAGCATCAGCGTTACGCCCAGGCCATCGAGGGCCTGAACCTGGGCATCCTGCTCAGTGACAAGAAGCCCCTGTCGCTGCTGTACCAGGCCCTGGAAGACCTGCAGCAGCGTGCCCCCGAACGTGCCGGCGAGCTGAAACAGCAGCTGATGGCGCGCATCGCCAACGGCCAGATCTGGCTCAGTTCCCAGACCAACTGAGGCCCCCCCCGGTTGCGCGCCCTTGGCGGGGCGCGTCACCGGCCAACAGCCGCACCCGAGGAAGATTCATCATGGAAGTACTTGTCATCCTGCTGCTGATTACCGGCGTGATAACGCTGCTGGTGGTCTATGCCAACAAGCGCAGCGCCGGCAATGACCTGGGCATCACCCTGGACGAGGCGGCGCAGATCAATCGCGCGGCGCACCTGAGCGCCATCGAACCGCAAGTGGGCCTGCAACTGGCCCAACGCCTGACGGGCAAAGCCCGGCAACTGGGGCTGTTCCAGATGCCCGCAGCGCTGTACCGGCAGGGGCACCCGGAACAGGCCCTGGAAGTACTGGCCGAGCTGGATGAAACCTACCAGCCCATGGCACTGAACCAGTTGCTCGAAACCCTGCTCGACAACGACGGCCCGCAGGCTGTGCTGGGCTTGCTGGAGCGCCTGCATCAACCCCTGCCGTCAGCGCCCTTGCTGCGCATCCCGCTGCTGCTGGCCAAGGGTGAACACGAGCAGGCCCGCGCCTTGCTGGTGACCTTCGGCGTCAACCAACTGAGCCCGGACTCCCCCGGCGAGAACCGGCAGTTGGCTGCCCTGCAACGCAGCTTGGGCCTGGCCGACGAGGCTGCCATCAGCATCGGCCTGGCCTGGCAACTGCTGCTCAAACAGCCGGTCAACGAACTGGACCCACACGAGATAGAGCAGACCCTGCGCGAGTACCGTGCCCAGGGGCAGGATGCACAGTTCCCGGCCATGGCTGCGCAATTACCCGGATCGGCTCGGATCATCGTCGTGACCCTGCTCATGGAAACCGGGGAATTCGAGGCCGGGTTCGAACTGCTGGCGCAGGCCCTCGAGCCCGAGGACTACTTCGGCTACCCGCCGCTGCTCAAGCTGATCCTGGACGCCAACCGCCCGGATCTGGCTCCACGGCTGATCGCCCAGATGCCGGAAAGCTACGCCAGCGATCTACTGCTGAGCCTGTTGAACTGGCATGTCGGGCGCAACGAAATGGCCAAGGCCGAGGCGGCCCTGCAGGCCTGCGCCGTTTCGCCCTCGCAGCGTATCTGGTGCCTGGTCTGCCTGTGGGGCAGCTACGTCGAGGAACACTCGCAATGGTGCGCCCATCTGCTGGAACAAGCCTTGCTGACCCTGGAAACCCTGCGGGGCGATGAGCAATGGCCATGGTTGCGCCTGCTGATCCTGGAAACCCAGCTGCGGGTGCAGGCCGACCTGCCGCGCCTGCGCCGCGACAGCTGGCTGATCCGCAACAATCTGGAGGAAATGGCGCGCCTCAACACCCAGCTCGAATACGCCGATCGACCGATGAAACTGGCCTTGCAGGCCAAGCTGCTGCACGACCTGGAGCAGACCCGGCAAGCCGGTGAACTGCTGGACCAGGCCGTGCAAGCCCTCGACGACAGTCAGAATGCGCCTCTGGATCCAGCGGAAAAAAACTTCTTCCTGGAACAGCTGGCGCTGAGCTACGTCTACATCGACGACCAGGCAAAGGCTGTCGAACTGAAAGCTCGCCTGGAGCAGCAGGCGGCCTACACCCACCAGTTGAGCCAGGCCATGGTGCTCAAGCACATCCACGAGCAACGCTTCGACGAGGCGATTGCCGGGCTGGAACCGAGCAACCTGTTTATCGGCGAAAACCCGGTGCAACAGTTGCACCTGGCCCTGGAAACCCTGCGCCAGAGCGCCCCGGAAAAAGCCCAAGGGCTGTGCCAGAAGTTGATCGACCACCTGGCCGCCGAGAGCGCCTGGGGCCAGCCGAACGCCGCCTGAGGCCGCGTCAAGGCCCGCCGCTGCACGCCTTAACGCGGCGCGTAGCGGCTCCAGAGTTCGTTGAACTCCTTGAGGTAACTGGCCACCAGTTGCGGGTGGTCGATCACCAGCAGGTTTTCCTCATTGCCGGTGGTGGCGCTGCGGGTCCAGTTGAAGCTGCCGTTGAGCAGGGTCCGGCCATCGAACACGGCGAACTTGTGGTGCATGTGGAACGGCGTGTCGTCGATCCGCACCGGCACCCCGGCCTCGCGCAGCGCGGCGATATCGCTGCCGACATCGAACTGCTTTTCACTGTCGCTGATCACCCGTACGGCCACGCCGCGCTGGTGGCAGGCGCGAATTTCGTCGCTCAGTTGATCGTCGGAAATGGTGAACACGCAGATATCCACCGAGATTCGGGCCTGGCGGCACAGGTCGCGGATCTTGCGCCGGCAGTCTTCGCCGGGGCTGAAGTGGGCGCTGGCCATGTCCCGCACCGGGGCGCTGTTGGCGTCCAGGGTCTTGATCACTTGTTCCAGCCACTTCAACGCCGGCAGCACATTGACGCTGTCCGCCAGCGCCAGCTCGCGTACCAGGTCAAAGGCACGGTTACGCATGTAGCGCACCTGGTCCTGGCCCAGTTCGCTGCCCAGCTGGCGCAGCTCGTCCCGCTCTTCGTTGCTCAGTTTCAGGTCCAGCAGGCTGTCGCGCAGTTGCTGGTCCAGGTGGGCAAAATCCATGTCGTGATCCTTGGCTGTTCGCCGGCAAGCCGGCTCCTACGGTTGGGAGTCCTTGAGGGTCGGAACCTCGCCGTTACTGAGCATCTGGCTCAGTTCGTCGAGGCGCGTGGCAATGTCGCCAATGCGCTGGTGGCTGTGCAGGTCGACATCGATCTTCTTGTGCATGACTTTGAGCAGCGGCAGGAAACTCTGCTCCAGGTGCTCGGAGAGGTTCTCCAGCACTTCACGCATGCCTTGCTGCGGCGCGGGCCGGGCCAGGCCGCGCACGCCTTCCACCAGATCGTTGAGCTGGGCCACGACGCGGGTACCGACATCGCTGTCGCTGCCGCCCATGGAACGGTTGCGCACGAAGTCGCGCTTGATCTGGGCCCAGCGCTCGCTCTGCTCCGGGGTCTGGTTGCCCCGCAGTTCGGCGAGCTTGAGCAGGTTCTCTTCGGCGCCGGTGGTCAGCAGCTGGGATTCGCCCTGGTAGTGGTCGGCCAAGAGTTGCAGGAGCTCGGCATCGTTCATCACCGCCGAGATCTTCTCGGCCATCTTGTTCATGTTGCGGTAGCTGCCCTGCAGCTTGAACGGCGGCTCGCTGCGGTACTGGTCGGCCTGGGCGGCGCTGGCGATGTACTGCTGGTTGACCCGCAGCACCACGTCGCGCACCTGCATCAGGCGTTGCAGGGTGGTGGTGATCTCGTTGATCTCGGCACCGCTGTAGCTGTGGCTCAGCTCGTTGCTGGAGAAGGCCTTGCCCTCGGCCTTGGCGACGAAGCGGTAGACGTCCGCCATGTCGCGGGTGGCCAGTGGCGCCAGCACCGGGTTGGAGGTCAGGCCGTTCTCGATGTAGCTCAGGGCGAAGGCGTCCTGCATGCCCCCCAGGGTGTCGCCGAGGTTATAGATGTCGGCCCGGTTGGCCAGCATGTCGGGGATCTTGAACACTTCGCCGGACTCGGTGTACGGGTTGCCCGACATCACCACGCAGAACTTCTTGCCGCGCATGTCGTAGGTCTTGGTGCGGCCTTTCCACACGCCTTCGATGCGCCGGGTGCCGTCGCACAGCGAGATGAACTTCTGCAGGAATTCCGGGTGGGTGTGCTGGATGTCGTCGACATAGAGCATCACGTTGTTGCCCATCTCCAGGGCCAGGTTGAGCTTCTCCAGTTCCTGGCGCGAAGTGGCGTCCGGCGCCTGGGCCGGGTCCAGAGAGCGGACCTGGTGCCCCAGGGCCGGGCCGTTGATCTTCATGAAGATCAGGCCCAGGCGGTGCGCCACGTACTCCATCAGGGTGGTCTTGCCGTAGCCCGGTGGCGAAATCAGCATCAACAGGCCCATCAGGTCGGTGCGCTTGTTCTCGCCCACGGTGCCCATCTGCTTGGCCAGGTTGTCGCCGATAAAGCCCAGGTACACATCGTTGATCAGCTTGTTGCGCACGAACGAGCTCAGCGGCCGCGGCTTGAATTCGCTCAGGCGCAGGGCCGAGCGTTCGCGGCTGATGATGCCCTGGCGCAGGCTCTGGTAACGCTGCAGGCCAGGCAGGAATTGTTCGCGGTGAGCCCGCAGGCGAGCGAAGAAGCCGTCCACGGTGAGGGACAGGCTGCGCTCCTGGATGCGCGGGTGCTCGCCCATCAGGTTGTCGACCTTGAACCGCAGATCGACTTCGGTGATGCGCTTGGCAAAGTCTTCCCGCAGCAGCGACAGGGCCACCGCCTCGGGCACGTAGTCGGCCCACTCGACGAACTCGCCCTCGGCGCACAGGGCCGAGAGCCAGTTCTCGGTCAGCGCCCACTGCGCAGCGGGCCGTTCCACCAGCCGCGCCAGGGCCTGCTGGTAGTCGTCCCACATCCGCGCGCCCTGCAGACGCAGGGTCAGGGCTTCCTGCAGCTGCTTGGCGTATTTGCTGAAGGTGAATTCGATGCGTTCTGCGGCCAGTTCCTGAACCAGGTACTCGGCAGCCTCCGGCAACAGCTCCGCGGCCAGGGTGAAGGCGTGCTGCTGATGCCAGTCACCCAGCGCCACGAGGATTTCCTCCTGCAATTGCAGCAAGCCTTCACGACGCCCGAACAGTTGCTGGATATGCCGGCTGGTACGGGCACGTTCCACCCATTGCCGAGGTTGCGGCTGTTCCTGCTGGCGATCCCAGTAGAGGGTGGCGAAGGCACGGGCCGCCGCGCCGAAACGCAGCAGGCCGGCGCTGTCGCGCAGGGGCAGCAGCTGCAGGAGGATCGCTGCGGCGTCGTGGTCGTGGATGCCCTTCTCGTAGCCTTCCTTGTAGCGCGGCGCGGCAAAGTCTCGGATCACCCGCGCCAGCTCTTCGGGGTGCGCCAGCAAGGGTTTCAGGCTTTCCAGGCTCAGGCCTTCCTGGCCGCGGTCGGCAGCGTCCAGCACCTGCCCGGCCAGGTATTCGGCGCGGTACAACTGGGCCGATTCCGACTCCAGGGCTACCTGCCAGAAGTCCCGCAGTGCCTCCAGCTCGGGGTCGCGCAGGGGTTCGAGGAAATCCGTGCCGGTGAGGTGCAGGTGCAGTTCGTCGCCCCGGGGCATCAGGGTCAGGTCCAGCTCCTGGGTGTTGACGCTGAAACGGTGGCGCGGCCCCAGCTTGATGACGTTGCCGCCCTCTTCGAACAGCTCGGTCTTGTCGCGCAGGGCACGTACGGCCTGATCCCGAGCCCCCTTGAGGCGCGACTCGACATCGTCGGCCTTGACGCTGTCCTTGAGCTCGCGCAGGCGCTCGGCCAGCTCCCGCAGCTTGAGGATCAGCGGGTCGGCGGCGAAGAACGCATTGAGCTCTTCGGCCTGGGTGAACTTGGCGGTGCGCCGACCGAGGCTGTCGAGAATCCGCCGCGCGGCATCCAGCAGCCCCTGGGCCTTGCGCTGGCGCTCGTCGAGCAGCGATTGCTTGTGGGCCTCGAAGGTTTCCAGCAACTCCTCGCGCTTGCCGAGGATGTCGCCGAGGAACTGTTCGTGATCGCCGAAACGGCTTTCCAGTTCCTCCAACTGCACCAGCAACCGCGACAGTTGCTCATCGCAACGCTCGGGGTCCTGGGCCTGGGCCAGGGCGTTGGTGATGCCCTGGCTGAAGAGTTTGAACTGGGCGCCGAACTGGGCCACGGTCTCGGTCGAACCCAGGGCCTTGCGCCGTTGTTCGGCGCGGGCCTTGGCCTGGTTCAGGCGGGCGTAGATCTGCGAGATGGATTCGATGATCCGGGTGCGCTGGGTGGCGTCGTCGATCTGCAACGAGGCCATCAGGCTCGACAGCATGTCCAGGTCCCCGGCCATGGCTTGCAGGGCGCCCAGGGGCTCGCTGAGCTGGGCCACGGTTTCGGCTTTCTGCGCCTGGGCGTCCAAGGTTTCGAGCTGGGTGACGAAGGGTTGCAGGGCCTGCTCGCTGGCAAGGAAGGTCGCGGTGCCGGCGGCAGTGCGTTCCTGGGCCTTGAGCAGCTCGGCTTCCATGGCGTCGATGCGCGCCACGTCGATGTAGCGGTAGTCGCGAATGGTCAGCAGCAGGCCGCGCTGGGTGGTGATGCCGTTCAGCGCATCGACGAAGCTCTGGACCTGGTCCCAGCTGTCCACCAGCAGGCTGTCCAGCAGGGCTTTCTGCTTGGCCTCGGCGGCCACCATGGCCTGGTCCGACTGGCGGCGGATGCTTTCGACCTTCTCGTACTCGTCCAGCACCAGCTCCGACGTGGACGCCACTTCCCGCAGCAACGGGGCCAGGCCGTCCAGCTCGTCGCTGCCCAGCCAGTGGTACACATCGAACAGCCGACGGGTGTTCTGGCACAGCAGCGAGTAGCGCTGCACCGACACCGCCGGGGTGTCGATCTCGCGGCACAGGTCGTAGAGGTCGGAAACGCTGCGCACCAGTTCGGCGTTGCCGATGCGCCCGAGGAAACCGCTGCGGGTCGGCTGCCGCGCGGCGTACTCCTCGGTGAAGAACGGTGTCTGCCAGACCTGCATCGGATGGACCCGGGTCGGCTCGTCGCCCTCGGCGGCGAAGATCACCATGCGCCCGTCTTCCAGCCGCGCGTAGCCGTGGCCGAACAGCGGGTTCTGCAACTGGCGGTTGATCATGTTGTAGGTCAGCAGCACCGAGCGGCCCTGCTCCGGGTGGTAGAAGATGTACTGCACATCTTCACCGTTGGGCGAGCGCACAGAGCGCTTGTAGCGCATGCCCTCCATGGACTGCTCGAAAGTCTTGTACTCGCCGCTTTGCAGGTAGTAGCCGCCGGGGAAGATGATCCCGTGGTCTTCCGGCAACTGCACACAGGCCAGGCCGATGGCGTCGATGCGCTCCACCTGGCGGGTCAGGCTGTTGAACACCAGGTAGCGCCACTGCTCTTCACGGTACGGCAAGACCTTGAGCAGGATCAGGCTGCCCAGGCGGGCGAATTCGATCTGCGAGTCGTCCAGGGACTGGGTCTTGTCCAGCACCTCTTCGCGATAGATGCCCAGGCCCGATTCGGTGTTGTTCTCGACCTTGATGGTCAGGTCGCCGCCGATGGTTTCGACGAACACCGTGTCGAGAATGTTCAGGTGCGGGAAGCGGCCTTCGACCACCATCTCGCGGGTGGCCTTCTTCCATTCGAAATCGAAGGGCGCCGGCAGGGCGATATCCCGCTCGCCACGGTTGTCGATGTAACGGACGTCCCGTCCGTCCACCGAGATCGACCAGCGGAACACCCGCACATCGGTGACGCGCTCGCCGATCTGGAAACTCGCCAGCAGCTTGCCGTCACGGATCGCCAGTTGCAGCAGGCGGGTGTTCTTGTAATAGGTGTAGAGCTCGTTGAAATCGTTGAGGAAGCCCTGGGCAGAAAGGAAACTGCCTTCCAGGGGCACGGGCTCGGCTTCGTAGCCTTCGCCCTCTTCCACCAGCCGGTAAAGGGAAAACACGTCGGCGACGCTGGTTTCCTTCTTCAGGCCGATAAACACGTTGTAGCCGAACAACAGGCAGTCGCCGACCTGGACGATGTCCCGGGCGATGCAGTTGTTCTCGGTACGGATGCGCACCCGCCCGACCACTTCCATGCGGCTGTTGCCGAACTCGTCGAGACGCCTCTGGTTGAGGTCGTCAGTGGTGGCCCGCAGGCGCTGGCCCTGGTCCAGCAGGCGCTTGTGCAGCACCTCATAGGCGCCGCCTTCGGCGACGGCCTTGTCCAATACGTCCTGCGGGGGAGTTGCGACTTGAGCGTCCGACATCGTGGCCTTCCTGGATCTACGGCGGTATGCAAAAAAAGCGGGCTCCTCAAACCTGGAGCCCAGCACCTGAAACCAGCCAGCTGAAACCCGCAGCCTGACACCCGCCCTGCAGCCGTGGATAAAAACGGTGGCTACAGGATCAGGCGAGGGCTGGCGAATCAGCTGTGGTCAGGCATTTCAGGCTTCGGCAGACGGAGCATCGGCCTTGCGTGTAACGGCAGCGGCGGCCAGTTCAGCAGCGACCGCGGGTGCGCCCTTGCCATTGAGCAGGCGTGCCAGGACGTCCTGGACCACCGGGCTCTTGCCCACCACGCCCTCGATGGCCTTGCCCACCGACAGCGATTTGGCGAAGGAATTGAAGAAGTCGCCTTCGCCGCCAACGATCTCGATCTTGGCCTTGCTGAGGGCGGCGGACAGCACTTCGGCCTGGTCCTTGGCGATTTCCTTGTTGGCGGCGATGGCGGCCATCGCTTCCTCGAAGTTCTTCTCCAGTTGCATGCGGAACTCTTCGTGGGACCGCGCGCTGTCGCTGAGGGAGTCCAGGGCACCGAACTTCTTGCCCAGGCCTTCGGCTTCGGCGTTCAGGCGCTGCAGCAGCACTTCGGCTTCGGCCGAACCCAGGTCCTTGGTGGCCTTGGCCTTGGCCGCGCCCAGTTGCTCTTCGCCACGGGCCTGAGCCCCGAGCTTCTCTTCCATGACCTTGGCTTCTGCCAGGCCGTCCTTCTCTTTGGCAGCCGCCTGGGCTTCCATGATGCGGGCGTCGGCCAGGCCTTTTTCCTGCTCGCCGCGGGCTTCGGCAATCAACTGCTCGGTGCGTACGCGGGCTTGAGCCAGGCCTTCCTTTTCCTGGGCCGCTGCGGTGATTTCCAGCACCCGGGCATCGGCCAGGCCAGGCGCGGCGCGCTCGGCTTCCAGGCCTTCGGCCAGGCGTTTCTTGGCTTCGGCCTGCTTGGCCGCGGCTTCCAGTTCGGCCTGGGCCAGGTTGTTGATTTCCACTGCCTTGTGCTTGGAACGGGTCTCGTCGGCTTCGGCCTGCTTCACCTGGCGCACCAGGTCCTGCTCGGCTTCGGCCTGGGCCTGGATCACCACCACTTGCTTGGCGCGCTCGGCTTCGGAGACTTCGCGCACTTCCTTGATCCGCTCTTCCTCCTGGGCCACGGTCTTCTCCACCGCTACCCGCTCACGGATCACGGTGGCGATGTTCTTGCGCTGTTCTTCCAGAGCCTTTTCTTTCTCGATGCGTTGCAGTTCCACTTCACGCTCGCGGGCCACCACTTCCAGGTCCTTGGCGCGGGTGACTTTCTCGACTTCGATGACCACCGCACGCTGGCGGTTCTGCTGGGCCACTTCGACTTCGCGCTGATGGTTCTCGGTGCGCACGTCGATTTCCTGCTGGGACTGAATGCGTGCCTGTTCGGCCTTCAGGCGCTCTTCTTCCTTGACCTTGGCGGTCTCGGCTTCCTCGCGGGCACGGATGGTTTCGATCTCGCGCTTCTGCCGGGCTTCGGCATCGGCCTGCTGGCGTTCGAGGGACAGCGAGGCTTCGCGGGTCTCGACGTTCTTCTTCTGGATCGCCAGTTCCTGGTTGCGCTCCAGTTCGTTGGTGATGACGTTCTGCGCCGCGGTCAGCTCGGTGATCTTGCGGATACCCTCGGCGTCGAGAATGTTGCTCGGGTCCAGGGAGTGCTTGGCGGTCTGCTCCAGGTAGTCGATGGCCACGTCTTCCAGCACATAGCCGTTGAGGTCGTTGCCGATGATCTCGATGATGCGGTCGCGGAAGTCCTGGCGGTTCTCGAACAGCTGGACGAAATCGAACTGCTTGCCCACGGTTTTCAGCGCTTCGGAGAACTTGGCGTTGAACAGTTCGTTGACCGCGGCGCGGTCGGAGGCACGGTCGACACCGATGGCCTTGGCCACCTTGAGCACGTCTTCCTGGGTTTCATTGACCCGCAGGTAGAAGGCCACGGTGATGTCGGCGCGCATGTTGTCGCGGCAGATCAGCCCGTCCTTGGCCCGACGGTCGACTTCCAGGGTGATCAGCGAGATGCGCATGAACTCCTTGAGGTGGATGACCGGGTACACCAGGGCACCGGTGAAATGCACCTTGGGGGTCGAGGACATGTCGTTGACAATCAACGCTGTGCCTTGGGGAACCTTGATATAGAAGGCCTTGAACAGGGCCAACAGGCCGAAGACCACCAGGACGACGAGGCCGATCCCGAGCAGGATGGGCAGCAGCGACGGTAAATTCATGCAATCAATCTCCTTTGATTCTTGAGGAAGCCCGGGCTCAGAGGCCGCGAAACTCGTCCTCTGTAATGACCCGATAGGCGTGTTGCGCCTCCAGATACTCCAGTAACACGACGCGATCGCCGCGTTTGAAAGCTCGTGCCTCATCGGCACGCACACGCAGGATCAGGCCCGCGCCGCCGTCCTCGAGCACGGCTTCGCCATGTTCCAGGGTGACTCTGCCGCTGCGTACCACAGCCGTCTGCCCCAGCACCGACTTGCTGCTGGTGGCCTCCATCTTGAGAAACAGCGGGCGCAGCGGACGACAGATCGTCGCGCTGATGGGCGCTGCCAGGAACAGTGCGAACACCGCCAGCAACAGGCCCAGGGGATAGCGCAGCCAACCCAGGGGCAGGTGGCTGAGCACGTAGAGTTCGGCGAAATAGGTCAGGAACCAGCTGAAGAACATCAGCAGGGTCAGCACCAGGGTGACCGGCACCCCGTTGAGTTTGAACTTGATCAGCAGCCCGGCCAGGCCTTCGCCGGCGTGGGCACTGTCGAGCAGCGAGTCGGCCTCGAAGTCCAGCAGGTCGACTTCAAGCATGCCCATGGCCACCACGGCCCAGTAGATCACGGCCAGGCAGAGCATGAAGCTGAACAGCACTGTGGGGAACGACAACACTGTCTGCAGGAAGATTTCCATTGCTTTCCTATCCCTGAAAAAGCCGGGCAAGGCCAGGCGGCCCCGCCCCTACAACACAACGGTGAATCAGGACTTGCTACGGTCCTTGAGGCGCGCCAGCACGCTGTCGGCGCTGGTGCTGCCGGCAACGATCCCGGCTTCACGCAACTTGGCATCCAGGGCATCGTCCGGGCTGCTGGTATTGGCCAGCTCGGCCGCGGCGTCCATCTTTGCCGCGCGCTCGGCCTGCTTCTGCTTGATCCGCTCCAGGGACTCCACGGCGGTGTGCAGCTTGCTCTGGGAGCCGCCATAGCGCTGGGCCACGGCCTGCTGGGCCTTCTGCACGCTTTCGGTGGCCTTGACGGTATCCACCTGTTGTTTCAAATGCTTGATGTTGCCCTCGGCCTGGGTCACGGCCTTGCGCAACTGCGCGACGCTGGCGGCAAAACCATCGGCCTGCTCACGCTCCACGGCCAGGTCATTTTCCAGGTTGGCGATCTTTTGCGCCACTTCCTGGGCAAGGGCTTCGTTGCCCGCTTCCAGGGCCTTGAGGGCGTAGCTTTCATACTCGGCGATCTTGGCCGCGCTGCCGTTGGCGCGCTCGGCGGCGAGTTTCTGCCGGGCCATGATCTCGGCCAGGGCTTCCTTGGACTTGCGCAGTTCCTGATCGGCGTCGCGGATCTCCTGATCGAGAATCCTCAGTGCCTGGCTGTCCACCAGGGCCTCGCCCGCCTCATTGGCACCACCGCGCAGCGCGGTGAGCAGCTTGCTCCATACGTTCATGTGCATTCCTCCAGGTCAGGCCTGAGCCTTCAGGTAGCCTTCGTAGGCCTCGGTTGCCCTGATCACGTTGCTGGCCAGGGTTTCGATCTCGTAGAGCACGTTGGAGAGAATCGAGGTTGCGCTCAGGGCGCCGTACATCATGTAGTGGCGCTCACCGCCAAAACGGGTTTCCAGGCCGATGCTCGACAGCGGGAACAACTGGCGGCTGAGCAACACTTCCTCGTTGAACGCGGCCACATCGGTCACTTCGCTTTGCGGCCACAGCAGCGCCTCCACCAGGATCTGCTCGCCGGACAGGGCCACGAACAACGGCAGGTCGCCGTATTCGCGCATGGTCACGTGCAAGCTCGGCTCCGCACCCTCCAGCAGTTCAACGCTGGCTTCGCCACTGCTGAACAACTCGGTGGCTACCAGGGCCTGGCACAGCGATCGGGCATTCCAGATCTGCGGCATGCTCATTTCTCCATCCTTTTCCACAGGAGCCAGCCCTTCTGAGGGCTGACGCAGTTTGCGTTCAACCGCCAGCAACGCCTGGGCGTTCTCCGGCAGTATCCAGACTTCCTTTTTCACCAAGCCCTGATCACGCAGGCGCTGGCGGAATAAACGTTGGTAATGGGCTGAGGATTTGTTTTCCATGGCGCAGAGACTAAAACATCACATGTAAGGTTTTCAATTCATCACATGTAAAATTTACAGGCGACATTTGTAACAAGAAATATCAGGAAGATCGCTCGGCAAACAGCCGCAAGGCATCCATCGCTGCATAGACCCTTTTACAGCTTTCGCAACCGCTCTTTTTTCAAGCGGCGTCATTAAACCCTGCCGCCCAATAGAATGAGAAGCACAATAATCCTTGGCCCGGGCGGGAAATAATCGGCAAAGGCAGGCGTCAGGCGCTGCCTTAATGGCGACCAATGGTCTAGGCTAGGCGGATTTTCCTGCCCAGCGGATGCCCCATGACCAGCCTCAGCAAGCCCCTCGCCGGATTGAAAGTGATAGAACTCGGCACCCTGATCGCCGGCCCTTTCGCCTCGCGCATCTGCGCCGAGTTCGGTGCCGAGGTGATCAAGGTCGAGTCACCCGATGGCGGCGATCCGCTGCGCAAGTGGCGCAAGCTGTATGAAGGCACCTCGCTGTGGTGGTTCGTCCAGGCACGCAACAAGAAGTCCCTGACCCTGAACCTCAAGCACCCGGAAGGCCTGGCGGTGCTCAAGCAACTGCTGGGTGAAGCGGACATCCTGATCGAGAACTTTCGCCCCGGCGTGCTGGAAAAACTCGGCCTGGGCTGGGACGTGCTGCACGCCCTCAACCCCAAACTGGTGATGGTGCGGCTATCGGGCTTTGGCCAGACCGGGCCGATGAAGGACCAACCGGGCTTCGGCGCGGTGGGCGAATCCATGGGCGGCCTGCGCTACATCACCGGTTTCGAGGACCGCCCACCGGTGCGCACCGGAATTTCCATCGGCGACTCCATCGCTGCCCTGTGGGGGGTGATCGGCGCGCTGATGGCGCTGCGTCACCGCGAGGTCAACGGCGGCCAGGGGCAGGTGGTGGACGTGGCGCTGTACGAGGCGATCTTCGCCATGATGGAAAGCATGGTTCCGGAGTTCGATGTATTCGGCTTCATCCGCGAACGCAGTGGCAACATCATGCCCGGCATCACCCCTTCGTCGATCCACACCAGTGCCGACGGCAAGCACGTGCAGATCGGCGCCAACGGCGATGCGATCTTCAAGCGCTTCATGCTCCTGATCGGCCGTGAGGACCTGGCCAATGACCCGGCCCTGGCCAGCAACGACGGGCGCGACACCCGCCGCGACGAACTCTATGGGGTGATCGACCGCTGGGTGGCGTCCCTGCCCCTGGAGCAGGTGCTGGAGCAGTTGAACCAGGCCGAAGTCCCGGCGAGCCGGATCTTTAGCGCCGAGGACATGTTCCACGACCCGCAATTCCTCGCCCGGGAAATGTTCCTCCAGGCCAGGCTGCCGGACGGCAAGGCCTTCAAGATGCCCGGCATCGTGCCAAAGCTCTCGCAGACTCCGGGCTCGGCCGACTGGGTCGGCCCCGAGCTCGGCGAACATTCCAGCGAAGTTCTGGCCGGCCTGGGCTACAGCAGCGAGCAGATCCAGGACCTGCGCAACTCTGGGGCAATCTAAGCTGAAACAGCCGTCTCACACTGCCCCCCCGCAACGGGCCCAGCGACGCCCGAGGCCAGGCCTTGGCCGGTTGACGATGGCGCTCGCGACCTGCCTGCTGTGGCTGCCCTGCGCCCCCGGCCACGCCGGCGAAATGCTCACCTGGCTGCTGCGCGACCTGCCGCCGCTGAATATTTTCGAGGGCCAGCAAAAAGATCGAGGTGTGGTCGACCTGCTGATGCCGCAATTGATTGCCAGCCTGCCGGAGTACCAGCACGAACTGGTACGGGTCAATCGCGCCCGGGGCATGCAGATGTTGCGCGACCCCAGCTTCACCTGTGATCCGGCGCTGATCTGGAACAAGGAACGTGCGCAATGGGTGGCCTTTTCCATCACCAGCTTTCGAGTGCTGAGCAATGGCCTGGCGATCCGCCGTGCCGACCGTGAACAGATCGCGCACTTCATCCATGACGGCAAGGTCGACCTGCATGGCCTGCTCGACAGCGGCAAGGAACTGATCGGGGTGGTGGCCGAGCGCAGCTACGGGCAACAGCTCGACAACCTGCTGCAGCAGGTTGCTCCGCAGCAGATCCGCGCCCACTACGGCAACGACGCCCTGGGCAGCCTGCTGCAGATGCAGCGCCTGGGGCGCCTGCAACTGCTGTTGGGCTACTGGCCGGAAATCCGCTACCAGGCCGTGCAGCAGGGCATGGACCCGCAGGATCTGGAGTTCTACCCGGTCGAAGGCACCAGCAAGTATCAGGAAATCCACGTCGGCTGCTCCGATACCCCGCAGGGCCGCAAAGCCATCACCCGGATCAACCAGGCCCTGCTCAAGCTGCGCGAGGAGCGACTGGTGGAGTTGTATGCCGCCTGGCTGGACCCCGGAATGCGCGATGAATACCGCGCCGATGCCCGGGCCTACTTCCAGGACTTGAAGGACCACTGACAAACGCCGGGCAAAAAGAAACCCCGAGAAGTGGGGAGACGACTCGGGGTTAAACGTGGTCTTTGCAGACCCGTACCAGCAGGCCACAAGCACCGGAGCACAATGCCTGATCCTGCTGATACTGAGTCTGACTGACGGGCCTGGCGGAAGGTTCCGTAAAATTTCAGATCAATTGCGCCGGGCGAACGCCTTGTCTTCGGCGGCATGGCGCAGGGCGGCGATCACGCAGGGTTCGAGCCGGCCTTCGGCGATCAGCACATCACGGTGCAGGCCGTCCACCACATCAGTGAGCAGGCGCTTGTCAGTGAGCTGGGCCCGATTGACCTCACGCTCCACCACGATGGCGCCGGCAGCATTCTTCAAGGTCACCAGGCATTCGCCCCGAGCCCCGCAAGGCGTCAGAGCAACCTGGTAAGGGCTCAGGGCCTCACTCAATAAAAGACTGATACTTTCCATCTAGATCACCACTCAATAGCTCGAATTAAAGGTTCGAAAACAAAAATGCCGGTAGCTTTCTGACATTCAAGTGACCATCGCTCAGAGAAGAAAGTTCGCCACACCTACTGCTGCCGACCTGAGTCAATCGAGCATGCACGGGTAATATGACAGCTGAAAAACGGCCGACCAGGCGCAAACAACGCCGCCTTTGCATTGGAGCTCAGCTTTGAAAGCAACGACGAACAACAAATTGCGCATCATCCTTGCCGACGACCACCCGATCTTCCTCATTGGCCTGCGCGCCGTCCTGGAACAGGACGACAGCCTGGCCATCGTCGGCGAGGCCAGCTCGCCCTCCGCCCTGGCGCAACTGATGCAGGAGATCGAATGCGATGTGCTGGTGACGGATTTCATGATGCCAGCCGAACAGCAGAACGACGGCCTGCGCCTGATCGAACAGCTGCGCCGCCGCCACCCCGACCTGCCCATCGTGGTGGTGACCATGCTCAACCACCCCGGGCTGTTCCGCTCGATCCTCGATCTGGGAGTAACGGGCCTGCTGAGCAAGGCCAGCCTGGCGGACGAGCTGCCGACCGCCATCGCCCGGGCGCGGCAACACAAGCCCTACATCGCCCAGGCCATCAAGCAGGCCCTGAGCCTGGCCGGCGAAGTGGGGCCGGACCGCCTGGTTTCCAGCGATCAGTTGTCGCCGCGGGAGCTGGAAGTGATCCGCCTGTTGGCCGCTGGCCATGCGGTCGGGGAAATTGCCGCGCAACTCAACCGCAGCAAGCAGACCGTCAGTGCGCAGAAGGTCAGTGCCATGCGCAAGCTCGGCCTGTCCAGCGAAGCCGCGCTGTACATCTACGTGCAGGAGCACGGGCTGTCCTAGGCACACAGGCCCTCAGCGCCAGCCCCCTCAGCACCCCGGTCCAGCGCCTGCGCGAGCCACTGGCGCATCTGGGCAGCGCTCATCGGCCCGGCCAGGAAGCAGCCCTGCAGATGGGCCGCCCCCAGGGCCTTGGCCGCCTTATAGTCGGCCTCGCTCTCGATCCCGGCCACCACCACTCCCAGGGACATGCGCCGGGCCATGTTCATCGCCCCACCGACCAGGGCCACCTTGCGCTCGTCGGCCGCCATGCCCGCCACGAACACCGGGGGAATCTTCAACTCGGTAAAGGGCAGTTCCAGCAGGCGCTGCAGGCTGGTGCCGCCGATGCCGAAGTCGCCGATGGACAATTTGCAGCCGATCATCCGCAGGCGCAGCAGCGCCTCCACATGGGCGGTATCGGTCTGTAGCCGGGTGGTGTCGATGATTTCCAGGGTCAGCAGCCGGGCGGGCACTTCGAAACGCCTGAGCAAGGCCTCCAGCTGACGGGGAAACAGCGGCCGTTCAAGGATGCCGATGGGAATGTTCACTGCCACCGGCAACAAATGGCCCATCACCAGCTTCACCCCGGCCGCCAGCTCCAGGGCCTGTTCCAGCATGTGCCAGGTAAAGATCTCCTGCAGGCCGGCGAACTCGATCAATGGCAGAAACTCCCCGGGCATCAGCAGCCCGCGCTCGGGGTGCTGCCAGCGGGCCAGGGCCTCGACCCCCTGGAGCTCGCCGTGGGGCTGGATGACCGGCTGGAAATGCGCCACGCCGTGGCCCAGGATCGCCGCCAGCCCTTCCTCCTGGGTGACGCTGTCGAGGGAAAACGGCTCCAGCCCGAGCAAGTCCCGCAACAACGCCTGGTCCGGCGCCGGCGCCCCCTGCCTGGAGTGCTGCTGGTAGGCCGTGAGCAAGTCGCCGATCACCGTCACCGAGGCCGGTTTGGGCAGGCAGCCCAGCACTTTCAGGCCCAGCTCCCGGGCCATGCCGGCCGCCCCCTCCAGCACATCCTCTTCAGCATCGCTGAGGATGATCAGCGCCCGGGCCCGCTCCTGGCGGGCCAGGTCACGGATCAACTCCAGCCCGTCGGCCTGCTCCAGGTACAGGTCGCAGATGGCGATATCCACCGGCCCCTTGCTGTCCAGCGAACGCCGCGCGGCCTCGACACTCTCGGCGGTCAGCACATTGAACACGCCATTGGCGTTGAGCATCTGGTGCAGGGCCATCAATTGGAACGAGTTATCTTCGAGAATCAGCACTTTAAGCGAATGCATGGGGCAACCTCCGGTACGACGTGCGTGGCAAGTATCCACAACGAGCCGGCAGGTTAATCAGACAATTCCTACACACACATAGGACAAGTCTTAATCATCCAGGACAGCCTGGATATCACTGCGCAAGCTGGCGATGACCTCCAGCAACAATGGCCAATGACGATCGATGGCCTCGTCCTGCCGCCCCTTGACCAGCCCCTCGAGCTCGATACAGGCCCTGGCCAGGGGCAGGGCATCGATCAGGCAGCACACGCCCTTGAGCCGATGCAGGGTACCCCCTAGGCGTTCCCGGTCGCGGGCCTGGTGCGCCGCTTCCAGCGCCTGCTGCTCCTCGGCGAGGTTGCGCAACAACTCGTGCAGCATGCGTTGCAGCACCTGGTCGTCGGCCTGGGTCATGCTGCGCAAGGTCTGGATGTTGAAGGATGGCGGCGGCAGGAAGCGCGCCAGGGCCTGGGCCAACTGATCCAGGGTTACCGGCTTGACCAGCAGTTGATCCATTCCGGCCTCCTCGCAGCGCTCGCGTTCGTCTTCAAAGGCATTGGCGGTGCAGCCGATCACCGGACAACGCCCGCGCCCTTCCTGTGCCTCGGCCTGGCGTATCGCCTCGGCCAGGGCGTAGCCGCTCATGTCCGGCATGTTGCAGTCAGTCATCACCACGTCGAAGGTGCCGCCACGCCATTGCTGCAACGCCTCCCGGGCATTGTCACAGGCCACCACCCGGTGCCCGAGGAACATCAGTTGCTGGCACAGGACCATGCGGTTGGCGCTCAAGTCATCCACCACCAGCACCTCCATGCTCCGGCTCGGCGGACGTTCCTGCGTCGACGCCGGCCCAGACTCGAAATCGTCACTGACCCGCTCCAGGTACAACTCCAGCGACACCACGGTACCGACCCCAGGCTCGCTGAGCAGGTGAATCCGCCCGCCCATCAGTTCCACCAGTTGCCGGCAGATACTCAACCCCAGCCCGGTGCCGCCGTAGGCCGACGAGGTCATGGCATCGGCCTGGACAAAGGGCGTGAACAGCTTGGCCTGCTGCTCGGCGCTGATACCGCGGCCGGTGTCCGCAACGCTGATGCGCAGGCACTCAAGGCCGGACTCGTCAGGCTGGCACTCTACCGTCATCCGCACCTCGCCCTGGGCGGTGAATTTCAGCGCGTTGCTCAACAGGTTGTGCACTACCTGGCGCAGGCGCGCCGGGTCGAACAGATAACGGCCCTTGGCCCGCTCACTGAACACCAGCTGCAACTGCACGCCCTGGTTGCGCGCCGTGACCTCGAACAACTGCCGGATACTCTCGAAAAACGGCTTGAGGGCGGTGACCTGGGGCACCAGGTGCATATACCCGGCCTCGATCTTGGCCAGGTCCAGGCTATCGCCCATCAGGCCGATCAATTCCTGGGCAGACTGGTAAGCCACCCGCAGGGCTTCGGAAAAGGGCACGCCGCGCAGCCGCGCCTGCTCTTTCTCCAGTTCCAGCAGGCCAAGGATGGCGGTCATCGGTGTGCGGATCTCGTGGCTCATGGTGGACAGGAAAGCCGTCTTCGCCGCGTTGGCCTGATCGGCCGCCTGGCGCGCCTCCACCAGTTGGTTCTCCAGGCGCTTGCGCTCGGTGATGTCGATCCAGCCGCCCAGCAAGCCCTGCAACTGCCCTTCTGCACTGTAGAAGGGCACCGCCCACTGATAGACATCGATAGGGCCATCCCTGGACTCCACCTGTCGGTCGGCGAACACCGACTCACCGGAGGCCAGCAACTGCATGAACTCACCATGCAACTGCTGGGCGGTGGCCGGCGGCAGGATGTCCAGTTCGGTCAGTTGCCGCCCCTGGATCTGCGCCAGGCTGGTGCCCAATTGCTGTTCATAACTCTTGTTGCAGGTCATCAAACGCCCCTGCAGGTCGCGCACGAAAATCGGGTTGGGAATACCGTCGAGCAAAGCCCGCTTGAACACCAGTTGATCATTGAGCCGCTGTTCGGCCAGCAATCGCTGCTGGATCTGGCGCTTGAGGCGACTGTTCCAGGCCAGGGAAATCAGGCCGAACAGCAGCGCTGTGGCAATCGCCCAATACACCCAGTTCGGCACGCGCTGCCAGGCAGGCACCGGCACTGGCGTAGCCCCCAGCCATTTCAGGCGCAGAGCGCTGAGCTCCGCTACCGGCAAGGCTTCCAGTGCCTTGTTGAGAATGCTCAGCAGCTCGGGCTGGTCCTTGCGCACGGAAAACTCGTCGGCCGACCAGGTGCCCTCGACACTGCGCCCCACCATCACCCCGGTCTCGGCCGGCCCCAGGGCTTGCACCTCGCTCTGGATAGTCGCCATGGCCTCGCCATTGCTGACCAGGGCCCGGGCCTCTTCATAGCTGGCAACGCTGCGCAGGCGAATGTCCGGGTAGTTGCGCCGGATAAAACTCTCCAGGGTGTGCCGAGCCGGAAGCACCAGCACCTCCCCCGCCATCTGCTTCAGGCTGCTCAGGCGCCGGTCCTCGGGACGCACCACGAACACCCAGGCCGCGCCGCCGAAGGCATGGGAGAAGTTCAGGAACAACCGCCGGTCATCGCTGGCCGTGAGGGTGGTGTTCATCTGCGCCTCCCCGCTTTCCAGCAGTTCCAGAGTCTGGGCAGTAGTCTGGCTTTCCTTCTGCACGAAATGCAGCCCGGTCATGCGCGAGATACGGTTGAGCAGGTCGATATTGAGGCCGGTCCACTGGCCTTCCTTGTCCTTGAACACATGGGGCGGGTATTGCTGGGAGGCCACCACCACATGCTGGTGCTGGAGGATCCAGGCCTGTTCCTGGGCGCTGAGCTCGATCGGCTCGGCGAAGTTGCTCGCCCCAAGGCCGGTGGTCCAGCGTGCCTGGATTTCCCGGCGTATGGATTCATCGATGCTTTGCAGGGCCTTTTCCAGCAACTGCGCCAGCAGCACATTGCTGTCGCGGGTGGCGAAGGCGAAGCCGGTGGGCGGCAGGCGGCTTTCCACGTGGATCTGCAACCCCAGGTAGGGACGCAGGGCCTTGTAGGCGCGAACGATCACCTCGTTACCGATGAAGGCGTCGGCATCCCCCTGCTTCACCGCTTCCAGGCCGCTGTAGAGGTTCGGTGAAAGCATGATCTGGCTGTCGGGATAGGCCGCATGGACCTGGGCGGCATTGGCGTAGCCGTCCAGCAGCACCACCTTCTTGCCCGCCAGGTCGTCACTGGGCTGCGGCTCGTCCCGACGCACCACGACCACCGCCAGGTCCGGCATGTAGTCACTGGTAAAACGCAGCCCCGGCGCTCCGCGCTCATAGCCGTTGGCACTGGTCAGCACATCGATGGTGCCGTTGCGCAGCGCTTCCACCGCCTGCTCGCGCTCGGAAAAGCCCAGGACCTCCATGGACGTCCCCAGGCGCTCGCCCACCAGGCTCAGGTAATCGGCGCTGATGCCCTGGTAACGGTTACGGTCGCGAGTGATGTCGATGGGCTGGTAGTCATCGATGGAAATCCCCACCCTTAGGGTCCGGTGGCTTTTCAGCCATCGCTGCTCGGCGGGAGCCAGGGGCAAGGGGTCGAGATCGACAAAGGCCGGCACCAACTTGAAAGACAGGTTCTGAGCGGCGTAGGCAGGTGCCGCCCAAGCGAATATTGCACAGACCAGCACAGGCCCGTACAGCCAGCGCTGGACGGGCAGTTTCCGATAGGTTCGACGGCGAATCATCCGGGCCTCCCGGCGTCTTGCGAGCCACACTCATGCCACTGGGGCAAGAAAAAACAAAGCCCGTCAGAAGACGGGCTTGTTAGTCGGCAAAGCCAATGAATCAGAGCGGCTTGCCACGATTGCCGTGCTGGCTGACAAAAGCCTGCACCGCTTTCAGGTCGTTGGCCAGGACCGTGCAGCGCTCTTCACGCTGGAACAGGTCGGACAGGTGCGCCGGCAGCTCCAGAGCCTTGCCGACACCGGCCTTTTCCACCGCATCCGGGAACTTGACCGGGTGCGCGGTGCCCAGGACCACCACTGTCTCTTATACACATCTGACGCTGCCGACGAATAGAGAGGGGTAGATCTCGG
>ERZ1032387.77-NODE-77-length-27980-cov-12.782059_pt1 | contig 27980 bp, 29 predicted proteins | sample MGYA00516710_ERZ1032387 | MGnify/ENA primary metagenome ERZ1032387 (study PRJEB33718, sample SAMN03160192) | human skin metagenome | collected 2014-02-25 | study: EMG produced TPA metagenomics assembly of the PRJNA266117 data set (Human skin bacterial metagenome...
GCTTGCCAGCGAAGGGTACACCACGGCCCTCAGATCATTCCCCGGCGTCCTTGAGGCCGCCTTCGCCAGCAAGCCGGCTCCTACGGTGTGTCGTGCCGGGCCTGTAGGAGCTGGCTTGCCAGCGAAGGGTACACCACGGCCCTCAGATCATTCCCCGGCGTCCTTGAGACCGCCTTCACCGGCAAGCCGACTCCTGCGAGGTGGCGCAGGGCCTGGCGCCTCAGCGCATCGGCGGCAGCGGGCTTTCGATCTGTTCGTCCTGTTCGTCGGCTTCGAACAGCCGGGCCAGTTCGGCGCGGGCTTCCTGGGCGCTTTGCAGGACCTTGGCGGCGTCGTCGTAGACGGCATGCTGGGCCGCCAGCAGTTGTTCGTCGTGCTGGGTGAAACGCTGGATCCGCGAATCGGCCTGGGCCTGGCTCAAGCCCAGCCCCACCAAGGTGCGGCGGCTCATTTCCAGGCTGGAATAGTAGGTCTCCCGCACCGCCTGGGCCCCCAGGTCCACCAGCCGGTGCACGTGCTGGCGGTTGCGCGCCCGGGCGATGATCTTCAGGTGCGGGTAGAGCCGGCTGACCTGCTCGGCGGTCTTGATATTGGTTTCCGGGTCGTCGGTGGCAATGACGAAGTACTCCGCTTCGCCGACCTTGGCCGCGCTGAGGATCTCCGGGCGCAACGGGTCGCCGTAAAACACCGGCATGCCGCCGAAACTGCGGATCAGTTCGATGGTTTCCACCGAAGTGTCCAGGGCCACGAAGGGCACTTTCTGTGCCCGCAGGATCCGCGCCACGATCTGCCCCATGCGGCCCATGCCGGCAATCACCACCCGCGGCCCGTCGGAATCGATCCGGCGATACTCGGCGGGCATTTCCACCGGCTTGGCCTTGGGTTTCAGCCAGCGGGTGCAGGCCAGCAACAGCAGTGGGGTGAGGGCCATGGACAGGGTGATGGTCAGCACCAGCAGGTCATACAGGCGGGGCTCGAACAGGCCCTGGTCGCGGCCGATCTTGAACACCACGAAAGCGAACTCGCCGCCCGCCGCCAGCACCACCCCGAGGCGCACCGCACTCTCGCGTCCCAGGCCACCGGCCAGGCGCCCGACCACGAACAGCAGCGGCAGCTTGAGGGCGATCAGCAGCAGGGTCAGGCCCAGCACCGCGATGGGCGCGCTGAGCAGCAGGCTGATATTGGCGCCCATGCCGACGCTGATGAAGAACAGCCCCAGCAGCAGGCCCTTGAAGGGTTCGATCTGCGCTTCCAGCTCGTGGCGGTATTCCGAGTCCGCCAGCAGCAGGCCGGCGAGGAAGGCGCCCAGGGCCATGGACACGCCCACCAGGTCCATCAGCCAGGCGGTGCCGATCACCACCAGCAAGGCAGTGGCGGTGGAGACTTCCGGCAAGCGAGTCTTGGCCACGATGCGAAACACCGGGCGCAGCAGGTAACGCCCGCCCACCACCACCACGGCGATGCTGCCCAGCACTTGCAGGCCGTGGCGCAGGTCCTCGGCGCTGCTGGTGTGGTGATCGCCACCGGCCAGCACCGGGACCATGGCGATCAGTGGAATGGCGGCGATGTCCTGGAACAGCAGGATGGCGAAGGCCATGCGCCCATGAGGGCTGTTCAGCTCCTTGCGTTCGGCCAGGCTTTGCAGGCCCAGGGCGGTGGACGACAGGGCCAGGCCCAGGCCCAGGACAATGGCACTGTTGAGCGACTGGCCGAACAGAAACAGCGCCACCACGCCGATCAGCATCCCGGTCAGCAGCACCTGTGCCAGGCCGACGCCGAACACCGCCTTGCGCATCACCCACAGGCGCTTGGGCGACAGCTCCAGGCCGATGATGAACAACAGCAGCACCACCCCCAGTTCGGAGATATGGCTGACGCTCTGGGGGTTGCCCACCAGGCCCAGCACCGAGGGGCCGATCAGCACCCCGGCCAGCAGGTAGCCGAGCACGGCCCCCAGTTGCAGGCGCTTGGCCAGGGGCACGATGAGCACGGCGGCGCAGAGGAACACGACGGCGGCTTGTAGCAGGTTGCCTTCATGGGGCATCGGGGGGACTCCAGGGAGAACGGGGCGCAGGTGATGATAAAGGCTCGTCGGTGACGATGAGCGGATGGGTATTGCCAGTCTGCGCCCGGATAAAAACGGCGTGGATGTTCTGAGACTGGCGGTGCGCCCTGCAAGGCACGTCGGAGTACGGGAGAGCAGGGGGGCGGGCGGGTCAGTGCGGCCACTGCTCCAGCAGAATCGAGACAAATTTTTCCGCGGCCGGCGATAGCGACGCGCCGCGCCGGGACACCAGCCCCAGGGTGCGATTGACCACGGGCTCGGTCAGCGGAACGCTGACCAGGGTCGGGTGATCGGCGGCCGGCATGGCCAGGCTCGGCATCGCCGAAACCCCGAGCCCGGCCTCCACCATGCCCAGTGACGTGGACAGGTGCTGCACCTCGTAGAACCACTGGGGACGCCAGCTCAAGCCGGACAGGGCATGGTCCAGCAACATGCGGTTGCCGCTCAGGCGACCGACGCCGATCAAGCGATAATCGCTGAGTTCCGACCAGGTCACCGAGCTGCGCTCGGCCAGTTCATGGTCGCGCCGGCAGGCCAGGACAAAGGGCTCGTTGACCAGGGGCACGAACTCGATGTCCGGGTGTTGGCCGCTCATCATGTTGATGCCGAAGTCCGCTTCGCCGCGCAGCACCGCTTCAAGGCCCTCGTTGGCGCTGAGGTCGAGCAGGCGGATGCGGATTTTCGGATAGCGCAGGTTATACAGGCGGATCACTGACGGCAGGAAGTAGAAGGCCGCCGTGGGGATACAGGCCAGGGTCACCTGACCGATCTGCCGTTCTGCCAGCTCACGGATGTTGAGGATCGAGTCGTCGAAGTCGTCCAGCAGTCGTCGGGCCTTGGGCAGGAAGTCGCGACCGACGCTGGTCAGGCTGACCTTGCGCGTGGTGCGGTCGAGGAGCGCGGTGCCCAGGCCCTCTTCGAGCTTTTTCATACGTCGGCTCAGGGCGGGCTGGGACAGGTGCAAAGCGTCGGCGGCTTCGTGGAAACTCCCCAGTTCGGCGATTTTCACGAAAGATCTGATGTCCTGGAGCTCATATTCCATGCTGGTTTCTCAAGGCGGGCGTCGGGTGTGGCGGTGCCGGACACGATATTTAATTCATGCTCGTAACGCAATAATCTCTCTGATCTTTGCATTGGAAACACTTTTTAATCCCTGACACTCTTGTGTCCAGAACATCAATTACCTCGATTGATCAACAAGAGTCAGTGTTCATGCAACGAATTCCTTGTGTGTTGATGCGCGGCGGCACCTCCAAAGGGCCGTTTTTTCTGGCCTGGGATCTGCCTGTGGCGGTGTCCGAACGTGATGAGCTGTTGCTCAACCTGATGGGCTCCGGCCATGAGCTGGAAATCGACGGCATCGGCGGCGGCAGCCCGCAAACCAGCAAGGTGGCGATCGTCAGTCCGTCGCTGCACCCGGACGCGGATGTCGATTATCTGTTCGTCCAGGTCATGGTGTCGCAGCGGCGGGTCGATACCGCGCCCAACTGCGGCAACATGCTCTGTGCCGTCGGGCCTTTCGCGATCGAGCAGGGGCTGGTCAAGGCCACGGGGGCACAGACGCAGGTGCGGATTCGCAACCTCAACACCGGCACTTTGGTGAATGCCCAGGTCCAGACCCCCGATGGCAAGGTCAGTTACGAAGGCGACACCACCATTGACGGCGTGCCGGGCAGCGCGGCGCCGGTGGCCCTGACCTTTCTCGATGCCGCCGGCAGCAAGACCGGCCAGTTGTTTCCCACCGGCCGGCCTCGGGACCTGATCGACGGCATTGTCGTGACCTGCATCGACATGGCCATGCCCATGGTGCTGGTACAGGCGGCCTGCCTGGGCAAGCGCGGCGATGAAACCCCGGCCGAACTGGATGCCGATGCGGACTTTCTCCAGCGCCTGGAGAGCCTGCGGCTCAAGTCCGGCCTGGCCATGGGCCTGGGGGATGTCAGTGACAAAGTGATTCCCAAGCCGGTGCTGGTGTCCCAGGCCCGGGCGGGGGGCACCCTGGCGGTGCGCTATTTCATGCCCCACAACTGCCATCGGGCCCTGGCCATCACCGGCTCCATCGGCCTGGCTACCGCCTGTGTCACCGCCGGCAGTGTGGCGGCCGAGATACTGGGCGGGGTCCACGAACCGCGTCTGCATAAGGTCCGTATCGAGCATCCCAGCGGGGCAATAGATGTCGTATTGTCCTACAGCGGAAAAAGCCCTGAGACCATCCGCGCCTCGGTGGTCCGCACCGCCCGCCGGTTGTTCTCCGGGTATGTCTACGCGCCGGCTTCACAGCGCCTGGCCGGTTAGTCGTTGCTGTCGACCCGCGTTGCATCAACACAATTCTAAAAATGGGTGATGCCATGAAAGTTGTTAAATCGCTCTATTTCCAGATCCTCTGCGCCGTGTTCCTCGGGGTCCTGGTGGGGCACTTCTGGGCCGCGCAAGCCATTGCCCTGAAGCCTCTGGGAGATGCCTTCATCAAGCTGATCAAGATGATGATCGCCCCCGTGGTGTTCTGCACCATCGTCACCGGCATCGCCGGCATGAGCGACAAGCGTTCCCTGGGGCGCCTGCTGAGCAAGACCATGCTGCTGTTCCTGGGCCTGACCCTGATCAGCCTGTTCATCGGCCTGGCGGCGGTCTACCTGTTCCAGCCCGGCGCGGGGATGAACATCGACCCCACCCGCTTGAGCACCCAGGGCCTGTCCCAGTACACCGATTCGGCGGCCAAGCTGGGGGTGGTGGAGTTCTTCATGCACATCATTCCCGAGACCTTTGTCGGTGCCTTCAACAAGGGCGAGGTGCTGCCGGTGCTGTTTATCGCGGTGCTGTGCGGGTTTGCCCTGTCGTCCCTGGGCGAGCGCGGCAAGCCGGTACTGGTGGTGCTGGAGTCGGCCTCGCAGATGGTGTTCAAGATCTTCTCCTACCTGATGCGTTTTGCCCCCGTCGGCGCCTTCGGGGCCCTGGCCTTTACGGTGGGCCAGTACGGCATCACCTCCCTGGGCGCCCTGGCCAAACTGATCATGACCCTCTATGTCGCCTGCGGCTTCTTTGTCTGCGTCGTGCTGGGCGGCATTTGCCGGGCCAACGGCTTCAGCCTCTGGAAGCTGCTGCGCTACCTGCGTGAAGAGTTCCTGGTGGTGCTCGGCACCTCGTCCACAGAACCGGTGATGCCGCGCATGCTGGAAAAACTCCAGGCCCTGGGCTGCAAGAAGAGCGTGGTAGGGCTGGTGCTGCCCACCGGCTATTCGTTCAACCTCGACGGCACGGCGATCTACCTGTCGCTAGCGGCGATCTTCATTGCCCAGGCGTGCAACATCGACCTGAGTGCCGGGCAGGTGGTCACCATGCTGGCGATCATGCTGCTGTCGTCCAAGGGCGCCGCCGGGGTGACCGGCAGCGGTTTCGTGGCCCTGGCCTCGACCCTGACGGTGATTCATGACATTCCCCTGGCAGGCCTGGCATTGCTGATCGGTATCGATCGCTTCATGTCCGAGGCCCGGGCCTTGACCAGCCTGGCCAGCAACGCAGTGGCAACCGTGGTGATCGCCCTTTCGGAGCAGGCCTGCGACCGCCAGGTGCTGTTGCGCACGCTCGATGGCCAGCCGCTTGCGGCCCAGGCTGCTGCCGCCGATGACAGCCCAGCCGCCGCTTTGGCGAGCAAGCTCGGCTAGACCCGCCAAGCACCAGCGCTTTACCCCAAGTACCGACTCAACACCTGTGCCGGGCGCCCCTGAGGGGCGCCCGGTGCCCGGGTGGCCGCGCCTGCGTGCCGGTCACGCTCACCATAAAAACAAGAGAATCGACTTATGCTCGCCTTACTCGGCCTCGCCATGGTGGTGGTCTTCACCTTCCTGATCATGACCAAGCGCCTGTCGCCCATTGTGGCGTTGACCCTGGTGCCGATCATTTTCGCGGTGCTCGGCGGGTTTGCCGGCAGCACCGGCAAGATGATGCTCGACGGCCTGAAAATGGTCGCGCCGTCGGCGGCGCTGTTGCTGTTCGCCATTCTGTTCTTCGGCTTGATGATCGATTCGGGGCTGTTCGATCCGCTGATCCGCAAGATTCTCAAACGGGTCAATGGCGATCCGACCAAGATCGCCATCGGCACCGCGTTGCTGTCGCTGGTGGTCGCCCTGGACGGCGACGGCACCACCACCTACATGATTACCTGCGCGGCCATGCTGCCGTTGTACAAGCGCATCGGCATGAACCCGATGATTCTCGCCACCATCTCCATGCTGTCTTTGAGCATCATGAGCGGCATGACCCCGTGGGGCGGGCCGGCAACCCGAGCCATCGCCGCCCTGGGCCTGGATGCCGGCGAGTACTTTGTCCCACTGTTGCCGACCATGATCGGCGGCGCCGCCTGGGTGGTGTTTACCGCCTACCTGCTGGGCCGAGCCGAGCGCAAGCGTATCGGCAATACCCAACTGCAAAGCGGTGGCGGTGACTGCTACATCAAGGCGATTCTGGAGGACACGCCGCATAAGCGGCCCAAGCTGGCCTACGTCAACCTGCTGCTGGTGGTGGCGGTGATGACCGCGCTGGTGCTGGGCCTGATGCACTCGGCGGTGCTGTTCCTGATCGGTTTTGTCCTGGCCTTGATGATCAATTACCCGCAGCTGGACATTCAGAAGGAGCGCATTCTTGCCCATTCAGGCAACGCCATGACCGTGGTGCTGCTGGTGTTCGCCGCGGGGATCTTCGCCGGGATTTTCTCCGGTACCAAGATGGTCGACGCACTGGCCCAGACCCTGGTGGACTGGATTCCGCCGTCCTGGGGCCACCTGTTCCCGCTGGTGGTGGCGCTGACCAGCATGCCGTTGACCTTCGTCCTGTCCAACGATGCCTACTACTTCGGCGTGGTGCCGATCCTGGCCAACGCGGCGGCGGCCTATGGCATTTCTCCCCTGGAAATCGCCCGGGCCTCGATCCTCGGCCAGCCGGTGCACCTGATGAGCCCGCTGGTGGCCTCGACCCTGCTGCTGGTGGGCATGGTGGACCGTGACATTGGCGACTTCCAGAAGGCCACGGTGAAGTGGGCGGTGCTGACCTCTCTGGTGATTACCGCCCTGGCCTTGCTGACCGGCGCCCTGACCCTGTTCGTCTGATTCGTTCGAAACCCTCTTTGGTGGCCCGGCGCGCTTGTTTCAAGGGCGCCAGGGACAACTGCGCCTTGAATAACAACAACGAGAACTACCTCATGAGCCATTGGCAAAGTCGCACCCTGATTCTGTCCAGCTTGAGCCTGCTGCCCCTGGCGGCGGTCCAGGGCGCTGGATTCATCGACGACAGCAGTCTCAAGCTGCAGCTGCGCAACGTCTATTTCAACGAAAACTTCCGCGACGAACATGGGCTCAGCGCCAAGGCTGCGCGCAGCGCCAAGAGCGAGCGCACTGAGTGGGCTCAGGGTTTCCTGCTCGATTATCAGTCCGGATTCACCCCGGGTACCCTGGGGGTCGGGGTCGATGCCCTGGGGCTGCTGGGTGTCAGGCTCGACTCCGGCAAGGGGCGCAGTGGAACGGGGCTGTTGCCGGTGCACGACGACGGTCGCGCCGCAGGCGAATTTGCCAGTGCCGGCGCCACGGCCAAGGTGCGGCTGGCCAAGACCACGCTCAAGTACGGCACCCTGCTGCCCAAGACCCCGGTGCTGGTCTACAACGATGCCCGTCTGTTGCCGCAGACCTATCAGGGCACCCAGCTCACCAGCACGGATATCGACGGCCTGAGCTTGACCGGCGGCTATCTGCAGCGCTTCAAACTGCGCGATTCCACCGACAGCGTGGGGCTGGTCCCCGACGGCTACAGCGGCGGCCAGTCCGGGGACTTCCGCTACGGCGGGGCCGAATACAAGTGGAGCAAGAGCCTGCGCCTGAGCTATTTCCATGGCGAGCTTGAGAACTTCTATCGGCAGGACTTCGTCGGCCTCCAGCATGACCTGGCGCTGGGGCGGGGCACCTTGACCAGCGACCTGCGCTACTTTCGCAGCGCCGATTCAGGCGCGGCCTTTGACGGCAAGATCGACAACCGCATGCTCAGCGGGCAACTGACCTACGCGATCGCCGGGCATTCCCTTGGCGGTGGTTATCAGCGTCTCAGTGGCGATGCCGGCTTGCCGTATATCAGCGGCGCCACGGTCTACTCCTTCAGTAACGCCGGCATCGGCAAGTTCATCGAAGAGGGCGAGAAGACCTGGATGCTCGGCTACGGCTACAACTTCGCTGGCCTCGGTGTCCCCGGCCTGACCTTCAGTTCCCGCTACCTGAGTGGCAATGGCGGCAAGTCCAGGACCCGGGTCGATGAGTGGGAGCGCGACAGCGAACTGGCCTATGTGCTTCAGCAAGGTTCGTTCAAGGGGCTGGGGGTGAAGCTGCGCAATTATGTGTATCGCTCCGACTACGCCCGTGGGCGGGACAGCAACCGCCTCTACATCACTTACGACATTGCCCTCTGGTAGGGCCCTTACAGCGGCTTGAAGCGCCCATCCCACTGCGGGTCCAGGCGCTGGATGCGCGCAGCCAGCGGTGGGTGGGTGGCCATCAGGCGGCCCAGGCGCAGTTTCACCCCCTGGTGAAAATACAGGTGGCTGTACTGCGCGGCGGCGAAGGCGCGCAGGCGCGAACCGGCGCTGCTGCCGCCGATCTTTTTCAGGGCGCCGGCAATGCCCTGGGGGTTGCGGGTGAACTGCACCGCCGAGGCATCGGCGAGAAACTCGCGCTGACGGCAGATGGCGGCCTTGATCAGGTTGCCCAGCAGGCTGCCCAGGGAACCGAAGACCAGCAGGGCCAGGCCCAGCACGGCGAAGATGATCTGCCAGAAGAAGCGGTGGCGGTCGCTGCCCAGGTGCTGCTTTTCAGCCTGGCGTAGCACCGCGATGCCCGCCAGGCTGAACACCAGCAGGCCGTTGATCACCGCCAGCAAGCGGGTGTTGAGGCGCATGTCGCCGTTGTGAATGTGGCTGAACTCATGGGCCACCATGCCCTGCAATTCGTCGCGGTCGAGGTGGACCAGGGCTCCGCGGGTGATGCCGAGCACCGCCTGCTGCGGGGTCAGTCCGGCGGCGAAGGCGTTGATCCCGTCTTCCGGCAGCACATACACCGCAGGCATGGTGGCGCCCGAGGCCAGGGCCATTTCCTCGACGATATTGAGCAGTCGCTGTTCCTCGCTGCCCCGGGGCGAATCGTTGATCAGGCGCCCGCCCAGATGCTCGGCGATCACCTTGCCGCCGGCCCGCAGGCGCCAGCTCTTGTACCAACTGCCCAGCAGCACCACCAGCAGCATCAGCAGCGCCACCACGGCCACTGCGGTCCAGCTCAAGACCTTGGGCTGCTTGTATTCCTGGCTCAGCTCGCGCCATGCAAGGCCCAGCCCCAGGCTGCTGAGGCTGACCAGGGTGGCTACCGCCAGGGTCATCAACAGCACCAGCTTGAGGGTGTGGCGCCGGGCTCGGGCCTGGTGTTGAAAGAACTTCATGCAGGTTTCCGGGGGCAGGTGCAGTTACTGGAAGGAGACTTTGCTGGCGTCTTGAATTTGCGCGCTGTCGGCGAATTGCAGCAGGGCGGCATCGGCCCGGTGGCCGAACAGCCCGGCGAAAAACAGCGCCGGCACCTGCTGTTTGCACAGGTTGTAGTCGGTCACGGCGTCGTTGAAGGCCTGGCGCGCGTAGGCGACCTTGTTCTCGGTGCTGGTCAGTTCTTCGCTGAGTTGCGCCATGTTCTGCGAGGCCTTGAGTTCCGGGTAGGCCTCCAGGCTCAGGTGCAGGCGGTCGAGGACCTGGTCCAGGGCACCCTGGTCCTGGCCCAGGCGGGCGATGCGTGCGCTGTCGCCGGGTTGCGCGGCGGCGGCTTGCAGGCTATCCCGGGCACTGTTGCGGGCCTCGGCCAGGGCGGTCAGGGTCTGGCGCTCGTGCTGCAGGTAGCCCTTGACGGTTTCCAGCAGGTTGGGGATCAGGTCGTAGCGGCGCTTGAGTTGCACCTCGATCTGGGCGAAGGCATTGCGCAGACGGGTACGCCGGGTGGTCAGGCGGTTGTAGAGGCTGACCAGGTACAGCGCCAGAGCGGCGAGCAGCACCAGGGCGACGATATCGGCGGTGGCCATGGGATGTCCTTATCGAGTGAGGCGTGGGGGCGGCAATGGTAACGGAATCTTCCTGTTCGGTGACACACCTTCGCCGGCGACCCGTCAATGATTGCCAAGGGCCGGCAATTCTGCGAAAAAGCGCTCGGCTTGCGCGGGGGCCGAAAGGCACCGCTGCCTATTATTCAATGAACCAGGGACAGGTGATGGACAAGATCATGCTCAGGTTGACGGTGGTGGACGACTATCCGCCGGTGGCCAGCGAAGGGGTCTGGGCCGAACGCCAGCCCGATGGCCTGTACCGTATCGCCAACCTTCCGTTCTACTCCCAGGATGCCTGTTACGAGGACGACGTCGAAGTCCAGGTGGAGGCCGATGGCCTGAAGTGGTTCAGGCGGGTCGGGCGCAGCAGTGGCAACAGCACGTTGCGCCTGGTGTTCTTTGACGCCGGCAGGGCCCGGACCCCCGAGGTGCTGGCGCGGATCAACGCCCTGGGCTGCAGCTGGGAGGGCATGAGCAAGGCGTTCCTTGCTGTCAATGTGCCTGCCTCGGTGTCGCTGGACAGCGTGCTGGAGTACCTGCAGGAGTGCTTTGAGCAGGATTGGCTGGATTATGAAAGCGGGCTGTTGCGCCAGTGACCGCGAATAAGGAGCAAGGAGCGATGAGTTTGAAATTTCATGCCACTGGCTACAGTGCCTGCACTGAAGACGAGGTGCAGATCCTGGGCTTTGCCGACGACGGGCAGCCGCCCGGGCACTACCTGCTGTTGCAGCGCGCCGAATGCTTTGACGAGCAGGACCGGCAGTTGGGCATGGACACTTACCATGTCGAACTGGGCGGCCAGGCAGTGTCCGGCTATGGCGGCATCCGCCAGGTGCTGCTGGCCCCGGGCCGCCTGACCCTGCATTTTGGCGATTCCCAGGCCTGGTGCCGGGGCTTGCCCAGCCTTGAGATCAGCTGGAAGCCGGGGCTCGCCAGCGTCGAGGAGGTCGCGATGGCGCTGGGGGCGATCTTTCTCGATACCGATACCCTGATCGAGGTGGCGCCACAGTGATTGCCAAGCCGGGGCAATTCTGCGAAAAAGCGCGCCGCAGTCCCGTGACGGGGCAATGCTTGAACGGGAGTGAACCATGAGCGACGAATTGCAGGTCATCGATATCCAGCCGGGCGACGGCAAGGCTGTGGTCAAGGGCGCCTTGATCACCACCCAGTACCGGGGCTTTCTGGAGGACGGCAGCAGCTTCGACTCCTCCTATGATCGTGGCAAGCCGTTCCAGTGCGTGATCGGCACCGGCCGGGTGATCAAGGGCTGGGACCAGGGCCTGATGGGCATGCAGGTGGGCGGCAAGCGCAAGCTGCTGGTGCCGGCGCACCTGGGTTATGGCGAGCGTTCCATGGGCGCCATCCCGCCCAATTCCAACCTGATCTTCGAGATCGAGTTGCTGGAAGTGCTGACCCGGGACGATTGAAGGCTTGAGGAGCGAGGGGCCGATGCGTGCCAATAAAGCCTGCCCGGTGGTGCTGCGCCATTCCACCGAGCTGGAGATCCTGGCTTTCCGCCATCCGCTGGCCGGCCTGCAACTGGTCAAGGGCACGGTGGAGGCGGGGGAGTCCACGGCTACTGCAGCCGTTCGCGAGCTGGCGGAAGAGGCCGGTGTCCAGGCCGGGGAAAGCGGTTTCCTGGGGCTCTGGCATTCGGGTTTCTGCGGCCAGGTGTGGGCCTTCCATGAATGCCGGGTGCCAGCGCCGTTGCCGGAAAGCTGGAGCCATTTCACCGCGGATGACGGCGGCCATCGGTTCGAGTTTTTCTGGCAGCCCCTGGCCAGCTTGCCGTCGGAGCAATGGCACCCGCTGTTCCAGGGCGCCCTGGGATTCCTGCGCCAACGCCTGCTGGGCGAAGGCGCCGAGGCCTAGGCAGCGGCTTATTGCCCGAGACGGTAGTGGTTGTTGCCGCTGCGCCGGGCCTCGTACATCGCCTGGAAGCCGAACATGCCGTAGATCGCCTCCGACCAGTACAGGCGCTGGGTATCGACCTCCCAGTCCCAGGTGTCGATCCGCGCAAAATATTGGCTGCGCTTGAACCGTTCGGCATCGTCGGGCCGGCTTGCGTTGTCGAGGGCAGGGGAGCAAGATGCGCTCTATATAGGTATAGGGGGTATAGGTATGTCACACACTCATGCGCAGAAAGATGAGCTGCTCAAGCGGGTCCGGCGCATTCTCGGCCAGGTCCAGGCTGTGGAGCGAGCCCTGGAAAGCGGGGCCGACTGCGGCAAGACCCTGCACCTGGTGGCCGCCACTCGGGGCGCCATCAGCGGCCTGATGGGCGAGATCATCGAAGCCCATGCTCTGGAGCACGTGGCCAACCCCGAGCTCAGCGATGCCGAGCGGGCCCGGGGCGTGGATGAACTGCTTGAAGCCATCCGCCGTTATTCCAAGTAGGAGCCGCTCATGAACCTGTCTCAGCAGGCTGCACACCTGGCCCACGATCATCAGTTTCTCGGTGCTGATCACGACGACAACGCCCGCCGCACGCTGTGGGTGGTGCTGTTGACGGTGGTGATGATGGCGGGGGAGATCGTCGCCGGTTACCTCACCGGCTCCATGGCCCTGTTGGCCGATGGGCTGCACATGGCCACCCACGCCGGGGCCCTGGGCATCGCGGCGGCGGCCTACGGTTTTGCCCGGCGCAATGCCGGCAACCGGCGTTTCAGTTTCGGCACCGGCAAGGTCGGCGACCTGGCGGGCTTTGCCTCGGCCATCATTCTCGGCCTGGTGGCGCTGGGCATTGCCGGCGAATCCCTGGTGCGGCTGTTCCAGCCCACTCGCGTGGCCTTTGGCGAAGCCACGCTGATCGCCGTGGCGGGGTTGCTGGTGAACATTCTCAGCGCCTGGCTGCTGGGCGGGGGGCACGACCATCTTGGCCATTCCCACGGCCACTCTCATGATCACGAGCATCACGAGCATCACGAGCATCACGAGCATCACGAGCATCACCAGTCGCACCGGGCCGGGGGCGACAACAACCTGCGTTCGGCCTATGTGCATGTTTTGGCCGATGCCCTGACGTCGGTGCTGGCCATTGCCGCGCTGCTGGCCGGGCGCTACCTGGGTTGGGTCTGGCTCGACCCGGCGATGGGCATTGTCGGCGCGCTGGTGATTGCCCGCTGGTCCTATGCCTTGATCAAGTCCAGCGCCGCGGTGTTGCTCGATGCCAGCGATGAGCAGGTGGCCGGGCAGATCCGCGCATCGGTGGAAGGGCCGGGGGATGCCAGTATCGTCGACCTGCACGTGTGGCAGGTGGGCCCCGGGGCCCGGGCGGCGATTGTCAGTGTGGTGGCCCGGGCCTCGCTCAGTGCCGAGACCGTGCGTGCGCGCCTGGCCGCGCTGCCGGGGCTGTCGCACCTGACCCTGGAATTGCGCAGCGTCTGAAGCCGGGCGCCTCAGGTGGCGCCCGGGCGGTACAGTTCCAGCAGCGAATAGGCCAGCCCCACCACGGCCACTGCCAGCAGCACCAGGCTCGACACCCCCGTCACCAGGCGCTTGTACTTCAGCGAGAAGCCCTGGCGTGCCACCAGGATATAGGCCCCCAGCACCGCCAGGTCGATCAGTACCCAGACCAGGGTCAGCAGCAGTGCGCTGTGTTCGAAGGTACGGCCGACCTGGATGAACTGGGGGAAGAACGAGACAAAGAAGATGATGTCCTTGGGGTTGCCGATGCCCACCACAAAGCCGGTGGCCAGGCCCCTGCCGCGCCCGGCCAGGGGCTTGGCCGGTGCTTGCGCAGCGGGTTGGGCGGCGGCCTCGCGCAACCCCTGCACGGCCAGCCAGGCAATGAAGCAGCAGCCCAGCACGCTGATCCAGTGGATCAGCCGTGGGTCCAGGGCCAGCCCGCCGGAGAGCATCAGCACCGCCAGCAGGGCCAGCAGCAACGACGCCGCGTTGGTGCCCAGGGCGGTCAGCAGCGCCTGGCGCGGGCCGGCGTTCATGCTGGTGCTGACGATCAGCGCCACCACCGGCCCCGGGGTCGCCACCAGCATCAGCACGCTCAGGGTATAGGCCAGCAATAACGACATGTTCACATCCACCCGGCAACTCCTCGGTCATTGGCAAAGGCCCTAGCCTGAAGGCTTGAGCCTGCGTTGAAAAACGCAAAAAGCTGTGACCTACTATGATTTTTAATCATGCTGAGTGCTTGCCGATGGTCGAGTCCCTGCCGCCGCTCTATGCCTTGCGCGCCTTTGAAGTGGCGGCCCGTTCCAGCTCCTTCACCCGGGCCGCAGAGGAGCTGTCCCTGACCCAAAGCGCAATCAGCCGGCATATCCGCACCCTGGAAAGCCAGTTCGGCTGCCGCCTGTTCGAGCGCCACGGCCCCAGGTTGGTACTCACTGACGTCGGGCAGCGCCTGGCCCGGGAGCTCAAGGCCGGGTTCCGGATCATCGAGGACGCCTGTCTGCCGCTGCGCAGCGGCAGTGGCCAATTACGCCTCAAGGCCCCTTCGACACTGACCATGCGTTGGCTGCTGCGGGCCCTGGACCAGCTCAAGCACCAGCAGCCGTCGCTGGCGGTGCAACTGGCCAGCGTGTGGATGGATTTCGATCATGTGGATTTTCATGCCGAGCCCTATGACTGCGCGATTCTGCTGGGCAACGGGCAGTTCGGCGCCGGGGTCGAGGCCTGCAAGCTGTTCGATGAGTGGCTGATTCCCATCGGCCCTCCGGAGGCTGTGGATGCGCCGCCCTGGACCCTGGAACGGCTCAGGGAGGCGCCACTGATCCACCCTTCGGCGGACCGCCGCGACTGGCGGCGCTGGCTGCAGGCCCAGGGCCTGCTGGGGCAGGTACGGCTGGACCGGGGCAACGTCTTCGACACCCTGGACCAGGCGATCTGCGCGGCCATGCGTGGCCACGGGCTGTCCATCGCCGACCTGTACCTGGTGGCCGAGGACATCCGCCAGGGCCTGGTCAGCCTGCCGTTTCCCCGTGCGCTGGCCTCGGGGGACGGCTATTACCTGGTGTGGCTGCGGGACAGCCCGCGCCGGGAACAGATCGACGGCCTGCGCGCCTTTCTGCTGGAGCAAGTGGTATCCATCGATGACCTTGAACTGGCTGACCTGACGCCTGGCGCGGGCTGATGGCGGGGCCGCTTCAACGGCGCAGCATGACCCAGTCGCGGTGCAGGTCGGCGCCGCAGGGGAACAGGGTTTCGCCGACCCTCACAAAGCCGTTGCGCTGGTAGAAACGGATCGCCCGGGCATTGTGTTCGTTGACGGTCAGGCGCAGGGGGCCGGGCTGTTGTGCCAGGGTCTGTGCCAGCAGGAACTGGGCGGCGCCACTGCCATGGTGGGCGGCATCCAGGTAGCAACGGGTCAGCTCGGCGATGCCGTCGGCACCGGCCACCCCGAGGTCCTGCGGGTGCAGGTTGACCAGGCTGTAGCCGATGACCCGGTTGTCATCGAGCAGCACCCGCAACTGTTTGCCGGGGGCTTCCAGCAGTGCGCTGAAATGTTCGGGCAGCAGGTTTTCCTGGATAAAGGCCTCGATCTCCGTTGCCGGGGTGTCCGGCGGGCAGGCGAGGGCAAAGGTCTGGCGGGCGATCTGGCTCAGGCGCTGGGTGTCGTCTTGCTGTGCGTTGCGCAAACATAGCGGCATGGCTCTGCTCCCTGAAGAAAAACGCCAGCATAGCCGGCCTGCGCGCGCTTCACTGGCCAGTCAGCCGGTTGCCACAGGATCACACCGCCCCTGTAGGAGCTGGCTTGCCAGCGAAAGGGCCCGCAAGACCGCCTTCGCCGGCCAGCCGGCTGCTACAGGATGATGTAGTCGTTGTGCTGCACGATGCCCTGGTGAGGGCCCTTCACCAGGTGCACGTAGCGGCCGTCCGCCAGGTCGATGGGCAGGCAGTCGTCGACGTCCAGCAGGGCATCGGTGTGGGATTTGTGCCAGTGGGCAAGCATCTGCTGCTTGCCTTTGGCCTTGGCCTGCGCCTTGTCCCGGGCCACCACCAGCAGGTAACGGTGGGCTTCGCCGAAGGTCGCTGCTTCATAGCCGCCCAGGTTGATGAAGTACAGGCGTGGCGCATCCGCCGCCGGGGCCAGGGCGCTGAGTTCGAGCCTGTAGTCTTCGATACCGTCCACCCGCATCCATGAGTCGATGTGCAACCCCGCCGGGCTGCCGAACCAGCCTTCGCGCAGTTGCGGGTAGGCCGCTTCGAGGCTGTCGGCGACCACGAACTGCACATCATGGACTTCGATTTTCGCTCTGGGGTGCTTGCCCCCCAGCATCACCACAAACAGCATGCAGGCTCCTTGTTCCGGGCTAGGTGGTGGCGCGTGCCGCCACCGCGGGCGCACGTTTTACCTCAAGCCGGGCGCCGGGCCAAGGCCAACGGTGTCAGCGGCCATGCAACCGGCGGCTGTCCGCAGGGGCCTGGCAACGCTCTTGCAGTCCATAGTCGCGCAGCACCCTCGCCACCCGCAGCCGGTAGTCGGCAAATACCTCACCGCGGCCCCGGGCCTGCGCCTGGCGGTGGCATTCCAGGTTGCGCCACTGGGCCACGGCCTGCTCGTCACGCCAGAACGACAGGGACAGCAGTTTTTCCGGCTGGGCCAGGCTCTGGAAACGTTCGATGGAGATGAAACCGTCGATCTCCCCCAGCTGGTTTTTCAGCCCGGCCGCCAGCTCCAGGTAGGCGTCGCGCTGGCCCGAAGCTGGCAGTACTTCGAAGATCACCGCGATCATTGTTCGGCCTCCCCGCGGTCGCTGAACAGCGGAATACGCCCGTTGACCGAGGCCAGGTACTGCCAGTCCAGGGCCAGTGCATCCAGGCCGGGGCCCTGCAACAGGGCGCGCAACAGGCATTGGACTATGCCCAGGGCCAGCTCCCGGCCAGGGCAGCGGTGGGCTCCGGCGCCGAAGCTGAAGCCCTGATGCGCCGGGTTGCTGCCGGTAATGGCGGCTAGCGCCGGGTCCTGGTTGGCCGCGGCCAGCAGCACCAGAATGGTTTCGCCGGCTTGCAGTTCCACGCCGTGCACGGTGCAGGGTGCGGTGATGAAGCGCCGGGTGTTCTGCACCGGCGGGTCCAGGCGCTGGCGCTCCAGCAGCCAGTCGCCCAGCAGGCCCGGCTCCTGGCGCAGGCGCTGCTGCATGGCCGGTGCAGCCAGCAGGGCGACCAGGCTGTTGCCGACCAGGCCGGCGCAGGCGTCATGGGTCTGCGCCAGCAGGCCCGCCAGATTGGCCCGCAGGTCCGCTGGAGCAAGCTCACCACTGCGGTCGAGAATCTGCCGCAGCAGCGGGCTGTGTTGCGGGGCCTGCACCAGGGCCTGCATTTGCGCATCCAGCTCCAGTGCTGCCCGGTCGGCGGCCTGCAATCGGGGCTGATCGCTCAGGGGCGAGAAGCAGGCAACGAATTCCCCGGTGCGCCGGGCGAGTGTTTCGCACTGTTCGGCGGGGACGCCAAGCAGGCTGGCCAGCAGCGCCACCGGCAGTACGAACTGCCAGCGTTGCAGGTCGGCGGCGCAGGCCGGACCTGCAAGGGCCGGTTGCCACCGGGCCAGATGGGTCTCCAGCCCGGCGGTACAGAGACCCTGCAAGGCCGGCTCGATGGCCGCACGCGGGCAACGCTGGCGCGGGCCATCGTTCATCCGCATCAGGCGGCCGAACAACTGCCCGGCCGGCCTTCCGGCAATTGCCTGGGGTACCGGCTCGGTACTGGGGCGCACCTGGCAGGCCGGGTGGTCGAGCACCGCTGCCACCGCCGCGGCGCTGCTGGCGACCCATAGCCTGAGGGCGCAATCGTAGGTCAGGCCGCCCCGGGCGCGGAGGCGGGTGTAGTAGAAGTACGGGTCTGAGTGAGTAGCAGCGCTGATCGCGTCCATGATTTATCTCTTTGTTCTGCAGATATCCAGGCTGCTACTATCCTGACCCTTTCGAAGACACGATTCGTCAGGGAGCGAAATATGAATGTAGTGCAGAACGACGTAGGGGTATCCCAAGTGGCGGCGGCCATCGCCGAGCCGGCGCGCACCCGCATGCTCTGTGCGCTGATGGACGGCCACGCACGCACCAGCACCGAGCTGGCGGCGATTGCCGAGGTCAGCACCTCTACCGCCAGCGCCCATCTGGCCAAGCTCAAGGAGGCGGGGCTATTGCGGGTGCAGGTCCAGGGCCGGCACCGTTACTACTGCCTCGGCGACCCGCTGGTGGCCCAGGCCCTGGAGGCGCTGATGGTGATCGGCCAGGGCCGCGCACCCAGCTTCACCCCGCGCACCCCGGACCGCCTGCAGTTCGCCCGTACCTGCTACGACCACCTGGCGGGCACCCTGGGGGTGCAGTTGCACGACCGGATGTTCGAGGCCGGCTGGCTGCAGGCGGCCGAGGAGGGCGGGGAGGGCGAGGCCTACCGGGTCAGCGACAGCGGCGAAGAATTTTTCCGCAGCCTGGGGATCGAGGTGGCCGGGCTCAAGGCCTTGCGTCGACGCTTCGCCTGCCCGTGCCTGGACTGGAGCATGCGCCGTCCGCACCTGGGGGGCGCCCTGGGGGCGGCGCTGTTGCAGGCCTTTCTGGAGCGCAAATGGCTGATCCAGGACCTGGACAGCCGTGCCCTGAGCCTGACCGGCACCGGCGGTCGCTACATCAGCAAGCGCTTTGGCATGGCCCTGATCCAGCCGGCCCGGCCGCTGTCGTCCTCGGCCGTCATTGAATTGCAACGCCTCGGCGGCTGACGTCTGCAAGCTTCTGTTCCAGGGCCTGGGCCACTTGTTGGCGAACGGGGCATGTCGGGCAGTGGTTGGGCGTCCCTGACTCTGGCCCAGATGAAGCTGGTGCTGGATAGGTGGTGGCACCGCTAGAGCGTCAGAGGCTGATCGAAGTGCGGGGGCCGGCTCAGGGCTAATGGCAGGCCCGTCCTCAAGCCCGGGGCTGGACGCCTGTGGCAATAGTGGTAAAGCTGTGCGTCCTTCAACGTAGGCAGGGCCTTGCATGCTCATCGTTTTCAGCGGCTTGCCGGGCACCGGCAAGACCACCATCGCCCGTACCCTGGCGCCACACCTGGCGGCCACCTACCTGCGCATCGACAGCATCGAACAGGGCCTGCGTGACGCTGGCCTGGCGCAGGTGGGCAAGGGCGGCTACCAGATTGCCCTGCAACTGGCGGAGGCCAACCTGGCCCTGGGCAATCGGGTACTGGCCGACTGCGTCAATCCGGTGCAGGAAAGCCGCCAGGCCTGGCAGGCCCTGGCCAGCAGGCAGGGGGTGAGGCTGCTGGAGATCGAGGTGGTGTGCTCCGATCTTGCGGAGCATCGGCGCCGGGTCGAGACCCGCCAGTTGGACGTGCCGGGCCTGCGCCCGCCCAGTTGGCAATCGGTGCTCGAGCATGACTATCAGCCCTGGGCGAGCTCGCCTCTACGCCTGGATACCGCGCAGCTCTCACCGCAGCAGGCGCTGGCCCTGATTCTGGCGTGCCTGCAGGGCGCCTGAGGTTGGCCGGGAGCAGCGGCGCCAAGTCTTTGAACCTTGATGGTGCGCTGATGGTCAGTGCTCAGGGCCCCGCGATGGCGCCTCGAGGCCGCGCTGTGGGGCGGCATTGGCCGGAAAACTCCCGATAACGGGGCAAAACATTCAGCGCGGGGGCTTTGTGCACCGATTCTGTTCGCGCAGAGCCACGAGCGGCGCCGGCTACGCTGCTGGGGCTTTGCTGCTGGGTGTTCTCCAGCTTTCTTTGTGTCTCTTTTTTGAATCTATTTGTCGCTAAGAGGTCATTTTTGCCACGGGCCACCTCCGGGGCGGCGCACCGTGCATTTGCGGCATAGCGATTGCTATCACTCTTTCAGGGGGGCTGTGCCCCTCACGCTCGAAGCCGGGTCACGCACACACAGGGTTCAAATAAAAAGCCGTTCACGTCACGGCAAGGAGTTGGCTATGTCCCGCGCTTTCTTTGATGAAATGTATGCTGCCGATGGCGTCTGCCGGCCTCACTACCAGGGGTTTGCCCGCTGGCTGGCGGACACTCCTCTGGAACTTTTGGACCAGCGCCGGCGCGAAGCCGACCTGCTGTTCCACCGCGCCGGTATCACCTTCACCCTGTACGGTGACGAGCAGGGCACCGAGCGCCTGATTCCCTTCGACATCATTCCCCGCAGCATCAAGGCCAGCGAATGGCGCACCGTGGAGCGCGGCTGCATCCAGCGGGTGCAGGCGCTGAACCTGTTCCTCGCCGACCTCTATCACGGCCAGCGGATTCTCAAGGAAGGCATCATCCCCGCCGAACAGGTGCTGGCCAACGAGGGCTACCAGGTGGCGATGCAGGGCCTGGACCTGCACCGCGGCATCTATGCCCATATCGCCGGGGTCGACCTGGTGCGCGACGGCGACGGCAGCTACTACGTGCTCGAAGATAACCTGCGCACCCCCAGCGGTGTCAGCTACATGCTCGAAGACCGCAAGATGATGATGCGCCTGTTCCCCGAGCTGTTCGCCGCCCAGCGCATCGCGCCCATCGACCATTACCCGAACCTGCTGCTGGACACCCTGAAAAGCTCCAGCCCCCTGGATAACCCGACCGTGGTGGTGCTGACCCCGGGGCGCTTCAACAGTGCCTATTTCGAACATGCGTTCCTGGCCCGGGAGATGGGCGTGGAACTGGTGGAAGGCGCCGACCTGTTCGTGCGTGACGACCGGGTGTACATGCGCACCACCGCCGGTGCCCAGGCGGTGGACGTGATCTACCGACGCCTGGATGACGCCTACCTGGACCCGCTGTCGTTCAACCCCGATTCCATGCTCGGGGTGCCCGGGCTGATCGCCGCCTACCGCTGCGGCAACGTGGTGCTGGCCAATGCCGTGGGCACCGGGGTGGCCGACGACAAGTCGATCTACCCCTATGTGGACGAGATGATCCGCTTCTACCTGAGCGAGGAGCCGATCCTCAAGAACGTGCCCACCTGGCAGTGCCGCAAGCCCGCCGAACTGTCCCACGTGCTGGCCAACCTGGCGCAGTTGGTGGTCAAGGAAACCCAGGGTTCCGGCGGCTACGGCATGCTGGTGGGGCCGGCGGCCACGGCGGCGCAGATCGAGGAATTCCGCGTGCGGATCAAGGCCCGGCCCGAGGCCTATATCGCCCAGCCGACCCTGTCGCTGTCCACCTGCCCGACCTTTGTCGAAAGCGGCATCGCGCCGCGGCATATCGACCTGCGGCCGTTCGTGCTTTCGGGCCGGGAAACCCGCCTGGTACCCGGCGGCCTGACCCGGGTCGCGTTGCGCGAGGGCTCGCTGGTGGTCAACTCGTCCCAGGGCGGCGGCACCAAAGACACCTGGGTGGTGGAGGACTGAACCATGCTTTCAAGAACCGCAGCCGATCTGTACTGGATGTCCCGCTACCTGGAGCGTGCCGAGAACCTGGCACGCATGCTCGAAGTCAGTTACTCGCTGTCGCTGATGCCCCAGGCCGGGCGCGGCGACGGCCAGGCCGAACTGGCCATGTCGCTGCTGGCCGCCGGCACCCTGGACGATTACCACCAGCGCCACGGCGAACTCAACAGCGAGCGCATGCTGCATTTCTTCGCCCTCGACGAGAGCAACCCGGGCAGCATCTACTGCTGCCTGCGCGCGGCACGCAGCAACGCCCACGCGGTGCGCGGGCGGATTACCGCCGACATGTGGGAAAACATCAACGCCACCTGGCTGGAGATGCGCAACATCGCCCGCAACGGCCTGGGGCGCTACGGCATCAGCCAGTTCTGCGAGTGGGTCAAGGAGCGTTCGCACCTGTTCCGCGGCGCTACCGCCGGCACCATCATGCGCAACGATGCCTATCGCTTCATCCGCCTGGGGACCTTTATCGAACGCGCCGACAACACCCTGCGCCTGCTGGATGCGCGCTATGAAATGTTCGGCGAGGAGTCCGAGGAGGTCAGCGACGATTCGGCCCGCGGCTACTACCAGTGGAGCGCCTTGCTCCGCGCCTTGTCCTCCTTCGAGGCGTTCAACGAGATCTACCGCAACGCCCCGGGGGCCGAGCAGGTGTCCGAAATGCTGCTGCTGCGCGCCGATGTGCCGCGCTCGCTGCACGCCTGCGTCGAGGAGCTGGACCAGATCCTCGCCGCCCTGCCGGGGGACAACGGCCGCCCGGCACAGCGCCTGGCCGCCGAGCTGAATGCGCGGCTGCGCTACACCGGGATCAACGAGATTCTCGACTCCGGGCTGCACCAGTGGCTGACCGACTGCATCGCTCAGATCCGCCACCTGGGGCAAACCGTGCACGAGTCCTATCTGGAGGTGGTATGAAACTGTCCATTCGTCACGACACGACCTACAGCTACACCGATGAAGTCTGCACCAGCATCCAGTTCCTGCGCCTGACGCCCCAGAACAGCCTGCGCCAGCAGATCCTCCAATGGCACCTGGAGCTGCCGCGGCGGGTGCGTGCCCAGCGCGATCCCTACGGCAACATCCTCCACGTCATGACCCTGGACGAGCCCCACGGCGCGATCGTCCTCAGCGCTTTCGGCGAAGTGCAGATCGACCCGCTGCGCGAAGTGGAGGGCGACAGCCAGTCGCCGCTGCCGTTCCTGCGCAGCAGCCACCTGAGCAAGGCCGACCCGGCCCTGAGCGACTTTGCCCGACAGCATTGTGGCGAGCGCCGCGATCGCGCCGCGCTGATCGAGCTGATGCAGGCCCTTGCCGAGCACATGCCCTACAGCCCTGGCGCCACCGGGGTCGGCAGCACCGGCGCGCAAGCCTTTGCCGGCGGTGCCGGCGTCTGCCAGGACCACACCCATGCGTTCCTGGCCTGCGCCCGCAGCCTGGGCATACCGGCGCGCTACGTGTCCGGCTACCTGTGCACCGAGGACCAGAGCCACCTGGCCAGCCATGCCTGGGCCGAAGCCTGGCTGGATGACGGCTGGTACAGCTTCGACGTGACCAACCGCCTGGACCGCCCCGAGCGCCACCTGAAACTGGCGGTGGGCCTGGATTATCTGGACGCCTGCCCGGTACGCGGCATGCGTCGCGGTGGCGGGGCGGAGCAGATGCACGCTCAGGTGCAGGTGCGGGTCAACTCGCAGCTTCAGGTGCAGACGCAGTAGTCCTGGCAGCGGCCCATGGAGGGGACAGAGGTCCTGGTGTTCGGGACCTTTGTGACAGTTCCAGCTTGAGAAAGGGCTCTGATTCCAGGTAGCAAATTTTCTTTTATGGCTTAAGGCTATTACTCGGATCCTATGCTTCACTGCCCTTACTTCTCTCTGCACCCAAGCGGTCAAGGATGGCGGTATGTTGTCTCGGTGGATTCTGAGCCTGTTCAGCCTGATTGTTGTTGCGCCAACCTTTGCAACTGCTTCCTGCCCTGCACCGAGTACTGTCAACCATTCCGGTGGGCATCTGCGACTGCTTGAGTTCAAGGACGGCAGTATCGCCATGCGAATCCCACTGGAGGTCAACTCCGATGGTGCACAGGCTTCCTACGCACAAGGCAATCACGGTTTCTCCTATCTTGGCGACGGCATGGTGCTCTGGAAAGGCAATGGAGCCTCTGAGTCCTGCACAGCTGCCGGCAATCGTTGTTCAGAGTACTTTGCCGAAGCTGACAGGCTGCATTTTGGCCGCGCGTCAAAGCAGTTCTGTGTCTTTGCCTTTGCTGTTGACGGGCTCCATGGCGCCGAGCCCGTAGCCTGTAAGTCCGGAGGTATCGAGGGATACATTGTAGGTGGAGGGCTGGGGGCTCCCCGCCAGGGTCCCACTCTGGCGACCGTAGAGGGCATTTCCCTGGTGCCCTATATTTCTCTGACGTCATTGATGCTTCGGGACGATCAGCAGAGGGCGCGCTCCCTGGACGCAGCGATTGTGCCTTTCATCGTCGCGCCACGTGTTGCAAGAAATCGCCTGGGGCAGGTCGCCTCCCTGCAGTTCAACGGCCGAGAGGTTCTAGCTGTGGTGGGGGATATCGGTCCGAGGTTTGGCGAAGCCTCTATTGCCGCTCATCAACTGCTGCGTTACGGCGCGCTGAAACAGCAACTGCCTGGGCCGATCTCTCTGGCTCAACGCTGTACGGCCATCGAAGCCGGCCTATTGCCGCCTTTTCTGTCCAGGCCTGACCTTAAACAGGACAGCTGTGAGCAGACCCGAAACAGACCCCGGGGCGCCGCTGATATCAGGATCCGCGCCGCCATCGAAGAGAAGGTCGAGGTCATTATCTTGAGTGACGCCCGGCTCAAGCAGGAACAGCCTCCTTACGGTGCCTTGTTGGAGGCTGTGAGCCAGGAAAATCTCCAGCGTGCGGTGGATCAGCGTCATACGGGCATGTCGGTGGCAGAGATGCGCCAATGTCTGAAATCGTCCGGGCTTTAAGTGCTGAAAGGGAGTTCCACGTTATGCCGTCGATGCTTATCAAAATCCTGGGGGGGCTGCTGATTCTTGCAATGGGCGGGTGCAGTTCTCCGTGTTTTCAGCAAAAAAAGTGCGGTTCCTGGGGGCCCGGCTCGGCTATTTCCGCTGACCAGACGTTCAGTGAAATGATCCGTTTGGCAAGAGCGACAGCTGCCAGGCAAGATCCCATTACGCTGGATGAGGTCAAGCAAGAGTTGGTAGCGGTGAAGCTCAAAGTCTCGCAGGCCGCGGATCAGAAAAACGGCCAGAGAACGGCCTATCAGGAAACGGCGTTGGTGGGCGGTGCGTCGGCAACAGTTGGCCAACTTGCTTCCAAGACAGGGTTGCTAAACACCGGCCTGGGGTTGGCTCTGGGGGCGTTGGCTCTGGACAGTTTCTATGCCCCTGCAACCACGCTCGACACTCATGAGACGGCGTTGACCTCACTCAGGTGTGTTGCAGACGTGCTGGATCCCTTGACTGAAGCGGCCCGTGTACAGGCCGCTAGTTCTGCGTTGGATGACATCAAGGGCGCGGCCCAGGCAGCCGTGCCCGACAGCATTTCGCGGATCAACGATATTTTTGACCGCTATCGCAGCCTGATACGGGGCCAGAGGCCCATGGCGCCGAGCCAGGCCGATTTCAAAAGGTATGCCGAGCAATACAACAAGGACAGCGAACTCAAGAGGAGCAACATTGCTGGACAAGAGGAAGAACTCCTGGCTGCACAGAGACATTATGAACAGAAGAAGAGTCTTTCCAATATTCAGCCTCTGAAGGAGGAATCCGAGAGTGATCTCCAAAAGAGGCAATTGGCAGCCGACAACGAATTGAAGAATGCCCAAACCGATCTGGACAACGCCATAAAAGCTCGTGACCAGGCGGTGGAGCAAGCGGCCTTCATCAGTTTGAAATCCGACCTTGAGCCTTGTGTGAAGCTGATTGGCAGTTGACCGGGTCCTCAGTCGCGGCCCATGGCTTGGCGGCGATATTCATCCGGGGTGGTGCCCATCATCCGCCGGAACATGCTGATAAAGGCCGAGGCGCTGCTGTAGCCCAGGTCCAGGCCGATGCTTTCCACGGTCCGTCCCTGTTCCAGCAGGGCCAGGGCCTGCACCACCTTCAGGCGCTGGCGCCATTCCACCAGTGACATGCCCAGCTCGCGCTGGCTGCGCCGCATCAGCGTGCGTTCGCTGGTGTTGGCGGCATGGGCCAGTTGCGGCAGCGAGCGCGGGTCGCCTGGGTTGGCCTTGAGGGTGCGCAGCACCGGGCCCAGCAGCGGGTCGTCGGAAGAGGGCAGGTAGCTGCCGGCGCAGGAGGCATGCCCCAGCTTGTCCACCAGCACCTGCAGCAGGCGCTGTTGCTCGTCGCTCTGGGGCAGGCCCGGTGGCGCCTGGCGCAAGTCGTCCAGGAGCGCCAGGACCAGCGGGCTGAGGCTCAGGGCGCAGTGCCGGGCGGGCAGGGCGGTGCACAGCTCGGGCGCCAGGTACAGCGAGCAGTGGCAGGCTTCGTGGCGGTTGAAGCCCATGTGCTCGACATTTGGCGGCAGCCAGATGCCGTACTGCGGCGGCGCCAGGTAATGGTGGTCGCCCAGCTCGATTTCCATCACCCCGCTGTAGGCATAGACGAACTCGCCCCACGGATGGCGGTGGCGCGGGTAGGTGGCGTGGGCCGGCAGGTTGGCCGCGCGAAAGAAGATCGGCGCCGGCAGGGCTTCGCTGAAAGGCGGCAGGTGCAACTGTTGCGCGGCTTTGTTCACGGCGGGCACCGGTTGGCGGATAAGTGCTATGGGCTGGCGGATTAAAACTATATCTAGGAAAACTGTCAGGCGGACAATCCTTCATCACTTTTTCTCGATGAAGGATCTGCCATGGCCACTCGCCAACCCCTGGATGCCACCGCCTGCAGCCTGATGGTCGGCCTGTGCGCGATCTGGGGCCTGCAGCAGGTGGCGCTCAAGGCCACTGCGTCGGACATCGCCCCGGTGCTGCAGATTGCCCTGCGTTCCGGCGGCGCGGCGCTGCTGGTGGGGCTGCTGATGTGCTGGCGCGGCGAGCGCCTGGGGCTGGGCGACGGCCATTGGCGCCCGGGCCTGCTGGTGGGCGGGCTGTTCGCCCTGGAGTTTTTGCTGGTGGGTGAAGGGCTGCGCTACACCACGGCCTCGCACATGGCGATCTTTCTCTATACCGCGCCGATCTTCGCCGCCCTCGGGCTGCACCGGCTGATGCCTTCCGAGCGCCTCAAACCCGCGCAATGGCTGGGGATTAGCGTGGCCTTTGGCGGCATCGTCGTGGCCTTCAGCGGTCCATCCCCGGCCGGCCACGGCGGCGGCAGCCATGTGCTGCTGGGGGATTTTCTCGGGGTGCTCGGCGGGGTTGCCTGGGGCGCGACCACCGTGGTGGTGCGCTGTTCGCGGCTGGCCTCCAGCCCCACCACCCGGACCCTGCAGTATCAACTGCTGGGGGCCTTTGTCTGGCTCGGGCTGGCGGCGCTGCTGACCGATCAGACCAGCATCCATTTCACTCCGTTGGTGGTCGCCAGCCTGGGCTTCCAGGTGTTGGTGGTGTCGTTCGCCAGCTTCCTGATCTGGTTCACCCTGTTGCGTCGCTACCAGGCCTCGCGGCTCGGGGTGCTGTCGTTCATGACCCCGCTGTTCGGCATCGGTTTCGGGGTCTGGCTGCTGCATGAGCCGCTGGAGCCGAACTTCATTTTCGGCGCGTTGCTGGTGCTGGCGGGGATTGTCATGGTCAGCGGCTACGAATGGCTGCGCCAGCGTTTCAAGCGCAATCGCGAAAGCCCGGTGGCGCCGCGCAGTTCTTGAAAGCCCGGGCGCTGGCAAGTCGGCTCCTGCCAGCGAAACTGTTCCCGGGACGATTCAACGTTTCGCCGCCTCAAGGGCGTTGCGAATGTCTTCTTGCAACTGGCGGGCACCGCTGCAGGCAGGGTCGGCGGGGCCGTGCTTGCAGGATTTATCCAGCACCTTCAGCGCCAGATCGGCGTCGGGCGCTACGCCTATGCCCCGGCTCAGGTGGAAGCCGTACATGGTGCAGGCCCAGGGGTCATCCAGCTCACAGGCCTTGTTGAAGGTCTGCACTGCACAGTGCCGGGTGCCCTGGCTGTCGGCGTCGGCCGTGAGCATGCCGGCGGCGCGGTTGGTGCAGCCGGAGACCAGGCCCAGGCTGCAAGCGCGCTGGTACAGCGGTTCATAGCCTTCGGCAGGCCCTTTGGCCTGTTGCAGGGTGGTTGCCAGCCAGTAGCAATCGTTGCCGTCGCCGGCTTCGCAGCGCTGCAGGCAGGCCCCCAGCTGCTCCGGGGTTTCGCAGCGGTTGGCCTGCGTGGCCCGTATCGCGGCCCTGGCCGGCATGTTGTCGCCGGGACATTGCCTGGCCTGGGCCTGCCAGTCCTGCCGGGCCTGGACTTTGGCGTACAGGGCAGCGATCAGTTCCTGGTCGGTGGGCGCGGCGCTGGCGGCAATGCTCTGTCTCTTATACACATCT
>ERZ1032387.83-NODE-83-length-27051-cov-12.118721_pt1 | contig 27051 bp, 21 predicted proteins | sample MGYA00516710_ERZ1032387 | MGnify/ENA primary metagenome ERZ1032387 (study PRJEB33718, sample SAMN03160192) | human skin metagenome | collected 2014-02-25 | study: EMG produced TPA metagenomics assembly of the PRJNA266117 data set (Human skin bacterial metagenome...
AGATGTGTATAAGAGACAGGGCGACCCCGGCCCTGCAGGCTGCTGCTGCCCGTGGGGTGAAATTGTCCGGTGATATCGAGCTGTTCGCGCGTAACGCAAAGGCACCGATCGTGGCAATCAGTGGTTCCAACGCCAAGAGCACCGTGACCACCCTGGTGGGCGAGATGGCAGCGGCGGCGGGCAAGCGCGTGGCGGTCGGCGGCAACCTCGGGACCCCGGCCCTGGACCTGCTCAGCGATGACGTCGAGCTGTACGTGATGGAGCTGTCCAGCTTCCAGCTGGAGACCACCGACCAGTTGGGCGCCGAAGTGGCCACCGTGCTCAACATCAGCGAAGACCACATGGACCGTTACAGCGGCCTGCCGGCCTACCACCTGGCCAAGCACCGGATCTTCCGTGGTGCCCGGCAGGTGGTGTTCAACCGCCAGGACGCTCTGACCCGGCCATTGATCGGTGAAGGCCTGCCATGCTGGACCTTCGGCCTGAGCAAGCCTGATTTCAAGGCCTTCGGCCTGCGCGAAGAGGACGGTGAGAAGTACCTGGCCTTCGAGTTCCAGAACCTGATGCCCGTGCGCGAGCTGAAGATCCGCGGCGCCCATAACCAGTCCAACGCCCTGGCAGCCTTGGCCCTGGGTCATGCAGTGGGCTTGCCGTTCGACGCCATGCTCGCGGCGCTGCGCACTTTCGCCGGCCTCGAGCATCGCTGCCAGTGGGTTCGCGACCTGGATGGCGTGGCGTACTACAACGACTCCAAGGCCACCAACGTGGGCGCCGCCCTGGCGGCCATCGAAGGCCTTGGCGCCGACATCGAAGGCAAGATCGTGCTGATCGCCGGTGGTGACGGCAAGGGCGCCGACTTCAAGGATCTGCGCGGCCCGGTGGCGGCCAACTGCCGCGCGGTGATCCTGATGGGGCGCGACTCCGATCAGATCGGCGAAGCCATCGGTGACGCCGTGCCGCTGATTCGTGTCGGCTCGCTGCAGGAAGCCGTGGAGCAATGCCGCGCCACTGTCCAGCCCGGTGATGTGGTGCTGCTGTCGCCGGCCTGCGCTAGTTTCGACATGTTCAAGAACTACGAAGACCGTGGCCACCAGTTCGTCCGCGTTGTGGAGGAACTGGCATGAACCTGAGAAACATCATCAAGCCCTATCCATCGCCGATCATCACCGGTCGGGGCATCGACCTCGACTTCCCGATGCTCGCCGGTTGCCTGACCCTGCTCGGCCTGGGCCTGGTCATGATTGCCTCGGCCTCCACTGAAGTGGCGGCGGCGCAGTCGGGCAGCGCCCTGTACTACATGATTCGCCACCTGATCTACATCCTGCTGGGCCTGGGTGCCTGCATCGTCACCATGATGATCCCGATCGCCACCTGGCAGCGCCTGGGCTGGTTGATGCTGATCGGTGCCTTCGGCCTGCTGGTGATGGTGATCATTCCGGGGATCGGCCGGGAAGTGAACGGTTCGATGCGCTGGATCGGCTTCAGCTTTTTCAACGTCCAGCCTTCCGAGATCGCCAAGGTGTTCGTGGTGATCTACCTCGCCGGTTACCTGGTGCGGCGCCAGAAAGAAGTGCGCGAGAGCTGGATGGGCTTCTTCAAGCCGTTCATCGTGCTGCTGCCCATGGCTGGCCTGCTGCTGATGGAGCCGGACTTCGGCGCCACTGTCGTAATGATGGGCGCCGCTGCGGCCATGCTGTTCCTGGGAGGGGTCGGGCTGTTCCGGTTTTCCCTGATGGTGGTGCTGGCGGTTGCCGCGGTGGTGCTGCTGATCCAGATGCAACCCTATCGTATGGCACGTCTGACCAACTTCGCCGACCCCTGGGCCGACCAGTTCGGTGCCGGCTACCAGCTGTCCCAGGCGTTGATCGCCTTTGGTCGCGGCGAGTGGCTGGGCGTCGGCCTGGGCAACAGCGTGCAGAAACAGTTCTACCTGCCGGAGGCTCACACAGACTTCGTGTTCTCGGTACTGGCTGAAGAGCTGGGCGCCGTCGGTTCGCTGTGCACGGTGGCGCTGTTCGTCTTTGTCTGTATCCGCGGCATGTACATCGGCCTGTGGGCGGAAAAGGCCAAGCAGTTCTTTGCCGCCTATGTCGCCTACGGCCTGTCGTTCCTGTGGATTGGTCAATTCCTGATCAACATCGGGGTGAACGTCGGCCTGTTGCCGACCAAGGGCCTGACCTTGCCTTTCCTCAGTTATGGCGGCAGCTCGCTGGTGATCTGCTGCGCCTGTCTGGGGTTGTTGCTGCGTATCGAATGGGAGAGCAGGACCCACCTGGGCAGTGAAGAGATGGAGTTCAGTGAAAGTGACTTCGCCGAGGAGCCGAGCCATGGGCGCTAATGTCCTGATCATGGCCGGCGGCACCGGAGGCCACGTGTTCCCGGCACTGGCCTGCGCCCGCGAGTTCCAGGCCCGTGGCTACACCGTGCACTGGCTAGGCACCCCACGTGGCATCGAAAACGATCTGGTGCCTGCGGCCGGGTTGCCGTTGCACCTGATCAACGTCAGCGGTTTGCGGGGCAAGGGCAAGCTGTCCCTGCTCAAGGCGCCGTTCGTGTTGATCAAGGCCGTGCTCCAGGCGTGGCGGGTCATTCGCCAGTTGAAGCCGGTCTGTGTCCTGGGTTTTGGCGGTTATGTGACCGGCCCTGGTGGAGTTGCCGCGAAGTTGTCCGGGGTGCCGGTCATCGTTCACGAACAGAACGCCGTGGCCGGTACCGCCAATCGGCTGCTGGTGCCGTTGGCTGCCCGAGTCTGCGAAGCTTTCCCGGACACCTTCGGTGCCTCGCAAAGCCGGCGCACCACGGGCAACCCGGTACGCACCGAACTGTTCCTCGAAACACCGCGCGAGGCCCTGGCCGGACGCAAGGCGCGTTTGCTGATCCTGGGCGGAAGCCTGGGCGCAGAGCCGTTGAACAAGCTGTTGCCGGAAGCCTTGGCACAGGTCGCCCCCGAGCTGCGCCCGGAGGTGTTCCACCAGGCCGGCAAAAACCACGATGAAGTCACTGCAGAGCGCTATCGCGCCGCCGGCGTCGAGGCGCAGGTGCAGCCCTTTATCAAAGACATGGCCCAAGCCTATGGCTGGGCCGACCTGGTGGTCTGTCGCGCAGGCGCGTTGACCGTCAGCGAACTGGCTGCCGCCGGTCTGCCCTCGATGCTGGTGCCTTTGCCCCACGCGATCGACGACCACCAGACCCGCAATGCCGAATATTTGGCTCGTGAAGGTGCTGCCTTCCTGATGCCGCAAAGAACGACTGGTGCTGCGGACCTTGCCGCTCGCCTGACAGAGGTTTTGATGCAACCAGAACGACTCGACAACATGGCCCAGGCCGCCCGCCGCCTGGCCAAGCCCGGCGCCACCCACGACGTAGTGAATATCTGCCTGGAGGTGGCCCATGGTTGAGAATCAGAAAGCCATGCCGCAGCCGGAAATGCGCCGCATCCGCCGCATCCACTTCGTCGGTATCGGCGGCGTGGGCATGTGCGGGATTGCTGAAGTGCTGCTGAACCTGGGCTACCAGGTTTCCGGTTCCGACCTCAAGGCATCGCCGGTTACCGAGCGCCTGGAGTCCTTTGGCGCACAGATTTTCATCGGCCACCGCGCCGAGAACGCTGCCAATGCCGATGTGCTGGTGGTTTCCAGCGCCGTGAACACTTCCAACCCGGAAGTTGCCACCGCTCTGGAACGGCGTATTCCAGTGGTGCCGCGGGCGGAAATGCTCGCCGAACTGATGCGCTACCGTCACGGCGTGGCCGTGGCCGGCACCCACGGCAAGACCACCACCACCAGCCTGCTGGCCTCGGTATTCGCCGCTGGCGGCCTGGACCCGACGTTCGTCATCGGCGGGCGGCTGAATGCAGCGGGCACCAATGCACAACTGGGCACCAGCCGTTACCTGATTGCCGAAGCCGACGAAAGCGATGCCAGCTTCCTGCACCTGCAACCGCTGGTGGCTGTGGTCACCAACATCGACGCCGACCATATGGCGACCTACGACGGTGACTTCAACAAACTGAAGAAAACCTTTGTCGACTTCCTGCACAACCTGCCGTTCTACGGGCTGGCAGTGATGTGCCTGGACGATCCGGTGGTGCGCGAGATCCTGCCGCAGGTCAAGCGTCCGACCGTGACCTACGGCTTCAGCGAAGAAGCCGACGTGCGCGCCATCAATGTACGCCAGCAAGGCATGCAGACCTTCTTCACCGTACTGCGTCGCGACCGCGAGCCGCTGGACGTGTCGGTGAACATGCCGGGCAACCACAACGTGCTGAACTCCCTGGCGACCATCTGCATCGCCACCGACGAAGGCATCAGCGATGAAGCCATTGTCCAGGGCCTGTCGGGCTTCCAGGGTGTGGGCCGACGCTTCCAGGTCTATGGCGAACTGCCGGTGGAAGGGGGCAACGTGATGCTGGTGGACGACTACGGTCACCACCCGACCGAAGTCGCTGCGGTGATCAAGGCCGTGCGCGGTGGCTGGCCGGAACGCCGCCTGGTGATGGTCTACCAGCCGCACCGTTTCAGCCGTACCCGCGACCTGTACGACGACTTCGTGCAGGTACTGGCCGATGCCAACGTATTGCTGCTGATGGAGGTCTACCCGGCCGGCGAAGAGCCGATCCCGGGCGCCGACAGCCGTCAGTTGTGCCACAGCATCCGTCAGCGTGGCCAACTGGACCCGATCTACATCGAGCGTGGGGTCGACCTGGCACCGCTGGTCAAGCCGTTGCTGCGCGCCGGTGACATCCTACTGTGTCAGGGTGCCGGTGACATCGGTGGCCTGGCGCCAAAACTGCTCGGCAGCCCGCTGTTCGCCGGTGCTGTAGCCGCTGGCAAGGGGGCGAAATGACCGCTGCCTACGCCAACCTGTTCTCTACCGTGAAACCGAGCGATTTCGGTCGCGTCGCCGTTCTTTACGGTGGCAAGAGCGCCGAGCGCGAAGTGTCGCTCAAGTCCGGCAAGGCCGTGCTTGAAGCGCTGCAGAGCGGCGGTGTTAACGCCTTCGGCATCGACGTCGGCGATGATCTGCTGCATCGTCTCTTGAGCGAGAAGATCGATCGTGCCTTCATCATTCTCCACGGTCGTGGCGGTGAAGACGGCAGCATGCAAGGGCTGCTGGAGTGCCTGGGGATTCCTTACACCGGCAGCGGCATCCTCGCTTCGGCCCTGGCCATGGACAAACTGCGTACCAAGCAGGTCTGGCACAGCCTGGGCATTCCGACGCCGCGCCACGCCGTATTGAGCTCCGAGGCCGATTGTATTTCCGCGGTGGCGGAACTGGGCCTGCCTTTGATCGTCAAACCGGCTCATGAAGGCTCCAGTATCGGTATGGCCAAGGTGACTTCCGCGTCCGAATTGTTCGACGCATGGAAGGCGGCCAGTACCTACGATTCGCAAGTGTTGGTCGAGCAATGGATCCAGGGTCCGGAGTTCACCATCGCGACCCTGCGTGACCAGGTGCTGCCACCCATCGCCCTGGGCACTCCCCACACATTTTACGACTACGACGCCAAGTACCTGGCTTCCGATACCCAGTACCGGATCCCGTGCGGGCTCGACAGCTCCAAGGAACAGGAACTCATGGAACTCACGGCGAAAGCCTGTGAGGCGCTCGGTATCGCCGGTTGGGCACGTGCCGACGTGATGCAGGACGCCCAGGGGCAGTTCTGGTTCCTGGAAGTGAATACCGCTCCGGGCATGACCGATCACAGTCTGGTTCCGATGGCGGCCCGCGCGGCCGGCCTGGATTTCCAGCAACTGGTATTGGCCATCCTGGCAGCCAGTCTTGAGGCGAGAGGTTAAGTCCATGCAAGGCGCGTCGCTTCGTCATCAGCAACCCGCACCCGGCCGCAAGCCGGTGCCGCGGGGTGCCAGCCGAATGGTGGCCAAAGAGCCGATGTCGGCGCGCCTGCCGAAAGCCAACTTCGGCTTTCTGAAAAGCCTGTTCTGGCCGGTGCTGCTGGTGGCTCTGGGGTTTGGCACCTATGAAGGGGCCCAGCGCCTGCTGCCGTACGCCGACCGCCCGATCACCAAGATCGCGGTGCAGGGGGACTTGAGCTACATCAGCCAGCAGGCGGTGCAGCAGCGGATCGCGCCTTATGTCGCGGCGAGCTTCTTCACCATCGACCTGGCGAGCATGCGCACCGAGCTGGAGCAGATGCCCTGGATCGCCCACGCCGAGGTACGTCGGGTGTGGCCGGACCAAGTGGTGATTCGCCTGGAAGAACAACTGCCGGTGGCCCGCTGGGGCGACGAGGCGCTGTTGAACAACCAGGGCCAGGCCTTCACCCCGCGTGAACTGGCGAACTATGAGCACTTGCCGCAGTTGTTCGGGCCGCAGCGGGCCCAGCAGCAAGTGATGCAGCAGTATCAGGTGTTGAGCCAGATGCTGCGGCCGCTGGGCTTTTCGATCGCCCGTCTGGAGCTGCGTGAGCGCGGCAGCTGGTTCCTGACCACCGGCGCCGGCAGTGCCGGCCCGGGTATCGAACTGCTCCTGGGCCGCGATCACCTGGTGGAGAAGATGCGCCGCTTCATTGCCATTTATGAAAAAACGCTGAAAGAACAGATCACGAACATCGCGCGCATCGATCTGCGCTACGCCAACGGCCTGGCCGTCGGCTGGCGCGATCCGGCGGCACCCACGACGGCGCAACCTGCCGTCGCGAAGAATTAAGAAGAGGCAGGACCATGGCAAATGTGCAAAGCGGCAAAATGATCGTCGGCCTGGATATCGGTACCTCCAAGGTTGTGGCGCTGGTGGGCGAAGTCGCGGCCGATGGCTCGCTGGAAATCGTCGGCATCGGCACCCATCCTTCCCGCGGCCTGAAGAAGGGCGTGGTGGTGAATATCGAATCCACCGTGCAGTCGATCCAGCGGGCGGTGGAAGAGGCGCAACTGATGGCGGGCTGCCGTATCCACTCGGCGTTCGTCGGTGTGGCGGGCAATCACATCCGCAGCCTGAACTCCCACGGCATCGTGGCGATTCGCGACCGTGAAGTCAGCTCGGCGGACCTGGAGCGGGTCCTCGACGCTGCCCAGGCCGTGGCGATCCCGGCTGACCAGCGGGTTCTGCACACCCTGCCGCAGGATTACGTGATCGACAACCAGGAAGGCGTGCGTGAACCCCTGGGCATGTCCGGCGTACGCCTGGAAGCCAAGGTGCACGTGGTCACCTGTGCAGTGAATGCCGCGCAGAATATCGAAAAATGCGTGCGCCGCTGCGGCCTGGAAATCGACGACATCATCCTCGAACAACTGGCTTCGGCCTACTCGGTGCTCACTGACGACGAGAAAGAGCTGGGCGTGTGCCTGGTGGACATCGGCGGCGGCACCACCGACATGGCGATCTTCACCGAAGGCGCGATCCGCCACACCGCGGTGATTCCGATTGCCGGCGACCAGGTGACCAACGACATCGCCATGGCCCTGCGTACCCCGACCCAGTACGCCGAGGAAATCAAGATCCGTTACGCCTGCGCCCTGGCCAAGCTGGCCGGTGCCGGCGAAACCATCAAGGTGCCAAGCGTTGGCGACCGCCCACCGCGCGAACTGTCGCGCCAGGCCCTGGCCGAGGTGGTCGAACCGCGTTACGACGAACTGTTCACCCTGATCCAGGCCGAACTGCGCCGCAGTGGCTACGAAGACCTGATCCCGGCGGGCATCGTGCTCACTGGCGGCACTTCGAAGATGGAAGGCGCGGTGGAACTGGCCGAGGAAATTTTCCACATGCCGGTTCGCCTGGGCGTGCCCCACAGTGTCAAGGGCCTGTCCGACGTGGTGCGCAACCCGATCTATTCCACCGGTGTCGGCTTGCTGCTGTACGGGCTGCAGAAACAGTCCGACGGCATCTCGTTTTCCGGCATCGGCAGCCGCGACAGCTACAGCAGCGACGAGCCCAAGGCGGCACTGCTCGATCGCATCAAGAGCTGGGTGCAGGGCAACTTCTAAAGATTTACCGCAACACCGTTTCAAAGCAGTAGGCAGTAGGCGAAAAACTAGAGAAATGAAAGGAGAGGGAAAATGTTCGAACTCGTAGACAACATCCCGCAAAGTCCGGTAATCAAGGTTATCGGTGTTGGCGGTGGCGGCGGCAACGCGGTCAATCACATGGTCAAGAGCAACATCGAAGGCGTCGAGTTCATCTGCGCCAACACTGATGCTCAAGCGCTGAAAAACATCGGCGCGCGGACCATCCTGCAACTGGGTACCGGCGTGACCAAGGGCCTGGGCGCGGGTGCCAATCCGGAAGTCGGCCGTCAAGCCGCCCTGGAAGACCGCGAGCGTATCGCTGAAGTACTGGCGGGCACCAACATGGTGTTCATCACCACCGGCATGGGCGGCGGTACCGGTACCGGTGCGGCGCCGATCATTGCTGAAGTGGCCAAGGAAATGGGCATCCTCACCGTTGCGGTGGTGACCCGTCCGTTCCCGTTCGAAGGCCGCAAGCGCATGCAGATCGCCGATGAGGGCATCCGCGCGCTGAGCGAAAGCGTCGACTCGTTGATCACCATCCCCAATGAGAAACTGCTGACCATCCTCGGCAAGGACGCCAGCCTGCTGTCGGCTTTCGCCAAGGCGGACGACGTATTGGCCGGTGCCGTTCGCGGTATTTCCGACATCATCAAGCGTCCGGGCATGATCAACGTCGACTTCGCCGACGTACGTACCGTGATGAGCGAAATGGGCATGGCGATGATGGGCACTGGCTGCGCCAGCGGTCCGAACCGTGCACGTGAAGCCACTGAAGCGGCGATCCGCAACCCGCTGCTGGAAGACGTGAACCTGGAAGGCGCACGCGGCATCCTGGTGAACATCACCGCCGGTCCTGACTTGTCCCTGGGCGAGTACTCCGACGTGGGTAGCATCATCGAGGCCTTCGCTTCCGAACACGCCATGGTCAAGGTCGGTACCGTTATCGATCCGGACATGCGTGACGAGCTGCATGTAACCGTAGTGGCCACCGGCCTGGGCGCAAAAATCGAGAAGCCTGTGAAGGTCATCGACAACACCGTCCAGACTTCCATGTCCGCCCAGTCGCAAGCGCCAGCCCCTGCTCGCCAGGAACTGCCGTCGGTGAACTACCGTGACCTGGACCGTCCGACCGTCATGCGCAATCAGGCGCAGTCGAACGCGGCGACCGCGGCGAAGCTGAATCCGCAAGATGATCTGGACTACCTGGACATCCCGGCATTCCTGCGTCGTCAGGCCGATTGATGGAATGCATCAGGGGTATTAGGGTGATTGGTGTTCAGCAAAGGCATGGTCTGCTATTATCGCCAGCCTTTGTTGATACCAGTTCGCAATTTGCGCTGAAGCGGCCCAAGCCATGATTAAACAACGCACCCTGAAGAATATTATCCGTGCCACAGGTGTAGGCCTGCATTCCGGGGAGAAGGTATACCTGACCCTCAAGCCTGCGCCTGTCGACACCGGCATTGTGTTTTGTCGTGCCGACCTGGACCCTGTGGTGCAGATTCCTGCTCGCGCGGAAAATGTTGGCGAAACCACGATGTCGACCACTCTGGTCAACGGTGACGTCAAAGTGGACACGGTGGAGCACTTGCTCTCGGCCATGGCTGGCCTGGGCATCGATAACGCCTACGTCGAGCTCTCCGCGTCTGAAGTCCCGATCATGGATGGCAGTGCCGGACCCTTCGTATTCCTGATTCAATCTGCTGGCCTCGAAGAACAGGACGCAGCTAAAAAGTTCATCCGCATCCTTCGTGAAGTGACCGTGGAAGACGGCGACAAGCGCGCCACTTTCGTGCCTTTCGATGGTTTTAAAGTGAGCTTCGAGATCGATTTCGATCACCCGGTTTTCCGTGACCGCACCCAGAGTGCAAGCGTGGACTTCTCCAGTACTTCGTTTGTAAAAGAAGTCAGCCGCGCCCGTACCTTTGGTTTCATGAGTGATATCGAGTACCTGCGCAAGCACAACCTCGCACTCGGCGGCAGCGTGGAAAACGCAATTGTGGTCGATTCGGATGGCGTACTGAATGAAGACGGTCTTCGCTACGAAGACGAATTCGTCAAGCACAAGATCCTGGATGCAATTGGCGACCTCTACCTGCTGGGCAACAGCCTGATAGGTGAGTTCAAAGGCTTCAAGTCGGGCCATGCACTGAACAACCAGCTACTGCGCAAGTTGATTGAGCAGAAAGATGCCTGGGAAGTCGTGACCTTCGAAGATGCCAGCACTGCACCGATCTCTTACATGCGTCCGGTTGCGGCCGTGTAAGTCACTCTCTCTTTCCTTTTGTTTTTGAAGGCCATCCCCCCGGATGGCCTTTTTTTATGCCTGCGGTTTCAAGCGCCGCGCTTGGAGCCGCCCTGGGACATGTTGGAAACCACCCGGTTGCGCCCGCTGTACTTGGCCTGATACAGCGCCTTGTCGGCGTCGCTCACCCATTGTTCAAGACCGATATCGAGGTTACCCGACCAGGTGTTGATGCCAATGCTCACGGTCAGCGGCGCGGCGTGTTCGCTGATGGTCGGCAAGGCGGCGATGCTGGTGCGGATCTTCTCGGCGAGTACGGCGGCGCCGGCACTGTCGGTACCTGGCAGGATGACCGCAAACTCCTCGCCGCCATAGCGCGCCGCCAGGTCCGATGGGCGCCCGACGCAGGCGCCAATGCTCTGTGCCACCGCACGCAAGGCCTGGTCCCCCAGCGGATGGCCGAAGCGGTCGTTGAAGGATTTGAAGTGATCGACATCGACCATCAATAGCGACAACGGCAGGTTGGCTCGCCGGGCCCGCGACCATTCGTTGCCCAGCACCTGGTCCAGGGTCCGGCGATTGGCCAGGCCGGTGAGGGCATCGACGGCTGCCAGGCGCGCCAGTTCCTGCTCGGCGCTCTGCCGGCGCCGCAGTTCGCGGCACAGCTGCCAGGTCAGCCAGAACAGGGCGATGCAGAGGGCGCCAGTGGCGCCGCTGATCAGCACCGCGGTGCGTTGCCAGGCTCCGAAGACCTCGTCGATGGACAGCGCGACAATCACGATCAGGGGCAGATCGCCGACCTGGGAAAAGGTGTACAGCCGCTGCTTCTGATCAACGCTGGAGACGCTGCTGAAGCTGCCGTTGCCTTCACGCAGAATGCGGACGAAGTTGGGGCGGCTGCTGAAGTTCTTGCCTATCAGGTCGTCTGCCAGCGGCGGTTGCTGGGCCAGCAGAACGCCGTCGCGGCTCACCAGGTTGATCGTACCGTTGCGACCGATATCCAGATTTCTGAACAGCTCGTTGAAGTAGCTCAGGCGCATGGCCGCTTCGGCCACGCCGATGAACTGGCCATGCTCGTCGCTGAGCCGGCGGCTGAAGCTGATCCGCCAGTCGTGATCGGCGGTGCGCGCGCGGAACGGCGGGCTGATCATCATCCTCGGGTCCGGATTGTCGATGTGCGAGCGAAAGTACTCGCGATCGGCGTAGTTGCCCGTGCGCGGCACGACCGAGGCCGAGTCGGCCAGCACGTCGCCGTGCCTGTCCAGCAGCAGGATGTCGCCCTTGTAGGGCGCTGCGGTGGCCCGGTCGAACAGCGCCAGGTGACGTATGGACGCCGAAACATCCTTCAGATCGTCACGTTGCGCGGCACTGATCAGCCCCTTGAGAGACAGGTCGTAGAGCTCGACGTTGCGCAATACATCGGCGTCGATCAGTTGCACGATGTTGTTGGCGGCACGTGTGGCAGCCTGTTCGGCAGCCGCGTGTTCGCGGATCAACAGGTAGGTGACGATGCCGAGAATGGCTGCAACGATCAGCGAGCTGGAGAGGATCAGCAGGCGCTCGGTATTTGACGCGATCTTCCCTGTGCGGGGTGTCGCACTACTCACGTTCATGATTTTGATTTCTGCTGCGTCGACAGTTTTGAGTCTAGTGTGGACGTGGGCTACAGAAATCGGTCACGCCTGCGCGCTTGTATAAATCTCCGATAAAAAAAAGACCAGCAAAACATGCTGGTCTTTTTGTTTGGGCGGCTTAGAAGACGTTGATCGGGTAGTCGACGATCACCCGGTATTCGTCGGTGTCGTTGTCCAGCGCGCCGTAGCCGTTGCCGCCACGGTTGGTGGCCCACTGCAAGCGTACGGCGAGGTCCTTGGCGCTGCCGCCCTGCACCACGTACTTGAGGTCCAGGTCGCGCTCCCAGTGCTTGGCGTTCTTGCCGTCGGCGCTGTACCAGCTGGCATAGCCGCGGCTGGCCGGATCGACCTTGGTCAGGTCCAGCTCGCCACGCGAGTAGGACAGCGCCGAAGTCAGGCCCGGCAGGCCGAGACCGGCAAAGTCATAGGCGTACTTGAGCTTCCACGAACGCTCGTTGGGGCCGTTGAAGTCCGAATACTGCTGGGAGTTGTCCAGGTAGATGCTGTCGCCCTGGGCGATGTAGTCGAACGGTGTGTTGCCGTTGACCCGCTGATAGGCCGCGGTGACGCTATGGTTACCCACGCCGACGGTGAAGTGCAGGCTGTAGGTGTTGTTGTCGATGTTGCCCAGCAGCGCCTGGCCGGTGTCCTGGGTGTGATAGAAGTGCAGGCCCGGGTTGAGGCTGACCAGTTCATTGACCGCGTAGGTGTAGTCCAGGTCGTAGTAGTACTGGTTCCAGATGTCCTTGAGTTCGGACGCGTAGAGGCTGCTGGTCAGCCCTGGCACGCCGCTCCAGGCCACGCCGGCCCAGTTCAGGTGCAGGCTCTCGTCGCCCTCGCGCAGGCTGCCGTAGGAAGTACCGATGCGCTTGTGTCCGCTCTGGTTGTACGGCTTGGTGAAGCTGGCCTGGCCGCCCTCGATCAACCAGCCGTCGAAGCTGTGGTTGGTCAGGCTCACGCCGCGGAAGGTCTGGGGCAGCATGCGGCTCATGCCGCCGGCGATCACCGGGTTGTTGAGGAACAGGTCGCCAGCCTTGAGCTCGGTATCGAAGGCCCGCATTTTCAAGGTGGCGCCGGCGGTGGAGAACGAGCCGGGTGCCTTGTGCCGGCCATCGTCGCTGATAGGCAGGATGCTTGACTTGGTGGTGCCGCCACCACCGTCCAGCTTGAGGCCGAGCATGGCGTTGGCATCAAGGCCGAAACCCACGGTGCCCTGGGTGTAGCCCGACTCGAAGACGCCGAGAAAACCCTGGCCCCATTCGATGTTGTCTTTGTTCTGCTGCAGGCGGTTGCGGTTCATGTAGTAGTTGCGGGCGTTGAGCTTGAGGCTCGAACCCTCGACAAAACCCTCGGCCTTGGTTTCTTCGGCCGCTTGCCCGAGTGTCGGGATCGTTGCGGCGATTGCAATGAACAGGGGGCTGATCTTCAGTGAGGTCTTGAACAACGTTTAGCTCCTTTGGTGAACGACAATGGCTTCTTATTGTGAATTCGGGTGTTTCTTGTTCTGGGTATGACGAGTGTGCCGAGGGTTTCCATACGGCAAAAAAAAGCCGCTGAACTCAGCGGCTTTAAGACAACTTACTCCCGGGTTGAAAGCAGAGAAGTTGTCGAGGGAAACAAGTCGAAAGCTAGGATCAACTGTCTTTCTGAGTGTCGCTCTTGCTTTGCTCGGCAGTGATCTTCTGGGCTTGCTGAGTGTTTTGCTGCTGGGCTGCCTGGGCGATCTGGGCTTGTTCGAAAGCGGCGGCGCGTGCGGCATTTCTTGCCACGAATCCCTGGGATTCTTCGGCCATGGCCATTGGTGCCACGAACAGGGAAGACAAAACGAACGCGCTGGCGATACCCATACTGTTGGACATTTCTGAAGACCTTCTTGCAGAGCAAGTTCAATTCGGTGCGACAAAAATATAACCACGTGGCTGCTGGAAAAAGAGCCGAACAGGATAAGGACTGTTACAAAAAAAACAATAGTAGGCGCTGGCTTGTAGGAGCTGGCTTGCCAGCGAACGCGTCCTATTGCCTTGCGCCGGATGTGTTGACGCCTTCGCCGGCAAGCCGGCTCCTACAGAATCCGAGAATCCGAGAATCCGAGAATCCCGAGTCAGAGAGGCAGGTACAGGCCGAAGGTATTGATGCCCCGGTCACTGCGCACGAACACATCGCCGCCATGCATCAGGGCGATGGCCTTGACGATGGCCAGCCCCAGGCCGTGATTGGCACCGCTGTTGCTGCGCGAGGCATCCACCCGGTAGAAACGCTCGAACAGCCGTGGCAGGTGTTCACTGGCAATGTCCTGCCCCGGGTTGCTGACGGCGATCGCCACCTGGTGGTCCTGGACCTCGATCCGCACCCGGATCACTTCCCCGGCTGCGGTGTGCTGCACCGCGTTGCTCAGCAGGTTGATCAGGGCCCGGCGCAGGTGGGCAACCTCGATCCGCACCTGGGCATCGCCCTGGACCTCGACCCTGACCTGGGCGTCTTCGAGGATGAAGTCCAGGTAGTCCAGGGTCGTTGCCACTTCCGCCGCCAGGGAACTGGTGGTGAGCTTGGTGGCCTTGCTGCCCTGGTCGGCACTGGCCAGGAACAGCATGTCGTTGATGATCGAACGCAGCCGCTCCAGCTCTTCGAGGTTCGATTGCAGTACCTCGAAGTAATGCTCCGCCGAGCGCCCCCGGGTCAGGGCGACCTGGGTCTGGCCGATCAGGTTGGTCAGGGGCGAGCGCAGTTCGTGGGCCACATCGGCGTTGAACGACTCCAGGCGCGAGTAGGCGTTTTCGACCCGTTCCAACGTGGAGTTGAAGGAATTGACGAACTGCTTCAGTTCCGGCGGCAGTGGCGACAATTGCAGGCGCCCGGACAGTCGTGGCGGTGCCAGGCGCTGGGCTTCCTGGGAGAGCTTGATCAGCGGCTTGAGGCCGATCCGCGCCACCCAGTAGCCCAGGGCCGAGGCCAGCAGCACGCCGACAATGGCCAGGCCGATCAGGGCCATCAGCAACTGATGCTGGGTCTGGTGGAAGGTGTCGGTGTCGATGGCGATCAGAAAGCGCAGGGCCGGGCGCTGTTCCTTGGCCGGCAACTGGCTGACCAGGACTTTCAGCGGATAGGGGTGATCGCTCAGGTTCAGGTCACGCATGCCCAGGGGGCCTTGGGCGAATTCGCGGATCTGCGCGTCGGGGCTGCCGTATTCATAGCCGGGGTCGCCGCTGATGGCCCAGAAGCGGATGCGCTTGTCTTCCTCGCTCAGCAGCTTGAGCTTGGCGTTGATCTTGGCCCAGTGCTCGGGGTTGCCGTAGCGGGTCAGGGCCGACTCCAGCACGCTGTAGCGCGCATCCAGTTCGGCTTCCGGGAGCAGCCCCAGGCCCTTGTCCACCTGCTGGTAGAGGGCCCCGCCAATCAGCAGGAAGATCAGCAGCGCCACCAGAGTGAACAGCCCGCTCAGGCGCAGGGCGATGGAGTTACTCGGCACCGCGGCTCTCCAGCACATAGCCCATGCCACGGATGGTGTGCAGCAGTTTCTGTTCGAAGGGGCCGTCGAGCTTGGCCCGCAGGCGCTTGATCGCCACTTCGACGACATTCGCGTCGCTGTCGAAATTGATGTCCCAGACCATTTCAGCGATGGCGGTCTTGGACAGGATCTCGCCCTGGCGCCGGGCCAGCACGCTGAGCAGGGAAAACTCCTTGGCGGTCAGGTCCAGGCGGCTGCCGGCACGGCTTGCCTTGCGGCTGATCAGGTCGATCCACAGGTCGGCGATGCTGATCTGCACCGGCTCATGCCCACCGCTGCGACGGGTCAGCGCTTGCAGGCGGGCCACCAGTTCAAGGAAGGAGAAGGGCTTGCCCAGGTAGTCGTCGGCGCCATCGCGCAGGCCCTTGATGCGGTCTTCCACGCGTTCGCGGGCGGTGAGCATGATCACCGGGGTCTGCTTGCGCGCACGCAGTGCTCGCAATACGCCAAAGCCATCCAGGCCGGGCAGCATCACATCCAGCACTATCACGGCATAGTCGCCCTCCAGAGCCATGTGCAGGCCTTCGACGCCGTCCCGGGCCAGGTCGACGGTGTAGCCTTGCTCGGTCAACCCGCGGTGCAGGTAATCGGCCGTTTTTTCTTCGTCTTCGATAATCAGAACGCGCATGACCCGCCTCAGGTAGTGGTGGCCGGCAACAGGGCCGGCTGGGGCCGGTGGAACAGCCGCTCAAGCCACAAGTATATGACCGGCGTGGTGAACAGCGTCAGGGCCTGGCTGACCAGCAGGCCGCCCACCACGGCAATCCCCAGGGGCTGGCGCAGTTCGGCACCGCCGCCGTAGCCGAGCATCAGCGGCAGGGCACCGAGCAGGGCGGCCAGGGTGGTCATGATGATCGGCCGGAAGCGGGTGATGCAGGCCTGGTAGATCGCCTCCTCGGGAGGCAGGCCGCCGTGGCGCTGGGCTTCCAGGGCAAAGTCGATCATCAGGATGCCGTTCTTCTTGACGATGCCGATCAGCAGCACCAGGCCGATCAGCGCCATGATGGAAAAGTCCTGGCCGCACAGCCAGAGCATCAGCAAGGCGCCCAGCCCGGCCGAGGGCAGGGTGGAAATGATGGTCAAGGGATGCACGAAGCTTTCGTACAGCACCCCGAGAATGATGTACACCGCCACCAGCGCCGCCAGGATCAGGTACGGCTGGCTGGCCAGCGAGCTCTGGAAGGCCTGGGCCGCGCCCTGGAAATTGCCGCTGATGGCCGTTGGCATGCCGATCTCGCTCTTGGCCTGGTTGAGCAGGATGACCGCATCGCCCAGGGCCACGCCGGGGGCCAGGTTGAAGGACAGGTTGGCCGCCGGGAACATGCCGTCGTGGGCAATCGACAGCGGGCCGATGGTGGGCGCATCGAAGCGCGCCAGGGCAGAGAGCGGGACCATTTCTCCGGTCAGCGGCGAGCGCAGGTAGAAGTAGTTGAGGCTCTCGGCCTTGCCCCGTTGCTGGGTGTCGAGTTCAAGGATCACGTTGTACTGGTTGATCTCGGTCTGGAACTCGTTGATCTGGCGCTGGCCGAAGGCGTCGTACAGTGCCTCGTCGACATCGCTGGCGGTCAGGCCGAAACGCGCGGCAGCCGTGCGATCGATCTGGATGTGGGTGATGCTGCCGCCCAGTTGCAGGTCGTTGGAGATGTCACGGAAGGCCGGGTTGCTGCGCAGCTTTTCCGTCAGGCGCTGGGTCCAGGTGCTCAGGGTCGGGCCGTCGTTGCTTTTCAGTACGTACTGGTACTGGGCGCGGCTGGGACCAGAGCTGAGGTTGATGTCCTGGCCGGCCCGCAGGTACAGGACAATGCCGGGCACCTTCATCAGTTGCGGGCGGATGCGGTCGATGAAGGCACTGGCAGACACGTCCCGGTCGCCACGGTTCTTGAGGGAAATCCAGAAGCGGCCGTTGGCGATGGTCTGGTTGCTGCCCGAGACCCCCACGGAGTGGGAGAAGGCCTGCACTGCCGGGTCGGCGGCGACGATCTCGGCCAGCGCCTGGTGCTTTTTCACCATGTCCGGGTAGGAAATGTCCGCCGCAGCCTCGGTAGTACCGAGCACGAAGCCGGTGTCCTGCACGGGGAAGAAGCCCTTGGGGATCAGAATATAGCCGGCAATGGCCATGCTCAGGGTCAGGCCGAAGATCCCCAGCATCAGTTTCTGATGGGCCAGGGCCTTGCGCAGGCCGCGCTCGTAGACCGCCAGCAGGCGCTCGCCGACGCCCGGCTTGGCATGGGCCGGGTGCACCGGCGCGCGCATGAACAGGGCCGCCAGGGTGGGGGCCAGGGTCAGCGAGACCACCACCGAAATCATGATGGTGGAAGTGGCGGTCAGGGCGAACTCCTTGAACAGCCGGCCCACCACGCCGCCCATGAACAGCAGGGGAATGAACGCCGCCACCAGGGAGAAGCTGATGGAGACCACGGTGAAGCCGATCTCGCCGGCGCCCTTGATTGCCGCCTCGCGCATGCCGTCGCCGGCTTCCAGGTGGCGGTGGATGTTCTCCACCACGACGATGGCGTCATCCACCACAAAGCCCACGGCCACGACAATGGCCACCAGGGTCAGGTTGTTCAGGCTGAAGCCCAGCACGTACATCAAGGCGAAACTGGCGGTCAGGGATACGCCCAGCACCGCGGAGACGATCAGGGTCGCGGACCACTGGCGCAGGAACAGCGCCATCACCGCCACCACCAGCAGCACGGCGATCAGCAGGGTGATCTCCACTTCGTGCAATGAGGCGCGGATGGTCTGGGTCCGGTCTACCAGCACCTTGACCTGCACCGAGGCCGGGAGCATGGCCTCCAGGCCTGGCAGGGCAGCCTGGATGCGGTCCACGGTCTCGACGATATTGGCCCCGGGCTGGCGCGAGATCACCAGGTTGACCCCCGGTTGGTCGCCGGACCAGGCCTGGACGTAGGCATCTTCCGAACCGTTGACTACCCGCGCCACATCCTGCAGGTGCACGGGGGCACCGTCCTTGTAGGAAACGATCAACTGGCCGTATTCCTCGGGGTGGAACAACTGGTCGTTGGTGGACAGGGTGGAGATGCTCGACTCGCCGTACAGTGCACCCTTGGCCAGGTTGAGGCTGGTCTGCTGGATCGCCAGGCGGATGTCGGCCAGGGTCAGGCCGATGGCCGCCAGTTTGTCCGCCGAAGCCTGGACCCGGATCGCCGGGCGCTGCTGGCCGGTGATGTTGATCTGGCCGACCCCGTCGATCTGGCTGATCTGTCGGGCCAGCAGGGTTTCCGCGTAGTCACTCAGCTCGGTGCCGGGCATCTGCGTCGAACTGATGCTGAGGATCAGCACCGGGCTGTCCGCCGGGTTGACCTTCTTCCAGGTGGGCAGGGTGGGCATGTCCTTGGGCAACTTGCCAGCGGCGGTGTTGATCGCCGCCTGCACTTCCTGGGCGGCGGTGTCGATGCTCTTGTTCAAGGTGAACTGCAGGGTCAGCAGGGACGAGCCCAGGGCGCTGCTGGAGGTCATCTGGGTCATGCCGGGAATGGCGCTGAATTGCACCTCCAGGGGCGTGGCCACGGAAGAGGCCATGGTGTCCGGGCTGGCACCGGGCAGGGCGGCGGACACCTGGATGGTCGGGAACTCGGCCTCTGGCAGCGGAGCCACCGGCAGGCGCGGGAAGGCAATGGCGCCCAACAGTACCAGGGCGAAGGTCAGCAGGACGGTGGCGACCGGATGGTCGACGCACCAGGCGGACACCGAGCCATGGCCCTTCATGGCTGGGGCTCCGTCGCCTGTACCACCTGGGGTGGATCGCTCAGTACCTGGACCTGGGAGCCGGGCTTGAGCCGCGACTGGCCGTCACTGACCAGCACATCGCCAGCCTGGACCCCGGAGATGATGTTCAACCCGCTGTCCTGATACACCACCTGCACCGGCACGACTTCCACCTGCTGGCCCTTGACCCGGTACACGAAGTGCTGGTCCAGGCCGCGCTGGACCACGGTCGGCGGTACGGTGAGGGCGTTCTGGTCCAGGGCGGTCTGGATTTTCACCGTCACCAGTTGCCCGGGCCACAGCTGCTGCTGGGCGTTGCTGAACTCCGCCTTGGCGCGGATGGTGCCGGTCCCGGCGTTGATCTGGTTGTCGATCAGGGTCAGGTGGCCGTTGCCCAGCAGGGCCCCGGCGCTATTGCTGTCAGCGCCGAGGAAGGCCTTGACCGCCGCCGGGTCCTGGGCGCGGATCAGTTGCTGCAGGGTTGGCAGCATTTGCTGGGGCAGGGAAAACTCCACGGCAATCGGGTCGATCTGGGTCACCGAGAACAGGCCCTGGGTATCGCTCATGCGCAGGAAGTTGCCTTCATCAACGGTACGAATCCCCACCCGGCCGCTGACGGGAGAGCGGATCTGAGTGTAGGAAAGCTGTACCTGAGCGGCATCAATGGCAGCCTGGTTACCCTGGGCCGTGGCGTTGAGCTGATTGACCAGGGCCACTTGCTGGTCATAGGTCTGCTTCGAGATGCCGTCATCCACCGACAGCAGCTTGTAGCGCTTGAGGTTGATCTGGGCCACCTGCAACTGGGCCTGGTTCTGCGCCAGCTGGGCCCGGGCCTGATCGAGGTTGGCGCGTATCGAACGATCATCGATGGTCGCCAGCAGGTCGCCGGTCTTGACCAGTTGCCCCTCCTTGACCAGCAGCCGGGTCAGGATGCCATCCACCTGTGGGCGAATCACCACGCTGTGCAGCGACAGCACCGTGCCGATGCCGCTGGCGTAACGCGGCACATCCTGCTGGTGCACGCTGACCACCCGTACCGGAATGGCCGTGGGCGCGGCCAGCCTGGCAGTGGCGGGCTTGTTCAGGAACCACGCGACACCGGCGATGAGCACCACGAGTACCGCTGCGGTCACGACTGTTTTCTTGGCAATGGGCATGGGGTGAGAGCGCCAGGCAATGATGTCGGAAGGATGGCCATGATCTGGGCACAGTTATAGCCCGACAACCCGGTCAGCACCGTGACGGCCAGCTGTCAGCGCTGTCAGAAAACTCCCGGTGGGCCCCGATCAAAGATGGCTGGCGCACAGGTATACTGGCGCCCACTGCGGCCTGCACCCCGGCGCGGATTTCCTTTCTCTCCTGGAGTTTCCATGACTTCCCCTGCACAACCCGCTGCGGATGACGCCCTGAACGTCGACCCGGCCGCTGACGCAACCGCTACCGACACCCCGAGCACAGCGGCGATCCCGGCGTTCAAGTTTCCCTTCAAGCCTTCCGAGTTTGCTCCTGCCAAGAATGCCCAGCAGCCCTGGTACAAAAATGGTGCCAGCAACGGACACACCAAGACCCCCGGCGCAGCGCCTCCCGGCACTCGTCGCTCCATGGGCAAACGCTGATATCGCCGACATTCGCAGAAAAAATCCCGATTTGCGCTTTTTTAATCGCAATGATGGCTAATTGCTTTAAACCTGAGCTGGATCAGTATTTGTGGCATCAGTGCGCTTAGAGTCAGCAGCCCTGCCGACTCCACCCAACACATACGAGCGCGCTATCCATGAAGATCAACCTTCCGGTTACTGGGCGAAACGTGGACTTTGCCCCTGATGCGAATATCCTTTCGACCACTGATCTGACTAGCGCGATCACCTACGCCAACCCTGATTTCATCAAGATCAGTGGCTACAGCCGTGAGGAGTTGCTGGGCGCGCCGCATAACCTGTTGCGCCACCCGGACATGCCCTCCGCGGCCTTCGCCCACATGTGGCGCACCCTCAAGCGCGGCCGTTCGTGGATGGGCATGGTGAAGAACCGTTGCAAGAACGGCGATCACTATTGGGTCAGTGCCTATGTCACGCCCGTGACCCGCGATGGCCAGGCGGTGGAATACCAGTCGGTGCGCACCAAACCCAGCGTCCGTCAGATCGAGGCGGCGGAGCGGGCCTATGCCCAGCTCAACGGTGCCGGCCCCTCGTGGTGGAGCCTGTTGCCGGTGATCAGCCTGCGGTTGCGTCTCTGGGCCTCCATCAGCGCCGGCTTCATCGGCAGCTACGGCGTTTCAGTGTGGCTGCTGCCCGAATCCTGGATGGTCCAGGGGGCCGTGATGGCCATGGGGTGGTGCCTGAGCCTGACGGCGGTCGGCGTGCAAGCGCGGCCACTGGATCGATTGGCCGAGCGCGCCCGGCAGATCGGTGATAACCCCTTGAGCCAGGGCATCTACACCGGCCGTACCGACGAGTTCGGGCGCATCGAGTTCGCCCTGCAGATGCTCGAAGCCCAGGTGGGCGCGGTAGTGGGGCGCATCGGCGATGCGTCCCAGCGCCTGGAAGGGCATGCCGCGGAACTGGTGGAGCATCTGCACAGCAGCCACAACAGCACCCTGGAACAGCAGGCGGAAACCGATCAGGTGGCGGCGGCCATTCACCAGATGGCGGCCAGCGTCGCCGAGGTCGCCACCCATGCCCAGCAGGCCTCGGTGGCGGCGGACCAGGCGGAAAGCGAAACCCGTGAGGGCCACCTGCTGGTGGGCGAAAGCCGCAGTGCGGTGCTGCGCCTGGCCAGCGAGCTGGAGCGGGCCACCGAGGTCATCCATCAACTGGAAAGCCATAGCACCGACATTTCCGGGGTGCTGGAGGTGATCCGCAGCATCGCCGAGCAGACCAACCTGCTGGCCCTGAATGCGGCAATCGAGGCGGCGCGGGCCGGGGAGCAGGGCCGGGGTTTTGCCGTGGTCGCCGATGAAGTGCGCGGGCTGGCCCAGCGTACCCAGGATTCCACCAACGAGATCCAGCGCATGATCAGCACCCTGCAAATGGGCGCGCGCAATGCGGTGGAGGCCATGCAGCACAGCAGCCAGCACCTGGAGAGCAGTGTCGACCAGGCCAAGCGCGCGGCGGTGGCCCTGGACGGCATCAGCCAGCGGGTCAACCAGATTACCGAGATGAGCTTGCAGATCGCCGCAGCGGTGGAAGAGCAGAGCGCAGTCAGCGAGGATATCAACCGCAACATCATCGGCATTCGCAATGCCTGTGAGGCGACCGTCAGTGCCGGCCAGCTCAGCCACGTCAACTCAGGCGACGTGGCCGGGCTGGCGGGGGACTTGCGGCAACTGGCCCTGGAGTTCTGGCACAAGCGCGGCTAGGGCTGTTCGCCGCCCCGCCATTGTCCGCGGCTCAGGCGGAGCGCAGGGAAATGAAGGCGTAGTCCAGAGGCGTTTCACTGACCACCTGGGCACCGGCGGCCTGGACCTGATCGGCGATATCGTCTCCGGACAGGTGAAAGCGCCAGGGCTGGCCCGGTGCTCCGGGTGGTGCAGCCTGGACCTGGTCGATGGCGTTAGCCAGGGCGCCCATGTCCGGCAGGTAAGCGGTGAAACCGTCGCCCTTGAGCGCTGTGGTACGAATGCCCAGCAAGGCGCAAATGGCTTCCTTGGTGTGGATGTCGTCACGGTCGGCCTGGCGCGAGCGGCGGATCAGCTCGGCCAACTCCTGATCCACCAGTTCATTCCCCAGAATCAGTTGCGGGCCCTGTTCCCAGGATTCCGGCGGGCATTCCTTGGCCTGCGGGTTGAGGGGAATGTGCGGATTGATTTCCATGGGGTAGATGCGGCACACCAGTGGCCGGCGCTGGTAGATGCGGCACAGCTGGTCTTCGTCAAGATTCCGGCAGGGGCCGACGTTGTAGGCGGCGAAGGTGATCGCCACATAGGCTTCGGTGGCGCCACTGCGGACCCGGCAGGAACGGCGTTCGGCGTGCTCGCGCTGCTGCACCGGCAGCCCCAGGCCATTGCCGAGGAAGGCTTCCACCAGAATGATCACCTGGCCGCCGTCGGCCGCCCAGCCGCGGGCTTCCAGCAGGGTCAGGGGCACGTGGTGATCGTTGCAGCATTTGCCGCAGCCGACGCAGGAAAACTGAGTGTTCATTGCACGAAGCGCCTTGTGGATCAGCAGGAGTCAGGTGGGAAAACCGTCATGGACGCTACCCGGGTCCATGCCGAAGCAAGTTATGCGCCATTCACCGGGCCGTGAGGGCCGGCCGGATCGAGTCCCACTCGCTGACCTCAGCCTGGCCGGTCTGCCTGTTGTACAGGCACAGTTCGATGCCCGATTGGCCGCGCATGTGTTTCTGCGGGTAGCGGCCTTGCAGCAACAGGGCGCTGACGCCGACCTGGTCGGGAAATTGCGCGATGGTTCCCACGGGTTTGGGGTTTTTCAGGCCGCTGGCCTGGGTACAGCTGATTCGGATGGCCTGCTCCAGGGCGGCCCAGGCATCGTCGCTGGAGGCGCTGGCCTGGTCGGTGAGGGTGGCCAGGCAGAGCAGGCACAGAGTCTTGGCGTTCATGGGGGCGGCTCCTTGGGGCGCAGGGGCGTTGGGATCGCCGGGGCTGATCCGGCCGTTCGCAGCCTTCGGCGGCGGCTACAGGATAGTGACCGGCGGATCAGTCGAGGGTTTCGTGACGCACGATGTACATGCCGACGCGTTCGTAGAGGCGCCGGGCCCCTAGGTTGCCTTCCAGTACCCGCAGATCGACACAGCCTTCCCGGCGTTCGGCGAACAGGATGAAGGCTTGTTGCAGCAAGGCGCACCCCAGGCCCTGGCCGCGCACGCGGGGGTGTACCACCAGGTCCTTGATGTAGGCGCTGGTCCAGCACTGGGCGACGCCGATCACACCTTCGGCATCCCGGGCCACCAGGCACAGTTCGGGGTCGTATTCGGCATCGCTCTCGAAGGCCTGGCGCCAGCTGTCCAGCACCGGGACGTCGCCGCCACCGTCCTGGTAGCCCAGATGCATCAACTGATGCACAGCCTGCGCATGCTCGGGGCTGTAGTTGTACACAGTGATGCCGGCAGGCCACTGCGGCGCTGCCAATGGGGCAGTGAGATCGCGGCGCATCAACAAACAGTGGATCTGGCTCATGCCTCAGGCGCCCTGGGTGGCAATGGTCTTGGCGGCGTCGATCAGGCAGCGGGTCAGTTCTGGCGAGGAAAACTTGGTGAGCACGGCGTTGGCACCGGCCACACGGGCTTTCTCGCTGTTCATGGCGCTGTCCAGGGAGGTGTGCAGCAGCACGTAGAGGTGGGCGAAGTCCGGGGTTTCCCGCAGGGTGCGGGTCAGGGCGTAGCCGTCCATCTCCGACATCTCGATGTCCGAGACAATCAGGTTGATCTCGTTGGCCGTGCCTTGCAGTTCCAGCAGGCAGTCGATGGCTTCCTTGGCGCTGCGGGCGGTGTGGCATTGCAGGCCGAGGTTGCGCAAGGTGTGTACCGATTGCTGCAGTGCCACCTGGCTGTCGTCCACCACCAGGATCCGCGCGTTGCCCAGGGCTTCGGCGTCTTCCATGCTCAGCTCGGTGGGCGCCATCTCGATCTGGGCCGGGGCGATGCCATGGATCACTTTCTCGATATCCAGTACCTGCACCAGGGTGCCGTCCACTTGGGTCACCCCAGTGATGTAGGACTTGAGGCCGCCGGAACCGAAGGGCGGTGGACGGATATCGGTGGTCAGGCAATGCACGATCTTGCTCACGGCCTGCACGTGCAGGCCCTGTTTGGAGCGGCTGACGTCAGTGACGATCAGGCAGCCGCTGTCGGGGTCGGCCAGGGGCCGCTCGCCGATGGCCCGGCTGAGGTCGATCACCGACAGCGAGTTGCCCCGCAGGGTGGCGATGCCTTTCACGTGGGGGTGGGATTCGGGCAGCTTGGTCAGCGGCGGGCAGGGAATGATCTCACTGACTTTAAGCAGGTTGATTGCCATCAGCTTGCCGCTGCGCAAGGTAAACAGCAGAAGCGATAGCGAATCTGCGCGGGCTTTGTTGGAGGACATAAAAACCTTCTCTGGAGAAAATTGGCTCGTGGCACGGGCCACGGACAACCATTGATAACGGGTTATCGACGTGTTCAGGGCTGGCTTTAGCGGTGTTCCCGCTTTCCGTCGGCGGCGCGACCCTGGCCGGCAAGCCGGCTCCTGCAGAGGGGCGGGGCGCTTTGTCGGCGCTGGCGTTTACCGCAGGCCCAGGCGCTTGGCCAGGCGGCTCAGGTTGGCCCTGTCCAAGCCTAGCTCACGGGCGGCGCTGGCCCAGTTGTGCTGGTGCCGCTCCAGGCAACTGCTGATCAGTTGGCGCTGGTAGTGGTCGGTGGCCTGGCGCAGGTCGCCGGCGACCGCTGGCATGGCCTGGGTTGCAACAGCAGGCTCGACGGGGGCGCTGGTTCTTTCGCTGGCCCGGGGCAGGTCCAGATCGCCGGCATCCAGGCTGAGGATCTTCGGCCGCTCGGGGTGGTTGCCCAGCGCTTTCAGAGCGCTGCGCCCGATCAAGTGCTCCAGCTCGCGAACGTTGCCCGGCCAGTGGTAGGCCAGCAGCGCCTGTTGCGCTTCAACGCTCAGGCGCAGGCTGCCCAGGCCCATGCGCGAGCGGTTCTGTTCCAGGAAGTAGCCACTGAGCAGCAGCACATCGCGGCCGCGCTCGCGCAGTGCCGGCACCCGCAGGGGGTAGACGCTGAGACGGTGGTAGAAGTCGGCACGATAGCGGCCGTTGCGCACTTCTTCCGCCAGATCGCGGTTGGTGGCGGCAATCAGGCGCACGTCGACCCGATGCTCCTGGTCCGACCCCAGGCGTTGCAGTTGGCCGCTTTGCAGCACCCGCAGCAGTTTGGCCTGGACTGTCAGCGACAACTCGCCCACTTCATCGAGAAACAGCGTGCCGCCATTGGCCAGTTCGAATTTTCCCCGGCGATCCTGGGTGGCCCCGGTGAAGGCGCCGCGCACGTGGCCGAACAGCTCGCTCTCCACCAGGGTGTCGGGCAGGGCCGCGCAGTTGAGGCTGATGATCGGCTGCTCGGCCCGGGGCGAAGCCGCGTGGATAGCCTGGGCGACCAGTTCCTTGCCGACGCCGGTTTCTCCGGTGATCAGCACCGTCAGGTCGCTGCCGCCCACCAGCTTGATTTCCTCCAGCAAGCGTTTGTGGGCCTTGCTCTGGCCGATCATCTCGCGGTTCTGCCCACTGGCCTGGCGATAGACCTCGGCCCGCTGGTGCTCGTTTTCGGCGCGCTGGGCCAGGCGTTCGATGCGCTGGGCGGCGCTGACCGTTGCGGCGGCGAGGCTGGCGAAGGCTTGCAGGGCATCCAGCTCGATGGGTTCGAAGCGCTGCGGGTCCAGGGCATCTAGGGTCAGCAGGCCCCAGGGGCGCTCGTCGACGAACAGCGGGCAGCCCATGCAGTCATGCACTTCCAGGTGATCATCGAGCCCTTCCACCAGGCCGTCGTAGGGGTCGGGCAAGTCGCTGTCGCTGGCAAAGCGGGTCGGGCCCGGGCTGCTGAGCAGGGCGGCGAAGCGCGGATGCTCGCTGACCTTGAAACGGCGGCCCAGGGTGTCGGTGCTCAAGCCGTTGACCGCCAGTGGCACCAGCCACTCGCCATCCAGGCGCAGCAGTGCAGTGGCATCGCAGGGCAGCAGGGCGCGCAGAGCTTCCAGCAGGCGGCGATAGCGCTCGCCTTCGGGCAGTTCGCGGGACAGGTCGGTGACCAGGGGAAGCAGGGCGGTGAGCAGGGATTTTGCAGTCATAATGACTCCGTGGTGTCTTAATGACTATAAAAGACAGAATGTCTTTATGACTATATTTATTTTAACTTGTTGATATTTAAAGTATTTATTTCTGGCACGAAAACTGATTAGGCATAGGAAACCTGCAAGCAGTCATAAAGTCCAGGAGTTGTCCTTATGCTAAGCGTTCAAGATCGTGCCATTATCAAAGCCAC
>ERZ1032387.87-NODE-87-length-26365-cov-11.816724_pt1 | contig 26365 bp, 15 predicted proteins | sample MGYA00516710_ERZ1032387 | MGnify/ENA primary metagenome ERZ1032387 (study PRJEB33718, sample SAMN03160192) | human skin metagenome | collected 2014-02-25 | study: EMG produced TPA metagenomics assembly of the PRJNA266117 data set (Human skin bacterial metagenome...
TCGACAACATCCTGGTGTTCGAGAACTACCCGGTGTCCGAAGCCCTGGAAAAAGGCTCGCCGGCACAGTTGCAATTTGGCGCGGTAGGCAATCATGAGCAGACCAACTATCCGCTGACGTTGTCGGTGTTCGTCGCTGAACGCTTGTCATTCGACTACAGCTATTCGTACCAGCACTTCAGTGGCGCGGTGATCCGGCAACTGGCCGAGGGCCTGCAGCACCTGCTGCTGGCCATGATCGGCAACCCCGGGCAGTGCCTGGGGGATCTTTCGCTGCTCAGCGACGGGCAACGGACGGCCGTTGAACAGGAGTCCCGCCGGGCGGCCGGGCAAGTGGGCCGGGGCCTGAATATCCACCAGTTGATCGAAGCCCAGGCCGCGCGCACTCCGGATGCCGTGGCGCTGCTGTGCGCCGGCCAGCAACTGAGCTATGGCCAGTTCAACCAGCGGGCCAACCAGTTGGCCCATAAGCTGATCGAGCAGGGTGTAGGCCCGGATGTGCGGGTGGGCATTGCCGTGGAGCGCGGGCTGGACATGATTGTCGGCCTGCTGGCGGTGCTCAAGGCCGGTGGCGCCTACGTGCCGCTGGACCCCGAGTACCCCCAGGAGCGCCTGCACTACATGATGCAGGACAGCGGCATCCAGTTGCTGCTGACCCAGTCGCCGCTGCTGGAGCGTTTGCAGGATGGCCTCGCGGTGCCGTACCTGTGCCTGGACCAGGCTCCCGTCTGGCTGGCCGGTATGGCGCAGGGCAACCCGCCTGAGCGCAGCAGCGCGGAAAACCTGGCCTATGTGATGTACACCTCCGGCTCCACCGGCCGGCCCAAGGGCGTAGGTATTACCCACAACGCCCTGAGCCAGCACGCACGGGCCACCGCCAGCCATTTCAACATGACGGCTGCGGACCGTGGCTTGCAGTTCTCCACCTTCAACTTCGATGCCTTTGTCGAACAGCTGTACCCGGCGCTGATCCGTGGTGCTTCGGTGGTGATCCGCGGCAAGGCGCTGTGGGACAGCGAAACCTTCTACCGCGAGCTGATCGAGCAAGGAATCAGTATCGTCGACTTGAGCACCGCCTACTGGTTCATGCTGGGCAAGGACTTCGCCGCCAAGGGGCCGCGGGACTTTGGCCGCCTGCGTCAGCTCAACCTGGGGGGCGAGGCCATGCCGGCGGAAGGCGTGGCCGCCTGGAAGCAGGCCGGCCTGAAACACGCCTGCCTGCTCAACACCTACGGGCCCACCGAGGCCACCGTGAGTGCCACGGCCCATGACTGCGGTGCCTACCTGAAGGGGACCGAGCCGCTGCCGGCGGTGATTCCACTGGGCAAGGCCCTGCCGGGCCGTTCCATCTACCTGCTGGACAGCAGCGGCAACCTGCCGCTCAACGGTGTGATTGGCGAGCTGATGATCGGTGGCGACCTGCTGGCCCGGGGTTACCACGACCGCCCAGGCCTGACTGCCGAGCGTTTCATTCCCGATCCGTTCAGCAGCGATGGCGGTCGCCTGTACCGCTCAGGCGATCTGGCCCGCTATGACGCCGAGGGCGTGATCGAGTACGCCGGGCGCATCGACCACCAGGTGAAGATCCGCGGTTTCCGCATCGAAATGGGCGAGATCGAAGCGCGGCTGCTGGAGCTGACGCCAGTACGCGAGGCGCTTGTACTGGCCCAGGACGGCGCGAGCGGGCCACAACTGGTGGCTTATGTCGTGCCAGCCGCGCAGGTGGCGGTCGATACGCCGCAGGCCCAGGCGCAACTGCGCGAGCAATTGAAAGCGGCCCTCAAGGAGGTGCTGCCGGACTACATGCTGCCGGCGCACCTACTGTTCCTCGAAGCGCTGCCGTTGAGCCCCAATGGCAAGCTGGACCGCAAGGCCCTGCCCAAGGCCGAGGCCAGCCTGTTGCAGCAGGCCTACATCGCTCCACAGAGCGAGCTGGAACAGCAGGTCGCCGCCCTCTGGAGCCAGGTGCTGGGCGTCGATCAGGTGGGCCTGGACGACAACTTCTTCGAGTTGGGTGGGCACTCCCTGGATGCTTTGCGCCTGATCGGCGCCATCAACCAGGCACTGGCTGTGCAACTGAGCATCAATGCGCTGTTCACGGCGCCGACCGTGGGGCAACTGGCTGGTGTGATCGCAGCCGGTCAGCCCGAGAGTGCACAAAATGTCATCGCCCTGGGCGGCTCCGGCCAGCCGCTGTTCTGCTTCCACCCGGCGGGGGGCAGCGTGTATGGCTACCTGCCGTTGGCGGCGCAGTTGCGCGACCGTTGCGCGGTGTATGGCGTGCTGCACCAGGCCTACCTGCAAACCGACTGGAGCGAGGTTTCATGGCAGGCCATGATCGAGCGCTATGTCGCCAGCATCCGTCAGGTACAGCCGAGCGGTCCCTACTATCTGGCGGGCTGGTCCCTGGGCGGGTCCATTGCCATGGACGTGGCCAGCGAACTGGAGGCGGCGGGAGAGACGGTGCGTTTCCTCGGCCTGCTCGACCCGACACCGCCTCAGGGCGCCGGGGACGATCAGATCCAGACGCAGGAGATGCCAGTCACTGTGACGGCCGAGTCCGAGTGGCAGGCGATCATCGACAAGCTCTGCCAGCAGTTCCCGGGCAGTGCGGAGATGATCGAGAGCCGCTTGAGGCGCGAAGCCGAGCTCGACTGGCAGAGCATCCATGGCTGGGTGGCTGGCAATATCCCCCTGGCTCCCGGCGAGCTGGATCGGGTGGTGGGGCTGTTCAAGGCCGAGTTCGACGCCTCGCTGGTCAGCGCGGTGTTCAATGACTTGAGCGCCTTGTCTGCGGCCTATGCCTATCGCCCCCTGCGGGTTGCGCCGCGGCTATGGTGGTCCAGCGATTATGCCCGGGAGCGGATCCAGGTCATGGAGCAGGCCATGGGTCGCGAGGTGCAGGGTGGTGAGATCGCCGCTTCACGCCGTATCGAGGCCCGCCATGAAGCCATGGTGGACAGCCGAGCCTTGCTGGAGAGCTTCACAGAGCAGTTGCTGACCTGCTTGAACTGAGACACCGACAAAGGCCTGGACCGGCAACGGTCCAGGCCTTTGTCGTTTTCGTCATAAGCAAATCAACGGCTCGCCCTCGCTCTGTAGGAGCTGGCTTGCCAGCGAACGTGCGCAGGTCTTAAGGGCGCCTTCGCCGGCAAGCCGGCTCCTACGGGGATCTGCACCGTGCATGTGACTGCTGTAGGAGCTGGCTTGCCAGCGAAGGTGTCACCCGGGGCGCTGCATGACTTGCGGGCCTCTTCGCCGGCAAGCCGGTTCCTACGGGGATCTGCACCGTGCATGTGACTGTTGTAGGAGCTGGCTTGCCAGCGTAGGCGTCACCCGGGGCGCTGCATGACTTGCGGGCCTCTTCGCCGGCAAGCCGGCTCCTACGGGGATCTGCACCGTGTATCTGACTGCTGTAGGAGCTGGCTTGCCAGCGAAGACGTCACCCGGGGCGCTGCATGACTTGCGGGCGCCTTCGTCGGCAAGCCGGCTCCTACGGAAGGGGATGTGGGAGGGGAGGGGAATTCATCGCGTTGCAGGATCTGGCTTGCCAGCGAAGGTGCGCGAGTCTCAAGGGCGCCTTCGCCGGCAAGCCGGCTCCTACAGGGGGAGGACGTGATTCACAGAGACCAGCTGACCGTGACCATGGCGTTGCGCGGGTCGCCGTAGAGGCTGGTGCCGTAGTCGGTGTTGGTGCCGATGCTCTGGTAGTAGCGCTTGTCGAAGAGGTTGTTGACGTTGAGGCGAATGTTCACATTCTCCGAGGCCTTGTAGCTGGTCATCAGGTCCACCAGGGCGTAGGACTTCTGTTCGATGCGGTAGTCGAAGGTGCTCAGGTAGTCGTTGGTGCCCTTGTTGTAGATGGTGTTCTGGCCATAGATCCCGCCGCCGATGGTCCAGCGGTTCAGGTCGCCGGGCAGTTGGTAGGTGGTGAAGGCCTTGAACACGCTGCGCGGGATGTCGGTGTCGAACAGGCGGCCGACGTTGGCTTCATTGGAGTCCTTGGTGTACTTGACCGAGGCATAGGTGTAGCCCGCCCCCAGTTCCCAGCCCGGGGCCAGGGTGCCGTTGATTTCCAGCTCGATACCTTCGCTGCGCACTTGGCCCGCGGCTTCGTAGCAGGCGGTGCCGGGTCTGCACAGGTCGGGGTGGAGGGCCTTGGCACGGTTTTCCTGGTCGATGCGGAAGATCGCCGCACTGGCATTGAGTTTGCCGTCGAAGTACTCGCCCTTGATGCCCAGTTCGTAGTTCTTGCCTTCGATCGGCTTGAGCGCGCCGTTGGAGGCGTCGAGTTCGGTCTGCGGCTTGAAGATATCGGTGTAGCTGACATAGACCGAGTGGTTCTGGTCCAGGTCATAGATGGCCCCGGCATAGCGGGTCAGGTGGCGTGTCACTTTGTTCGGCAGGCTGGAGGCGGAGGCCTTGCCGTTCCAGGTGGTGGTCACGTCATAGTCGTACCAGTCCAGGCGGCCGCCCAGGATCAGCTTCAGGTCATCGGTGATGCTCAGCCGAGTGGTGACGTAGGTGCCTTCCAGCTGGCTGGTACGGCGTTGTGTCCAGGGGTTGGCACTCATGTCCGGCTTGGGAATGCCGCTGGGCTTGTAGATGTTGGTATGGGTCTCGAGGTCGATGGGCAGGCCCTTGCCCTTGAACGTCAAGTCGCGCCGGCTGGCGCCCACCACCAGTTCATGGGTACGCCCGAACAGGGAGAAGGGGCCGGTGACGTAACCGTCGTAGCTGTTTTGCTGGTCTTCGTAGTCGTAGCGACCGATATTCTGGCCGAACTCATCGTAGTTGGCGCCCATGCGTTCCGGAATGGAGCCGAGCATGTTCAGGTCCGACCAGCTCTTGCTGGCGGACAGGAGCATTTTCCAGCTGTTGGCGAAGCGATACTCCAGGCGGCTGAACGCCGTGGTGTTGTTCTGATCCCAGTACTCCCACTTGCTGCCCAGGTAGGTCGAGCGCTTGAGGTGCAGGTCGCTGCCGTCGGCTGCAACCGGCAGGCCACCCCAGGAAGTGTTGTTTCTGCCGCTCTGGTTGGAGACGCCAAAAGTGAAGGTGGTGTCTTCGTTCAGGTCGGCCTCGGTGATGCCGTAGAACACGTTGCGTTCACTGCTGACGAAGTCCTGGAAGCTGCCCTTGCTCTGATAGGCGGCGACCACCCGGCCGCGCAGGGTGCCGCTTTCGTTGAGGGCGTTGGAGGCGTCGATCTCGGTGCGGTAGTCGTCCCAGCTGCCGGCGCTGCCGGTGACGGTGACCCGCGGTGTGGCGGTGGGGCGCTTGCGCACCATGTTGATCGCTGCCGACGGGTTACCTGCGCCCTGCATCATCCCGGTGGCGCCACGCACCACTTCCACATGGTCGAAGATCGCCATGTCAGCCGAGGAGTTCATGTCCCGGCTCAGGTAGTGGGTCAAATCGTTGGGCAAGCCGTCGGTCATCAGGTTTTCGACGGCAAAACCACGGGAGTAGAAGGTCGGCCGCTGCGGACCGTCCTTGGTGATGGAAATGCCGGGGGTGGCCTTGAGCACATCCTCCAGGGACCTCATGTTCTGGTCATCCATGCGCTGGCGGGTGATGACCGTGACCGACTGCGGGGTTTCCCGGGCCGTCAGCGACAGCTTGCTGGCGGTCTGCATGGCCCCGGTGGTGTAGGAACCTGTGTCCTCGGTGGTGGTGCCCAGGCCCTGGCCGCTGATGGTGCTGGTCCCCAGTTCCAGCGAGCCGTTGCCACCATGGTTGCGGATAGTGACCGAGTTGTCCTTGAGGGTGTAGGCCACCCCCGTGCCATTGAGCATGGCCGCGATGGCCCGCTCCGGCGAATAGCTGCCGCTGAGGGCGTTGCTGCGCTTGCCTTGCACATCGTCAGGGTTGTAGAGCACCTGCATATTGGCCTGGCGCCCGAACTCCTGCAGGGCCGCAGACATGGACTGCGAGACGATGTTGAAATGGATTTCCTGGGCCTGGACCTGAGCCATCAGTGGCAGGGTCAGGGCCAGGCCCAGGGTGCGGGAAGCCAGTTTTGGCGAGAAGGCCTGGCGAAGCAGCGCTTTCGTCAAAGGGGTCAGTCGGTGTTGTGCGGGCATGCTCATATGCTCTTATAGATCCGGCAGATGTAGTGACTGTTAATGGTATTAATTCTCAGTTCTGTCTGTATGACGCATCAGCTGCCATAAACCGGAAACAATCACGCCGGTTGCAGTTCAGTCAGGACTCGTCCGGCCTTCATGCGCACCAACTGGTCGGCAATGTCGAAGTAGCGATCGTCGTGGCTGATCACGATGATGGTCTTGCCCAGGCGCTTGAGATCGGGCAGCAGCTCGGTGTAGAAAATCCGCCGGAAGGCCGGGTCCTGGTCGGCGGCCCATTCGTCGAACACCAGCACCGGGCGCTCTTCCAGCCAGGCATTGACCAGGGCCAGGCGCTTGCGCTGGCCGGTGGACAGGTCGGTGGTGGTGAAGGCGCCATCCTTGACGCTGACCTTGTGGGCGATTTCCAGGCGGTTCAGGTACTGGGTGGCGACGTCCAGCGACTTGCCGGCATTGCCCTGGACCAGGTCGTCGAACAGGTAGTAGTCGGCAAATACCGTGGTGAACAGCTGCCGGTAGTCATCCCGGGCCCGGTCGGTCACCGCTTCGCCATTGAGACGGATCTCCCCGGACTGGGGCTGGTACAGGCCCAGCAACAGCTTGATCAGGGTGGTCTTGCCGCAGCCGTTCTCGCCGACGATGAAGACGATGTCGCCCTGCTTGATGTTCAGGTTGATCGGGCCCAGGTGGAACGGTTCGCTGCCTTCCACCGGCGGCGGGCTGTAGCGCACCTCGCGCAGTTCCAGGCTGTGCACCACCGCTTGCGGCGCTTCGCTGTCGTCCATCAGCAGGTGCGGCTCGGGAGAAGAGAAGCGTTCGGACAGTTCGCTGATCCGGGCGAAGGCGATCTTGGCCTTGCCGACGATGGGCAGGTAGCCGACCACGTGTTCCAGCGGGCCCTTCATGTACAGCAGCACCAGCACGAAACCGGTGATCACCGCAGGGTCCGGGTTCGGGTAGTAGGCCTGCATGGCCAGGGCCAGGCCGATGACCACGAAGAACAGCATCGAGCCGAAGCTCTTGGCCAGGATGTAGATGTTCACCGAGCGCACCTGGATATCGCTGATGCGATCCGCGGTTTTCTGGATGCGCTGGGTATTCATGCGAAAGCGCCGGGGCCGGTGAATGCGCAGTTCCTTGGCACCGGAGGCGATCGCGTTGTAGTAGCGCTGCAGCTCGTCCTCATGGTCGCGAGCCTCATCGAAGCCCTTGATGCCCTTGCCGCCGGCCACCAGCTGCACACTGGTGCCGATGATGATGGCCACCACCATCATCAGGAACATCGGCACCGAGAGGTACGCCAGGTAGCCCAGGCAGCCCAGGGTGACGGTGGTGGCGATGGCCAGGGGAGTGAACGCGAAAGAGAAGTCGCTGATGGTGTCGACGTCGTGGGTCAGTACCGGGATCAGGCGGTGGGAGCGATAGCGCTCGATCTGGGTGATGGGCGCCGAGAGTACTTTTTCACCCAGGTCCTTGCGCAGGGCGGCAATGATCCGTTGTCCCACATAGTTGGTGCCGATGTCCGAGATGATGGAACTGATCAGGGCCAGCACGCACAGGGCGGCGAAGGTCAGGACCACGCCCTGGGTCATGCCGGTCGCCGAGTGCAGGGCGTTGTTGATGGTGGCCAGCAACAGGGTGATGGCCAGGCCGCCGGCCATGCCCAGGGCAACGGAGATCACCACGATGGTGCGAAAGGGCCTGAGCAATGCGAGCAGACCGTTGAAGGCGCCGCGCTTGGGGTCGGTCATAAGTACTTCCCAGAGAGTGGATAGAGGGTCGTAGCACGCAGACCCTTACCCCTGACAAACGAAGCGCCGACGCCAGTATTTAGCTCGGCATGCCAGCCCGGCGGGCACTGCGGATAAATTGCCCTGCCTGTGGTTCGTTCTTGTTCTGTGGGCGCACGTGTATCGACGCAGTGCCTGAACCATTGAGCGAGAGCGAGCAAATGACAAAGAAGAATCTGGTGTATGTCTGGTCCCTGCGAAATGCCGCCGCCGACAAGGCCGGGCAGGCGGTGGCTTACAAGGACCACGAGCGCTACATGAAATCGGTGCTGGAATTTCTGGTCCAGACGCTGAACCAGACCCCCCTGGGCGAGGCCTACGAACTGGTGGGCGTGGTCTACGACGATGACGAGCAGTCGCCACGGGACCAGCAGTTGGTCAGCGACTACGGCTTTGCCTACCAGCCGGGCCGCCAGTGGTTGTACCCGGCGGACCTGGAAGTGCAGGGCAAGCGGGTCAACGACTTGCTGCTGAGTGTGCCGTCCACCTATCGCCGCCATCCCCGCGGCAGTGCCGAACACATCGCCGGCAAGCAGGATTTCGAACGCCGCCTGCACGACACCCTGGTGGAGCTCAAAGCCGATATCGTGGTGCTCGACGGCCTGCTGGTGATCCTCGATGAACTGGTGCGCCCGGGAGCGCCTTTCGCCCGGCGGATCATGAACATCCACCCGGGCATCACCCGCATCGAATCGCCCTATGAGCGTCGCGGGGCCTATGCCACCTGGAATGCCCTGTACGGCGCCCGTGGGCAGAAAGTAGTGGATTGGGCGACGAAGGAAACCGAGCCGACCGCGCCGCTATACCTGACCGGGGCGTCGTTCCACTACGTGGACAACGGTATCGACTCCGGCGAGGTGCTGCATGACGTGCTCAACACCGAAATCGGCCCCGAGGACACCATCCTCGAACTGCGCTGGAACAACTTCAACAACAGCCTGTTCCCGGCCTTGCGCCAGGGCCTGTGGCTGATGCTGGAGAACCTTCGCCAGGCTCAGGCCGGCAAGGCCCGGGACGTCGCCTGATACTGCCAGTGGCCCGGTGCGGTTGTTGCCCCGGGCCGCTGTTCATCGGGGTGTCTACTTGTGGTTGGCGCCGGGCTGTTCCAGCTCACGCACGACCCGGAAGCTCAGCCAGTCCCCGCGCACTTCGCGCTTGCGGCTGTTGCGGTTGCCCGAACGCGAGAATACCGGTGCCTCGCCCCAGTCGTTGCCGCGAATCTGGGCATCCAGGCACACCCCTTCCGACTCTTCCATCCAGGCCCGGCCATCGGCAGGTGCGCCCACGTAGTCGGGGTGCCAGCAGTCGGCGACCCATTCATAGACGTTGCCGTGCATGTCATACATGCCGAAGGCATTGGGCGGATAGCTGCCCACCGGGGCGGTGAAACTGAAGCCGTCCTTGGGGCCGTAGGTGTTGGCGTGCTTGGTGATCTGGTACTGGCCTTCTTCATCGAAAGGGAAGGGGAAGGAACCGGTGCTGCCGGCGCGTGCGGCATATTCGCGTTCCGCCTCGCTGACCATCCGGTAGTGCTTGCCGGTTTTCTTCGATAGCCACTGGGTATAAGCCTGCACGTCGGCGTAGTCGACGCAGACCGCCGGCTGGCGCGGCCCCTGTTCATAGCGTGGCTTGCTGGCCTGGCACAGGCGGCCGGGGCGGTCGTCGCCGTCCTTGATCACGGTACCGGTTTCGCGGATGTAGGCATCAAGCTCGGCGGCAGTGACATGGAAGCGGCTCATGGCGAAGGCGTTCTTGAAGGTCACGCTGTGCTGCGGGCCTTCATCGGGCTCGCGGCCCACTTCGTCTTCCGGGGTACCCATGACAAAGCTGCCGGCCGGCAGGACCACCATTTCCGGGCAGTTCTTGCAGTCCTTGAACACGCTGCCGGGCTTGGGCGGTTCTACCGCGTGTGCGTTGAGGCTGATCAGGCAACCGGCCAGGGCGGCCAAGGAGGAATAGGCGATGGGTTTCATCAGTCAATAGCCTTGTGCAATGTGAGTTCAGGGGGCGTGGCAACGGCTCAGGCGGTCTTGCTGCTGCGCAGGCGCTTGCCCAGCAGGTCCATGGTCCGGTCGATATCCGCCTCGCTGTTGAGCAGGCCGGGGGCCATGCGCACTACCGGCCCGGCATCGCGGTCCACCGCGTCCACCAGGATGCGGTTCTCGATCAGCCAGGCGGCGGTGGCGTCGGTGTCCAGGTTCTGGCCGCGGAAGAAGGTGAAGCCGGCGGAATGCTCGGGGCTCAGGGGCGTGACCAGTTCGATGCCCGGGTGTTCCTGCAGGCGCTGCTTGAGGTAGCTGTTGAGTTCGTGGATGCGCGACTGGACGTTGGCCTTGCCCAGCTGCATGTGCAGGTCGAAGGCCTGGTCCACGGCCCAGCGGTGCTCGAAGCTGTGGTAGCCGCCGGGGGTCATGGTGGTGGCGAAGTTCTGGTTTTCGGAGAAGGTCGCCACCATCGGCGTCAGGTGTTCGAGTTGTTCCGAGCGCGAGCAGAAGATCCCGGTACCCCTGGGGCCGAACATCCATTTGTGGGTGCCGGCGACGAAGAAGTCGCAGTTCAGGTCGGCAAAGGTGATGTCCTCCACCCCCAGCCCGTGCACACCATCGACGCAGTAGAGAATCCGCTCGTGCTCATCGCGATTGCGGTTGTGCTGGTCCACCAGCTTGCCGATCTCGCCGATCGGCAGTTTCACGCCGCTGCCCGACTGCACCCAGGTCATGCCCAGTACGCGGGTGTTGGCGCGGATGTTGCGGTCGATGTTGCCCAGCACTTCGTCGGTGGACATCCGGTGGGGCGACTTGAACAGTTCGATGGTGCGCACCTGGGTGCCGTCGCGCTGGGTGCGGTACTTCAGCGCGTTGCGGGTCGAGTAGTGCTCGTGAACCGTGGTCAGGATCTCCTGTCCGGGGCGCACGTGGATGCCGCCATACATCAGGGCCAGGCCTTCGGTGGTGCTGCCGGTCAGGGCCACCTGGCCGGGCTTGATCTGCAGGTAGCGGCCGACACTTTCGCGCACCTGGGCCTCGCGCTTCCAGGTGTACTGGGTGTCGTAGTCCATGGCCATGGCCGGGTTGCGGTCGAGCACTGCGCGGTATTTTTCGATGGCCTCGCGCACCGGCCTCGGGTGCGAGGTGATGAGGAAATTGGCCAGGTGCACGTAGTCCGGGTCGAGGTCGAACAACTGGCGCAATTGGGTCCACTGCGAAGCACTGGCGGTGGCACTGTCGGCCCGGGCCTGGCTGATGGCGAGGTTGCCCAGGGGCAGGGCGGCGGCCAACAGGCCTGCTTGTTTGAGGAATGTCCGACGGTTGGTCACAGGAAGGCTCGTGGTCATGGGTTAGCCGGCGATGGCGGGTTGAGGGGCGGGTTTTGCAGGCTTGGCCAGTTTCTGCACCTGTTCCCAGACGCGCAGATAGTTCTCGCCCCAGAGCTTGGCGATCTCGATATCGCTGTAGCCACGCTGGATCAGCTCGGCGGTGACGTTGCGGTTGTCCGCCACGCTCATCCAGCCATTGACGCCACCGCCCTCGTTGAAGTCCGAGCTGATGCCGACGTGGTCGATGCCGACTTTCTTCACCGTGTAATCGATGGCGTCGACATAGTCCTTGAGGCTGGCCTTGGGTTCCTCATCGAGGATGCCGTACAGGGAGCTGGCGTATTCGCCAAAGCGCTGTTCCGGCCAGATGGTGATCACGGCGTCGCCGGGCATCAGTGCGTTCTCCAGGCCTTGCAGTGGCCCGAGGTCGAAGCGCTTGCGCAAGGCATTGAGCTTGTCCAGGGTCGGCTGGCTGAGGGGGCGCAGGTAGGTGGAGAAGCCCACGACCTGGATCACCCCGCCGGTGGCCTTGATCTGTTGCATTTCCTGGTCGCTGAGGTTGCGCGGGATATCCACCAGCGCCCTGGGGGCGGAGTGGGAAGCCACCACCGGTGCCCGGGTCAGGCTCGCAACGTCGTCCAGGGCCTTGCTCGACATCTGCGAGACGTCGATCACCACCCCCAGGTCATTGAGCCGCTGCACCGCCTGCTTGCCGACGGGCGAGAGGCCGCCGAGGGCGTCCCGGGTGTCATTGAAGAAGGGCAGCGGGCGCGACGAGTCGGCCCAGTCGTTGTTACCCACATAGCTGAAGCCGAACAGGCGCATGCCCCGTGCGGCCCACTGGTCCAGCTGGTCCAGGTCGTCGCCCATGGCGTAGGCATTGAGCAGGCTGATCACCACCGCCACCTTGCCTTCGGAGGCAATGCGGCGCAGGTCGGCGGGGGTGTAGGCGATGGCGGCCTGGTTGGGGAAGTCACGCACCATGCCCTGGATGATCCGGTAGCGGGTCTCGCGCTGGTGGCGGGCTTCCTCGACGAAGCCAGCGGTGGGGCGGTGCGGCGCGTTGGGGCCGTTCCACATCTCCGGCCAGGCCAGGATGCTCAGGGCGGCGCCGGACATGCGGCCGCGACCGGCCTTGACCAGGTCGAACTGGCGAGAGGTGTCCTTGTCCGCTTCGCTGCCTTCGGTGCCGAAATCCAGGGGCACGGTGATGTGGCTGTCGAAGGAGATGATGCGTTCTTGCAGGTCGTTGGCGTGCTTGACGATTTCGTTGGGGTAGGACACCCGATCCTTCCAGTAGTAGTGCCAGGCCGCGCCGGCACCGACGCCGAGGGCGGCGATGATAAGTATCAGCAGGCTCAGATAGAGGGTTTTCTTACCAGATATTTTGATCATTGCTATCCCAGTCGCAGGCGGGCTGATGACGGGGTCGGGCCCTGGGGTTCAGTGCTGCCGGGTCCGACCTTTTGTGCACATCTATCCGCGATAAACGAGCTGGCCGAGAGCAAATTTAGCGTCGCGGCAATCGCTGGCCGGTAAATTTCCCTGCAAATCCAACGTTCTAGCTAGATGCGTGACGCGCCACTGGATAAAGGTAGAGCGATGAGGTTTTCGAGAAGAGGATTTTTGACCGGTCTGGCGGTAACGGGAGCGGCTATCCCTGTGGCGTTCTACACCCAGAAGGAGTTGCTGCGTCAGGATGTTCGCCGCAAGGAAGAGCAGGAGATCACCCCCGGGGAAGCCAAGCTGGAGGTGGCCCTGGACCCTGGCGTGCGCCTTGCCGATCACCTGCGGGGCATCTGGGGTATCGAGTTTCTCGACGCCAACGGACCGCAATCCCTGCCTCGTAAAGGTTGTGAGTTGTTACTGGATGCCGGCCCCACCGGGCGCGGCTTGCGTGGCCTCCTGGGGCGTGCGCAGAGCCTGCGAGGCGACGGCCCGGTGGAGTTCATGGTGCAGGGCGACCTGGCGTCGGTGGACGCCGCCAGGTTGCGCTGGCGCTTGTTTGCCGGTGGCCGCATCGCCGGTGCCCCCAGCCATGAATGCCAGGTGGTGCTCGATGAGGTCTGGGCCAGTTGGGGCAATGCCGGCAGCGGCACCCTCAGTGGCAGCCTGCAGTCGCTGCAGGCGTCGCCACTGGCGCCGGTATCCGCGGCGCGTTTTGTGGCGCGCAAGCGAGTCTTTCCTGCCGCCCGGGACCAGAGCGGGCTGAGCCCCGCCTTGCTGGCGTGGCTGGTCTCGCCGCAGCACCGCCTGTTCCATCAGCTCTGGCACGCTTCGCGGGACCGTTGGCACACCCTGCCCAAGGACAAGCGCAACAGCCTGCGGGGGCTCGGCTGGCAGCCGGGCCCGGTCAAGCATGAACGTGACGCCCGTGGGCGGCGCAAGCACCGCAATGCCTCGGGCATCGATTTTCTGTTCATGCACCGGCACATGCTCCTGCACGCCCGCTCGTTGCAGCCGGACCTGGTGTCCTGGCAGCAGTTGCCGCTGCCCTGTGCCCGCCTTGAGCAGGATCGGCAGGCCTTTATCCGCTATTACGAAAACCGTGACGGCTGCTCGGTGCCGCCGGCCTGGGTGGCCGACGACGATGAAGAGTTCACCCAATGGCTGCACGGGCTGAAAAGCGATGCGGCGTTCTATGGCAATTTCCAGGTCTGGGAGTCGCAGTACCAGGACCCCGAGTACCTCAGCCGCCTGACCCTGGGCCAGTTCGGGTCCGAGGTCGAGCTGGGCCTGCACGACTGGCTGCACATGCGCTGGGCGGATGTCGCCCGCGATCCTTCCAACGGCATGCCGGTGATGGAAGCGCGCCTGTCCTCGGACTTCGCCGGGCGCTGGTACCAGCCGCAGAACGACTTTCTCGGCGATCCCTTCTCGTCCCACGTGCACCCCATGTTCTGGAAATTCCATGGCTGGATCGATGACCGGATCGACGACTGGTTCCGGGCCCACGAGCGCTACCACCCCGGCGAAGTATTGCGCCGCGAGGTCAATGGCGTGCCCTGGTTCGCCCCCGGGCGTTGGGTCGAGATCGACGACCCGTGGCTGGGGGCCTCGACCCATGGCTGCGGCCCCCTGGGCAATGCCCCGGGAGAAATGTCCCTGGAGATGGATCAGGAGGTCATGAAGCTGGCCTTGCGCATCGCCCTGAGCCGCGACGAAGAGGTGCCGGACCTGCTCAAGCGGGCACCGCGGCGGCCCTGGTATGCCCAGCACTTGAAGCTCTGAGGCGGGGGATTTAGTTGCTCAGGGCCACTTCGGCGAGGAAGCTCAAGAGCCCGTTGTATCGGCTGGTTTGCCATTGCCCGCAGCTGTGGTCGAAAAACTCGACCGGTGCCAGGCAGTGCCGGTTCTCGATCCTGAACCCGTAGAAGTCACCGCAACCGTTCTCTGAAAACAGCAGGTGACGGCCGGTGATGGCCGGGTGCGCCCGGTTGATCTCCACCAGGTGGAAATCACTGCTGCTGTCCAGTGAGTAGAGCGTGCCCAGGGCAAAGTAGCCACCGCCGCACTCCTTTAGGAACCAGGCGTATTCGGCTGGCAGTTGCAGCCCCAAGGCCTGCTGCGCCTCCAGGATCTGGGTTTGGCTGGCAAGGCGGTCCGACGGCAGTTCGAACCAGATCGGATGGCTGCGCTTGCGCTCGTCCAGCAGTTGCTTGAAGTCCTCGACGTTCATTGTTTGCTCCTTGCGCAGTCAGTCGTCCGTCAGGAGGGCTCGGGCGCCGTGCCGCTCCAGTAGCGCCTGCAACGCTTCCAGCTCTGCGGCGGGCGGCGGCTGGCCGGTCACGGCGGCGTAGAGGTCGTTGAGAATGAGGTCCGCGTCCCTGTGGGTGAGCTGCGCCATCAACTGTGCCAGATTGCGGTCGCACAAGTGCGGGTACAGCAGCACCAGAAGGCGCTTGTAGTCGCGGTTGTCGAGCCCGTTGGGGTAGACCTTGCGCAGCAGGGCCAGCAGGTCTGCCAGTGGGTCGTGCGGCGCATTTTCGAGGGGCATGGGGTTCTGTTGGCGGTGGGGCGGGAGGGGATTCTAAGCGATTTCACGCTCGACCGCTGCGCCGGGCGCGGGAGTGAACGGGCCGGCCACTCCCGCCGTGTCAGTGGCTCCAGCCGCCCCCCAGGGCCTTGTACAGGGCAATGCTCGACTGCAGGCGCGACAGCCGCAGTTGCACGTTCTGGTCCTGGGCGGTGTACAGGGTGCGCTGGGTTTCCAGGACGGTCAGCAGGTCTTCGGCGCCGGCCTGATAGCGGCTCTGGGCGATCTCGAAGGCGCGCTGCGCCTGGTTCAGTTCTTCGCTCTGCCACTGGCGCTGCTGGTCCAGGCCGCGAATGCTGTTGAGGGCTTTCTCCACATCGGCAAAACCATTGATGATCGCCCCGCGATAAGTCTCCAGCAGCTCTTGCTGGCGCGCTGTGGTCCTGTCCCGTTCGGCGCTCAGGCGCCCGTTGTTGAAGATCGGCGCCACCAGCCCAGAGGTGAGGTTGTAGAAGGGATTGCGCAAGACATTGCCCAGCTTGTCGGCGTTCGAACCCAGGTTGGCGGTCAGGGTCAGGGTCGGCAGCATTGCCGCCCGCGCCACTTTGACATCGGCCTGGGCCGCCGCCAGCCGGGCCTCGGCACCGGCGATATCGGGACGGCGGGTCAGCAGTTCGCTGGGTACGCCGGCGTCGATGGTCGGCCAGCTCAATTGGGCAAAGGGTTGGTCGCTCAATTTCAGGCTCTGTACCGGCCGGCCCAGCAGGGTGGCGAGGGTGATCTGCGCTTCTTCGGCCTGCTGTTGCACCAGGGGCACCTGGCGTTGCTGGGCGGCCACCAGGCTTTTCTGCTGGGCCAGTTCCAGGGCGGTGGCCGAGCCGGAGTCATAGCGGGTCTGCACCAGTTGCAGCACGTTCTGCGCATTGGCCAGGTTGAGTTCGGCGATGCGGCTCTGTTCCCGCAACGACAGGACCTGGGCATAGCTGTTGGCCACGCCGCTGAGCAGGGTCAGCTCAACGGTGGCCTGGTCGAACTCGCTGGCCTGGACTCCGAGCAGGGCGCTGTCGTAGGCGGCGCGGCGACCGCCCCAGAAGTCGACTTCATAGGTGGCGCTCAGGCCCGCGTCGAACGAGTTCGTGACCGTGCTGTTGCTGCTGGAATCGAGCTGGCTGGAGTTGTTGCCGCGCAACTGTTTTCTGCGGCTGGCGTTGAAGGTGCCATTGACGCTGGGCAGCAGCGGAGCCCCGGCGACGATGGCACTGGCCTGGGCCTGGCGGACCCGGGCCATGGCGGCGGCCAGGTCATGGCTGCCGGCCCGGGCTTCAGCGATCAGTTGGTCCAGCTCCGGGCTGCCGAAACGGGTCCACCAGCGCAGGTCTTGCTGCCGGTCGCCCTGGCTGGCGGGAGAGTGCCAGGACGCCGGTGCTTGCAGGCCGCTTTCCGGGCGCGGCGCCGGGCTGCTGCAGGCCGCCAGCAAGACGCTGGCGGTCAGGAGGGTCAGGTGCACTTTCATAGATCGATCATTCACTGGTAAGGGCCGTGACCGGGTCGAGCCGGGCAGCTTTGCGGGCCGGCATGAAGCCGAAGATGACGCCGGTGACCAGGGCGCAGGCGAAGGCGCCGAGCACTGCGGCCAGGGAGAAGGCCACCGCCACTTCGCTGAGGATCAGGATGCCGCCGATGATCAGGGCCACGCCGATGCCGGCCAGGCCGCCGACCACCGAAAGCATCACTGCTTCGGTGAGGAACTGGCGCAGGATGTCGCGCTGGCGGGCACCGGTGGCCATGCGGATACCGATTTCCCGGGTGCGTTCGCGCACGGTCATGAGCATGATGTTCATCACCCCGATGCCGCCCACCAGCAGCGAGATCGCGGCGATGGCGCCGAGCATCAGCGACAGGGTGTTCTGGGTCCGGGCCTCGGCCTGGATCATCGCGGCGTTGTTGGTCAGTTCGAAATCGCGCTTGCCGCCGTGCATGCGCAGCATCAGTTCATCGATCTCCTGTTCGGTCTGCTTGACCCGGCTGGCATCGGCGGCGGCGATCGCTACGTATTGCGGGTTGTGGTCGCCGAACAGGCGGATGCTGGCGGCGGAGTAGGGCACGGCGATGCGGTCGTCACTGTCGCTGTCGCCGGAGCTGGCGCCTTTTTCCGAGAGTACGCCGACCACCTGGAACGGCACGTTTTCGATGAGGATGTACTGGCCGATGGGGTTGGCCACGTCCTTGAGGAGCTTTTCCCGGACCTTGTGGCCAATCACCGCTACTGCCGCCGCCGAGCGTTCGTCGGCCTCGCTGAAGTAGCTGCCCTGGGCCACGGGCCAGTTGAAGATTTCCGGGAAGTTGGTGTCGTTGCCGCCCACGTAGCTCATGTAGTCGGCGTTGCCGAAACGCACCCCGGCCTTGGCGCCGTTGACCGCCATGATCCGTTTCACCTGGGGCAGATTGGCCAGGGCGGCGACGTCATCCAGGGTGACGATGCCTTCAGGGGTGCGCGGGTTGGGCGAGTAGCCGCTCAGGTAAATGATGTTCGAGCCAAACGCCCCCATCTGCGCCATCACCTGGCGCTTGCTGCCTTCGCCTACCGCCAGCATCACCACCACCGAGGCCACGCCGATGATGATCCCCAGTAGGGTCAGGGCGGTGCGGAAGCGGTTGATCCACATCACCCGCCAGGCGGCCTGTATGGCTTCCAGCAATTCGCCTTTCCAGGCACCGGTGGGCTCGCTGCCGTCGGCCAGGCGCTGGCGCAGGTCCACGGCTTGCAGGGCGCCGGCGTTGGCGCTCAGTTGTACCGAGGGATCGCTGGTGGCGGTGTCGCTGATGATCTCGCCGTCGCGGATCTCGATGATGCGCTTGGCCCGTGCCGCCACTTCGCGGTCGTGGGTGATGAGGATCACCACGTGGCCCTGGCTGGCCAGTTCGTCCAGCAGGGCCATGACTTCGGCGCCGCTGTGGCTGTCCAGGGCGCCGGTGGGTTCGTCGGCGAGGATGATGTGGCCGCCGTTCATCAGGGCGCGGGCGATGGACACTCGCTGCTGCTGGCCGCCGGACAATTGATGCGGGCGGTTGCCGCTGCGGCTGGCCAGGCCCAGGCGCTCCAGCAGGGCGGCGGCGCGGGCGTGGCGTTCGGCGGCCGGGGTGCCGGCGTAGATGGCTGGCATCTCGACGTTTTCCTGGGCCGAGCCGGAAGGGATCAGGTGGTAGCCCTGGAATACGAAGCCGAAGGCCTCGCGGCGCAGCCAGGCCAGTTCGTCGCTGTCCAGGTGAGCCACGTTCTCCCCGGCGAACAGGTACTCGCCCGAGGTCGGGCGGTCCAGGCAACCGAGGATGTTCATCAGCGTCGACTTGCCGGAGCCCGAGGCGCCGACAATGGCGACGAACTCGCCGGCGTGGATCGACAGGTCGATGCCCCGCAGGACATCGACCTGCGGGCTGTCGCCGCCGCCGTAGGATTTGCGGATGTTCCTGAGGTCGATCAGAGGCGTCTGCATTCAACCCCCGCTGCTGTTGGCCGGGCCGATCAGCAGATGATCACCTTCGTTCAAGCCGTCGAGGATCTGGATGCGCAGGCGGTCGCTGATGCCGACCCGGACCTTGCGTTCGTCGATCGAGCCGTTCTTGGCCACTACCCGAGCCATCTGCAGGTCCGGCTCGGTACTGCCGTGCAGGGCGGCGATGGGGGCAGTGAGCACATTTTTTGCCTGATTGGCGACGAAGAACACCTGGGTGGTCATTTCCGCCATCAGGGCGTTGTCGGCGTTGTCCACGTCCAGCAGCACGGTGTAGAGCACCACCCGGCCGCTGCCGCTCTTGCTGGTGCTGTTGGGGCTGCCGCTGCCCTGGCTGGATTCGTTGAGGGGCTTGGGCGGGATCGGCAGGATCTGCCGCACAGTGCTGGTCCAGCGTCGGTTGCCGCCGCTCAGGGTGGTGAAGTAGGCGTGCATGCCGGGTTTGACGTGGCCGATATCGGCTTCCGAGACTTCGGCCCAGACGGTCATGGGCGAGAGCTTGGCGATGCGCAGGATCAGCGGGGTCTGCTGCTGGGCGTTGAGGGTCTGGCCTTCGCGGGCGTCCACCGCGACCACGGTGCCGGACATGGGGGCATAGATGCGCGTGTAGCCCAGTTCGGCCTGGTCGCTGCGCAGGCTGGCCTGGGCCTGGCGGATCTGCGCCTTGTACATGTCGATCCGCGCCTGGGTGGCCTTGAGTTCGGCCTGGGCGGTCTGTACGTCTTCCTCGCGGGTGGCGCCGCCGGCCGCCAGGTTCTGCTGGCGCTGGTACTTCTGCCGGGCCAGCTGGTTCTGGGCGTACTGCTCCTGCAACTGGGCCTGCAGGTTCTCGATGGAGAAACGGCTGGCGTCGAGTTTCGCCTGCTGGGTGGAGGGGTCGATCTCCACCAGCAACTGGCCTTCCTTGACCTGATCACCGGATTCGACGTGGATCTTGCGGATCTGCCCGGACGCCTGGGCGCCCACATCCACGTAGCGTCGTGGCTGCAAGGTGCCCAGGGCGGTGACGCTGCTTTCTATATCGCCGCGGCTCACTTGCACGGTGGTGAACTGGTCACGGCCTGCCGGGATGAACTTCCAGGCAGCGATGGCAACAACGGGGATCACACACAGTGCGGCAAGCAGGGCGCGTCGGGTAGGGCGAGGACGTTTCATGCAGGGTTCCGGCCAGGGGATATCGGCCCGTCACAACGGCCAGCTGCACAAGGGGCAGCCAGGCTTGCGGCTGCCGCAGGAACGGCAGAGACGGGGAGCTGTCAGGTAAACGAGATGCCGGGGGGGGAATTTAACTGCCGACACATGGCGTTACAGCTGTCGGAACACTGAAAATAAACCCACCGCGGTGCTGCGCTACTTTAAATCTATATGAGAATTACTATAAATTACGCCGCTACTAAACAGCCATCACGAATTACCGGGTGCAATCGGCCATGGCCGGACTTGCTCAAGGACAGAACCGCCCCAGTGGGCGCTCGGGAGCCCTGTTGGAAAACTACTATCGCGAGCTGATGTGCTTCCTCAACGCCAAGCTGGGCAATCGCCAGGTGGCCGAGGATGTGGTGCATGACGCTTATGTGCGGGTCCTGGAGCGCTCCAGCGATACCCCCATCGAGCAGCCGCGGGCGTTTCTCTATCGCACGGCCCTGAACCTGGTGATCGACGGCCATCGGCGCAATGCCTTGCGCCAGTCCGAGCCCCTGGAGGTGCTGGACAACGAAGAGCGTTACTTCAACCCTTCGCCGCAGACCAGCCTGGATCACGGCCAGCGCCTGGAAATGCTGCAACGGGCCCTGGCCGAGCTGCCCCGGCTGTGTCGCGAGAGCTTCCTGCTGCGCAAGCTCGAAGGCCTGTCCCACCCGCAGATCGCCGAACAGCTGGGGATTTCCCGCAGCCTGGTGGAGAAACACATCGTCAATGCCATGAAGCATTGCCGGTCGCGCCTGCGCCAGTGGGATGCTCAATAAGCCGTTGCCGTTGAGACGTATTTAGTTAAATTTTTTTTCATTGTCCTCGTCCCTACTCAACAGACGATCTGCTGTCCTGCATGGGCCAGTCGGGTCACCGTGACACTTTATCCCCCGCGTTGAGGCGGTTTATCCAGAGGACACTGGAAATGACACAGGCAATTGCATCGGCCCACGTTCACGATTTGATCGGTATCGGTTTCGGCCCCTCGAACCTGGCGCTGGCCATTGCGCTGGAGGAGCGCGGGCAGGAGCACGGTCCGCTGGACGCGTTGTTCCTCGACAAGCAGGCTGACTATCGCTGGCATGGCAATACCCTGGTAACCCAGAGCGAACTGCAGATTTCCTTCCTCAAGGACCTGGTGACCCTGCGCAACCCCACCAGCCCCTATTCCTTCGTCAACTACCTCAAGCACCACGGGCGCCTGGTGGACTTCATCAACCTGGGCACCTTCTATCCATGCCGCATGGAGTTCAACGACTACCTGCGCTGGGTGGCCGGGCACTTCCAGGAACACAGCCGCTACGGCGAAGAAGTGCTGGCCATCGAGCCAGTGCTGCACAACCAGCAGGTCGAGGCGTTGCGGGTGATTTCCCGGGATGCCCAGGGCAGCGAACTGGTGCGCACCACCCGTTCGGTGGTGGTCAGTGCCGGCGGCACGGCGCGGGTTCCGGAAACCTTCAAGGGGCTCAAGGGCGATGCGCGGGTGTTCCACCATTCCCAGTACCTGGAACGCATGGCCAACCAGCCCTGTGTCAGTGGCAAACCGATGAACATCGCCATCATCGGCGGCGGGCAGAGCGCGGCAGAAGCCTTCATCGACCTCAACGACAGTTTCCCTTCGGTGCAGGCCGACATCATCATGCGCGGTTCGGCACTCAAGCCGGCGGATGACAGCCCGTTCGTCAACGAAGTGTTCTCCCCGGCCTTCACCGACCTGGTGTTCCAGCAGACTGGCAGCGAGCGCGAGCGCCTGGTCAGCGAATACCAGAACACCAACTATTCGGTGGTGGACATCGACCTGATCGAGCGCATCTACGGGATTTTCTACCGGCAGAAGGTTTCCGGCATCGCACGCCACACCTTCCGCACCATGACCACGGTGGAGAAGGCCACCGCCACCGACCTGGGCATCGAGCTGATCCTGCGCAACAGTGCCAGCGGCGAGCGCGAAGTGCGTCACTACGATGCGGTGGTGCTGGCCACCGGCTACGAGCGGCAGATGCATCGTCAACTGCTGGCGCCGCTGCAGGCCTACCTGGGTGACTTCGAGGTGGACCGCAATTACCGCCTGGTGACCGACGAGCGCTGCAAGGCCGGCGTCTACATGCAGGGCTTCAGCCAGGCGAGCCATGGCCTGAGCGACACCTTGCTGTCGGTGCTGCCGATCCGTGCCCAGGAGATTGCCGATTCGCTCTACGAACACGGCAAGAGCCGCGGTCACAGCCGTTCGGTGCGTGACATGCTGCTGGCCACCGCCAGCTGATCGGCGCCATCTCCGTTCTTGCGGACCTCTTCGCCGGCAAGCCGGCTCCTGCCATTCGGGGCTATCCCGGGTGTTTTTTGTAGGAGCCGGCTTGCCGGCGAAGGCATTCCTGAACCTTGGCTGAAGAACTTTTCGATTCCCTCTGCCAGGGTTTCCCTCCGGTTTACTCTGCAAATAGTGCGGCGTAAGCTGCGCGCGTTTTCAATCAGTGGAGGCCCAGTGTGGGTACTTGTTCGAGTGACAGGAGTCGGCCGGTTTCAGTAACCGGCGCAGTCCCGGCAAGATAGCGCGCAGCCTTTTTCCTGCCGCTGTCTCGCCGTCCAGCGAGATGCGGCATCCCGATCGCGAACTTCTATGGTTCGCTTCCCGACGCCACTTCCTGGCGACTTCTATTTCCCCTTCGACCCGGCCGGCTGCCGTGTCGTGGTGGCATCGACGCGCAGGTCCAGGACCTGCGGATCAGGCATGCATGGAGGATTACCCTCCGGCAACGCCCGATCGTACCTGCCTGCGGTTTTCTCTACGCCGTTGCTGCAGGAGTCATCACCATGAAGCTCACCCTGTTGAAAGAGTTCTTTGCCGGCTTCCTGCGGACCCGGCATTTCGCCCGGCACTTCCGCCGCCTGGCACTGCTGGAAAGTTTCAGCGATGCCAGCGTCAGCCGCGACGTGCCGCCGACCCTGGGGCAAACCCTGGTGGCCGCGGCCAACAGCGACGCCGCGCAACTGCTGGACCAGCTCGGCAGCCACACCGACGGCCTGAGCACCGAGGAGGCCGATGCCCTGCGTGAGCGTCACGGCCTCAACGAGGTCGAGCACGAGCAGGCGCTGCCCTGGTGGACCCACCTGTGGCACTGCTACAAGAACCCCTTCAACCTGCTGCTGACCCTGCTGGCGGTGATTTCCTGGCTGACCGAAGACATGAAGGCGGCCACGGTGATCTTCTCCATGGTGGTGCTCTCGACCCTGCTGCGCTTCTGGCAGGAGGCCAAGTCGAACAAGGCCGCCGATGCCCTCAAAGCCATGGTCAGCAACACCGCCACGGTCATGCGCCCAGGGTCGGCGCCCCAGGCCGCGCCGATGCTCGGCCGCCTGCTGGGGGCCGCCGCCGAGGTCAAGGGCGCTCAGCGCATCGAGTTGCCGATCAAGCAACTGGTGCCCGGCGACCTGATCGTGCTCTCGGCCGGCGACATGATTCCCGCCGACTGCCGGGTGCTCAGCGCCAAGGACTTGTTCGTCAGCCAGGCGGCCATGACCGGCGAATCCATGCCGGTGGAGAAATTCCCCCGCCAGCAGGACGCCGACACCAGCAACCCCCTGGACCTGGACAACATCCTGTTCATGGGCACCAACGTGGTCTCCGGTTCCGCCACGGCAGTGATCCTGACCACCGGCAACAGCACTTATTTCGGCGCCCTGGCCCAGCGTGTCAGCGCCACCGACCGCGCGCCCACCTCGTTCCAGAGCGGGGTCAACAAGGTCAGCTGGCTGCTGATCCGCTTCATGTTCGTCATGGCGCCCCTGGTGCTGTTCATCAACGGCTTCACCAAGGGCGACTGGATGGAGGCGCTGCTGTTCGCGCTGTCGATCGCCGTCGGCCTGACCCCGGAAATGCTGCCGATGATCGTCACCTCGACCCTGGCCAAGGGCGCGGTATTCCTGTCGCGCAAGAAGGTCATCGTCAAGCGTCTGGACGCGATCCAGAACTTCGGCGCCATGGACGTGCTGTGCACCGACAAGACCGGCACCCTGACCCAGGACAAGATCTTCCTGGCGCGGCACGTGGACGTCTGGGGCGAGGATTCCGACGACGTGCTGGAAATGGCCTACCTCAACAGCTACTACCAGACCGGGCTGAAGAACCTGCTGGACGTGGCGGTACTGGAGCACGTCGAGGTGCACCGCGAGCTCAAGGTCGGCACGGCATTCCAGAAGGTCGATGAAATCCCCTTCGACTTCACCCGCCGGCGCATGTCGGTAGTGGTGGCGGAACAGGACCGGCCGCACCTGCTGATCTGCAAGGGGGCGGTGGAGGAAGTGCTGGCGGTGTGCCGCAACGTACGCCATGGCGAAGCCGAGGAAGCCCTGACCGAGAGCCTGCTGGCGCGGATCCGCCAGGTGACCGCCGACCTCAACGAAGAGGGGCTGCGGGTGGTGGCGGTGGCCGCACGGCCGATGATCGACGGGCGCGATACCTACAGCCTGGCGGACGAGTGCGAACTGACCCTGATCGGCTACGTGGCGTTCCTCGACCCGCCCAAGGAAAGCACTGCGCCGGCCCTCAAGGCCCTGGCCGAACATGGCGTGGCGGTGAAAGTGCTGACCGGCGACAACGAGCTGGTGACGGCGAAGATCTGCCGCGAAGTGGGCCTGGAGCAGCAGGGCCTGCTGATGGGCAACGACATCGAGCGCATGAGCGACGAGCAACTGGCCAGGGCGGTGGAAACCACCAACGTGTTCGCCAAGCTGACCCCGAGCCACAAGGAGCGCATTGTCCGCCTGCTCAAGGCCAACGGCCACGTGGTGGGCTTCATGGGCGACGGCATCAACGATGCCCCGGCGCTGCGCACCGCCGACATCGGCATTTCCGTGGACAGCGCGGTGGACATCGCCAAGGAAGCGGCGGACATCATCCTCCTGGAAAAGAGCCTGATGGTGCTGGAGGAGGGCGTGCTGGAAGGGCGCCGGACCTTCGCCAACATGCTCAAGTACATCAAGATGACCGCCAGCTCGAACTTCGGCAACGTGTTCTCGGTGCTGGTGGCCAGTGCCTTTATTCCGTTCCTGCCGATGCTGCCGATGCACCTGCTCGTGCAGAACCTGCTGTACGACATTTCCCAGATCGCCATTCCCTTCGATAACGTCGATGAGGAAATGCTGAAAAAACCCCAGCGCTGGCAGCCGGCGGATGTGGGGCGGTTCATGCTGTTCTTCGGGCCTATCAGCTCGATCTTCGACATCACCACCTTTGCTCTGATGTGGTACGTGTTCGACGCCAATACCCCGGACCACCAGACGCTGTTCCAGTCCGGCTGGTTCGTGGTGGGGCTGCTGACCCAGACCCTGATCGTGCACATGATCCGCACGCCGAAGATTCCGTTTTTGCAGAGCCGCGCGGCCATGCCGTTGATGGTGATGACCGGCGTCATCATGGCGGTGGGGATCTTCCTGCCGATGGGCCCGCTGGCGCACTACTTCAAGCTGCAGGCGCTGCCGTCGCTGTACTTTGTGTTCCTGCCGCTGATCCTGCTGGCCTACATGGCCTTGACCCAGGCGGTGAAGGGCTTCTACGTGCGGCGCTTCGGCTGGCAGTAATGCTGCCCTGAAGGAGCCAGCTCGCTGGCGAAGGCTTTACTTGCCAGCGAAAGCTACCCAGCTGGCGAAGGCGTCCTCACGGGCCTCTTCGCTGGCAAGCCAGCTCCTACGGTCAGCCGTGCATCCACGGCAGGCCATGAGACGTTCATGGACCGCTGCTAGAGTCCTCTGGTGCCATTCATGCCCTTCGCTCAAGGACAGTCGCCATGCAAGCCCTGCACAACATCAACCTGGACTCGCTGATCGATACCCTGGTCAGCCTCAGCGCCGCCTTTATCCTCGGTGGCCTGATCGGCTTCGAACGCCAGTACCGCCAGCGCACCGCGGGTTTGCGCACCAATGTGCTGGTGGCGGTGGGGGCCGCGATCTTCGTCGACATGGCCAACCGCCTGGGGGGCGCCGAAGGGGCGGTGCGGGTGGTGGCCTACGTGGTCTCCGGTATCGGCTTTCTCGGCGCCGGGGTGATCATGCGCGAGGAGGGTAATGTCCGTGGGCTGAATACCGCCGCCACCCTCTGGGCCTCGGCGGCGGTGGGGGCCTGCGCCGGTGCCGACCTGATCCTCGAGGCACTGCTGGGCACCCTGTTCGTGCTGGCCGCCAATACCCTGCTGCGGCCCATCGTCAACAACATCAACCGCCAGCCCCTGGACGTGGTGTCCGCCGAGGTCACCAATATCGTCTACGTGATCGCCCACCGCTCGAAGCAGAAGGCAGTGTTCGCCCTGCTGGAAGCGGAGCTGGCGCGCTGCAACTACCCCGCCAGCGACGTTGATGTGCACGCCTTCGGTACGGAGGATGTGGAGATCGAGGCGACCCTGGCGACCACCTCGGTGGACGGTGACGAACTGGATGCGCTGGTGGCCCGGCTGTCCACATCGCCCTGGGTGCAGCAGGCGTTCTGGAGCCCGAGCACCACCG
>ERZ1032387.93-NODE-93-length-24465-cov-14.432855_pt1 | contig 24465 bp, 20 predicted proteins | sample MGYA00516710_ERZ1032387 | MGnify/ENA primary metagenome ERZ1032387 (study PRJEB33718, sample SAMN03160192) | human skin metagenome | collected 2014-02-25 | study: EMG produced TPA metagenomics assembly of the PRJNA266117 data set (Human skin bacterial metagenome...
GCCGCCACCGACAACCAGCGCTGTACCTGCGCCGCGCCCACCGGGTCGGTGGGCAACCAGCGGCCGCGGCCATAGCGTTGCGCCAGGTACACCAGGATCGCGTTGGAGTCCGCCAGCACCGTGCCCTGGTCATCGATCACCGGTACTTGGCCAAAGGCGTTGAGGGCCAGGAATTCGGGCTGCTTGTGGGCACCCTGGGCCAGGTCGACAAAGATGGTTTCGGTAGGCAGGTCCAGCAGCGACAGCATCAGCTCGACGCGGTGAGCGTGGCCGGACCGGGGAAAGTTGTAGAACTTGATGGGAAGCAGGGACATGCTCGACTCCGCAGGCTGGGACGCGGTCGAAGGGCCGCGCTGGCAGGGCCATCTTGGTCCATGACGCAAAACAACAGAATCACCAGAAATCGCAATCCGGCATTTCAGCCAGCGCAATAAAGCTGATCAAGTATTGAGCGATGGATGCTCGCGCAGGGCCTGCACTGCGAAATCGACAAAGCTGCGTACCCGCGCCGGCGCCTTGCGACCGCCCTGGTACACCACGTGGATCGGCAAGGGCGGCAGCTCGAAATCCGCCAACACGATCTGCAACTGGCCGGCAGCGACCTGATCGGCCACCTGATAGGACAGCACCCGGGTCAGGCCCAGCCCCAGGCAGGCGGCACTGATGGCGGCCTGGTTGGCGCTCACCAGCAGCCGCGGTTCCGGGCGCAGGCTCAGAGCGCGCCCGGCGTCGTTGAATTGCCAGTGGCGCGCCTGGCCGGTGGAGGATGGCGCAATCAGCGGAGCCTGGCGCAGGTCATCGGGGTGCTGGGGGCAACCATGGGCCGCCAGGAATCCGGGGGCTGCACAGACCACCCGGCGCACCTGGCCTACTCGGATGCTGTGCTGGCCGCTGTCCGGCAATTCGCCGATGCGCACCGCCACATCGATGCCTTCATCCACCATGTTCGCCACTCGGTCCACCAGCAAGGCGTTGATGCTGACCTGTGGATAACGTTGCAGGTAACGCACCAGCAGCGGGGTGACGAACAGATCGCCGAACAGCACCGGCGCAGTCAGGCTCAGTTGCCCCCGTGGCTGGGCGTGGATGCCGGCGGCCGAGGCCTCGGCATCCTGCACCTCGGCGAGAATGCGTCGGCAGTCCTCCAGATAACGTTGCCCGGCTTCGCTCAGGTGCACCTTGCGGGTGGTGCGTACCAGCAACTGGGTGCCGATGCGCTGTTCGAGGGCTGCCACGGCCCGGGTGACGCTGGCCGCCGACAGGTTAAGGCGCCGCGCAGCCGCGGCGAACCCCTGCTCCTGGGCGACACAGACGAACACCTGCATTTCCTGAAACCTGTCCATGTCTTATCTCACCTGGCAGCGCCCGCCCGACAGGCGCCCCGCACGCGCAGCATAATCCACGGCCACGACGTCAGGGAGCGCACCAGGTCTGCACCTCGTGCTTGTCGAATCCGGGGCAACGGTTGGTTTTGGCAATCAACCGGTAACGTTGGTCTTGGGCGTAGGAAAAATAGAAGTAGTACTGCTGATCTTCACCGTATAGCCAATAGGAAGAGGAACCCTGGTTGATCAGAGTCGGTTCAAAGGTCCAGATGGACGATTCGGCAGGAATGAAATTGGTTCGGTCCATCAGCAGCAAGAGGCTGTTGGAGAGCACTGGGGTCAGGACTCCCAGGCCCAGGACAGCCACCATCAGAACGATCATCCATCCATGAATCAGGCGAAGTGTCATTGGTTTTCCATTAGCGCGCTAAAAAATTCCGGCCTGTGCATAAGTCGGGATTCGCCGGGGCGTCCACTGGCACTCGCAGTGGATTCGCAGAACCAAAACTGTCGCACAAAAATAACGCTCTGATTTCAATTGTTTTTCGAAGATCCAACGCGGACAGGCGAGCAAGGACAAGCGTGCACCCCAGCCGTTTGGTTCCTTCCCGCCGGCGGCGTGAAGCGCGAGTGGTCCCCTGTGACGACAGACTGCCTTCCAGCTCTTGCCGCGCCCCCGGTTACTCTTTGATAATCCGCCGCTCGGGCCACCCACTGGCCCCAGGGAAGATGCGTATCGCATCGCAGGCGGAGTCTCAGCATGGATGTACAGGCCGCAGCGCGGTTGGGCGACGACATCGCCCATGGATTCGGAGTTGCTGCCATGCTCGCCGGCGCGGTCGCAGGCGCTCTCATTGGCGCGGCCATCATTGCGGCGACCGCGGCAACAGGCGGCCTGGCGGTGGTGATCCTGGCGGGTTCGGTCGCCGCCGGTGGCCTGTCGATGTTCCAGCTGGTGAAGGGGCTGTCGACCATCTTCGATCTGCCCGAGCCAACCACCGGTGAACTCATAAGGGGCAGTCCCAACGTATTCGTCAACTTGCGCAACGCCATGCGTGCCGGCGAGGACGTGTCCAGTTCCTGTACCGGCTTTCCCGTGGCGCATCCCCCCTGGCCCTTCCCGGTCACCATCGCCGAAGGCAGCGCTACCGTGTATATCAACGGCAAGCCGGCGGCGCGACTGAGCAGCAAGATGACCTGCGGCGCGCATATCAAGTCCGGTAGCCCGAACACCTTCATCGGCGGGCCGACGCTGCAGGTGGAATTCGTGCTGGATATCGAGGGCTGGCTGCATACCGGCCTGGAGGCGCTGGGCCTGGTCGCCGCCGCCGGCGCGCTGGTGCTGGCCGCCATGGCCGGCCTCGCGGCCCTGCTGACCACCGTGGCGGTGGGGGCCGCGATCTATGGCGGCATGGAGTTGCTGGGCCAGCTCGGCGACCGGCTCGGCCCGGGCTACCGTGACCTGCTGCAAGGTATCGCCGGCCTGGCGCTGCTCGGCGCCGGGCCGAAAATGGCCAAGTTGAGCGCCGAACGCAATGCCGCGCGACTGGCCAACCAGTCGCAGGTGCTCGAGGTGCGCACGGCCGCCCAGGTCAACGAGGCGATGGTCGCCGAGGGCAACTTGCCGGCTTGGCTGGAAGGCACCCAGGTCAAGACCGAAATAGTGCCACCGGGAAGGCAATACCAGATGGTCGTCGCCGCCGCGCGACTGGCCAACCAGTCGCAGGTGCTCGAGGTGCGCACGGCCGCCCAGGTCAACGAGGCGATGGTCGCCGAGGGCAACTTGCCGGCTTGGCTGGAAGGCACCCAGGTCAAGACCGAAATAGTGCCACCGGGAAGGCAATACCAGATGGTCGTCGCCAAGGGCCAGGCCGAAGCCATCATGCAGGGCAAGCCAGCCTTCGGAGGTTTCGCCGCCCCCGAGCCGATTCCCAGCCAGGCCTACGCTCGGGATAAACTGGTGATCCTCGATCGATTCAAGACAGACGTATCCCATGTGATCACCGTCGAAACCACCGCACCGCAAAAGATTCACAGTGGTATCACCGGCCCGCTGGAGAACTACAAGGGCGGCGTGCAGCAGGTGGAGTTCGTCGGTGACAGGAATCTGAAAATTGTCGGCACGCCTGGTGTGCTGCCTGTGGAGTGAAAGTTGTGATTAGTGATTTCGAGCGGATCCGCGAAGACGGCAAGGTCATCGACGAAAACATGACGGTGGACCAGATGATCGCCCTGGGGTGGTCTCCTTGCCGGGTCGTCGAGGCTCGCTGGCGCTGGCAGGAACAGCTCCTGAGCGTGGTCAACAGCCGCGGCCTGCTGGCGATCGTGGTGCCGGATCGGCAACACCTGGCCATCCTGTGGAACGATGACGATACGGGCGTGGCCGCAACCCTCTATGTGGTCTCCGGCGACCGCCAGCAACAGATCAGGATTGCCGACCAGTTACTGATCAATGGCCAGCTCGAAGCAGGTATCTACAGCTGGTTCGAGCAGTTCCCGCAGGTTTCGCCCAGCATCTTTACCTGCATGTTCAGCCGTCAGCGTGACCAGGCAATGTTCAGGGTGGATATCGACGCGTCGACTGGCGACATTGTTTCGATACAGCATTCGCGCTGAGCGCTGTTCAGCACCGCCACGCCTGAGCGACGAGCGCTGCGGGCAGGCAAAGGGAATAACAACGAGGGGAGCCTGGCTGGGCTCCCCTCTTGCTGTGTCAGCTTCGATGATCCAGGACCATCACTTGAGTGATAGTGAAGATTAAAGACTGTCTCGCCGGCCCAAGAAAATATCGCCCCGAATGCTGTCGCGGAATTGTTTCCTACTGATGCTGGTGGCGGCATGGCGCTGAGATGGGCTTGCCATTTTGGCAACCCATCACAGTAGAGAGAGGCCTGATATGCCCACTTTGAATCCTGCAATCACGCTGGTCGGCAACCTTGACCAATTCAACCATGATGGTTTCGAGATCGAAGCCATGAACTTCCTCTTCGATCGCCTTGATCGTGGCAACCTGACGGTGGATGGCGAGCCCCTGTACATTGGCAATCAAGCTGTCCATCACTACACCTGGCGCGACAAACAACGTAACCGCACCTGCTCAATGTTCTACACGTATGGCAATACCCCGAGCAGTCATCTTTCGGTTTATGGCCTGGGCAAACACGTTGGTGACAGCGACAAGGAATACGCGCTCTACACCTGGATCGACAAGAAAGAACAGCTGTACACCCTGGCCCCAACCCGCAGCGATTCACGCTTTCGCTCGCTGCTAGCGCCCAACTGAGTCGGCGCCATGTGAAGCAGCCCCCTGCAACAAGGCGCTCATCTGGAGCGCCTTGTTGCAAGAGCGAGCACCTGGTGGAGGCTCATAATATAGTTTGACACAGCCCCCCCGTAATCCGTGGCCTCCAGCGATGCGACCTACCGCTCCGAACGAATTATAGTTTGACACAAGCAGAGGGTTCGTCGAAAAAAGCACTCCGCTTCGCATAATATAGTTTGACACAACCAAGGACGAGCTCACCTTAAGCAGCCCCACCAACGCTGTAGCGTCCTCCGCTCGCACATCCAGTTGCCCCGAGCTGATAAGCCGCGCGCCAGTTGAGAGCGTTTGTCACACGTAACCTTCGTCCACTCGCCGCTTGGTCGCGTGATGACAAACCCAAGATAACCGCTGACTGTGCCTGGCTGGCCTCAATCCCGATCAACTCCCCATTCCCCAACTGCAGTGCTGGAGACACGAGGGAAAAAACGGCACGATAATTGTGCAAAAATCGTTGATCAGCCCCCACAAATCCGCCATTGCGTATCCATTGCTCTACTACTGCAGATGGGTAATAGCCCACCCTTGCGCGGCCAACGCCGCTTTACACTCTTCTGAAACCCGTTCTGCGTTGACTGCCAGGCAAAGAAAACTGGTAGGTCGTGACATTCCGACATACAGATTGCGGTACTGAGATAGCTGGCTCTCAGGCGTTTTTTTAGCTCGAGTACCGATCCCTGCAATGATGGGCAGCGCGAGCTCCAGATCGAAACGACGACTTGGATGACCTAGAGACTCCATGACGAGGGTTGCCAAGTGCGTTTCACCTTTCATCGAGGCGAGTGTGCCGATGTGAATGTTTAAGCTGCGACCATTTTTTTCGACTGAGCAAATCGATCGGTGAAGCCCGTGAATAGCCATGGGCGCTGGCCGTTGAAAAACCGGAAGCTCGGTGAACATCTGCAGTGTCAGATGATCTGGGAGCAGCGAGCGCAGCTTTACGTACAGCGTATTCACGATACGGACGCGCCTTTCTTCATCTGCTTCCGCCACGTTTGCCATGCATAGATTACGAATCAGCAACCGAAAAGCCGACACGTCCTTATCAGCATCGCGCAATTTGCGAATCAGCTGATGATCAGCTTTCAAGCCTTCGACAATCTCCGCTTTGGCAGCGCGCAGCACCAGAAATAACGCTCTGCGGATCTCTTCAAATCGTGATGAAAACAATGCGTTTACGGCAGGTTTTGACCCACCGAGAAGTGCCCAAAATCGCACAAGCTTGAGCCCAGGCAGTTGGTCGCCAGTGGAAGCAGGCCAGTAGTCCAGTAGGGTACGCCCAGCTATCTGTTTTGCGGCATCGCCCTGTTTCCGAGCGCAAAGAGCTTTGACTTTCCCTTTGGTCAGGTCGGTATCGCTGAAGCGGTCTAAGACATGCTCTCCAAACGTCGAGATCACATCTTGTACACGCTCGGTGCTGTAGACGATCAACATGGAGGCGTGACGGTCTTCGCTCTCTCCAGTTACAGCGGCACCCGTCAGCTGTGTTCTGGACACGGACTGAGCGATGTGAGGACCGAAGCGTTTGCTGGAGGATATCGGCAGCGCGTCGCCTCGTGGGAACGTCAGGTGTTCCGCTCCTTCCGAACTACCTAGGATTCGCTGATTGATATCGCCGAAGCGCTGAATGATGACGGTGTCGTCGAACATCAACTGCAACAAACGCTCTTGCTCCCAGGACGTATCCTGCATTTCGTCGATGAAGACGACAGGGAACCTACGGGATAGCTGGGCCCGAACCTTGGGGAATTGAGTTAACAGGCACTCCGCGTACGCGAACATGTCCGCGTGCCGGAAAACTCCCTCGGCGGCGAGTGTTTGTTTGATACCGACAATTGTCGGATAGGTTTTCGCGCTTGGCTTGGGGAGTGAGCCGGATTCACTGGCTAGGTCCAGAGTTAATCCTTTGTAGACCAGCCCCTCTAGCATGGGCGCAACACCTGGGTTCATTTCCATATAGCGCCGCAAGCTGTAATTGGCATTGGCTAAACCTAGTGCTCGACGGGCAAAGATGTCGTTGTCGATCACATCGACGGTCATCCCCTTGCTTCGCAGGTACGGCAGAGCCAGAAACTGATTCACCATGGCGTGAATCGTCCCTATGAAGTGAGGATGCGTGAGTAGGCGACTCCCGTCATGGCTTGTACCTAACCGGCGCTGAATTTCATCACGGGCAACATTTGTATGACTGAGTACACAAACACCTGCGCGGCTTGAGGTCCATCTGCGGCTTAGCATCAACAGCTTCGCTGCAAGCACTGTGGTCTTACCACTACCTGGCGCGGCGTTGATGTCACGAGACTGGTTCTCCAGTAGCACGGTACGCCGCTCGTGATCATTGAAGTTCAAGTCGGGAGTCAGGTCGTGTAGAGCATCAAGATCTCCAGCGCCGATCACTGGGACGGTCATGGCTCCGTCCTACCAGTCAGATGACGCAGAGCCTGCTGTAGATAAGGCGGCAGATTGTTGAACAGCTCATCTCCTTTCCCATAATCGCCTGTTGAAATCAGGTGAGCCGCGTATTGGGCGGTGATGGCTTTTGATGCTTCTTTCTCTACGAGCGGTTGATAGATGAGGGACGCCAGCTCCGCTTTCGAATGCCCGGAATTCGAGAGTTTTTCCCAGAACGCTGCTGATTCGACAATGGCTTTCTTCTCATCTTCCTCCGTCAGCCGTTCACCCCTCGAGTTTGCCTTCTTAGCCAGATGAATCGCGTCATGCATCAACCGGTCGCATCCGTAAAAGGCGAGATCGTATTCCAATGTCCATTTGTTGGAGACACAGACAATTGTGCTGCCGCCCTGGGCACGGTCGATCTTTGTCTTGACCAACGCCTCGGCCTCCTCCGGCGTATAGTCTTTTTCGAATCGCTTACCTTTCTTGGGAGCGGATACGTAAGTGGCCTCGTCAGGAACGATGTCACGATCCGTGATGCAGGCGACAGGAATGGGAGTCGCCGAACCATCACTCGGCTGGAGGATTCGAGCGTAGTGATAAAGCCCAACCCCGCCGACGTTTACACAAGAGATCCCGTGTTCGTTGAAAGAGTATCCTGCGGCCGCCGCCAAGGCGGGCAAAAGTAGCGATTCTGCTGGCCCCTCTACGATCGCAACACCGCGAGCGAAGAACAGGTTCGCTTTGGTGGCATCAATAAAACGTCTCAAGAACTCGTAATCGCTTTTCAGCAGCTTGGTCTTCCCGTGAGCCAAGCTGAACAGCTGAGCACGGTTCACCAAGGTGAGGCTCGCGATGTCGGCGCCCGCCGCCAGAGATGGGCTGTGGGTGGTCATCACGATCTGAACAGGTCGGCTATCTTGCTCAACTGCCTTGGAGGTGCGCTCCAGAAGCTGCTGAACGCGCTCCTGCAACTGCGGGTGGAGATGGGCCTCAGGCTCCTCGATCAACAGTAATCCGAGCTCCTCACCGTCACGCAGAAGAACCAGTTCAGTTGCCATGAACAGAGCGTTGTTATAGCCGAGCCCGCGAATGCATCGCTCACCTGGATCGATGGTGGAGGATGGCAGCAGCGCCAACTCAAAACGCTCCAGAATGGGCTGCAGGCCCAGCTCCGGAGCGATCTGGATACGTGAGGACAGGGCATCGCCAGCAAACGCAAACTTGTTCAGGTAGTTGTCATTGACGTCGTCCTGAACATCCTTGATGACCTGATGCTCGCCCAGATGGTGCTGAGCAAACGCCATCAACCCTACCAGGTTGCTGGGGACGGTAGCTGGAGCAGCGACGTCGAAGTCATTTTTCTCCTGCCCATCAATACGCTTATGAGCGCCCAGAATTTGCGATAAGCGAGACTGACGACCCGGGCGTAGCTCGGCTTCGGCATCTCGAAGGGGACGCAAGTAGGTGGCCCGGATGAGTTCACGAACCGCCGTACCAATCTCGGGCCCCGTGCCATTCGGACCTGAGCAGGTGATTGCCTCGACTCGCCCACGCTTGTTGGCCTTGGGTGGTATCCAACGCGCTTGCAGATAGACGACCAAGCTATGAGACCCGTCCGCTTCGTGGGTCATCCATTCGAGAACGGAAGCCTCTTGCGCCGGGTCGAGGTCCACAAGGGTGGCCTCAATGAACAAAGAACAGGCTCGGGTCTTACCCTTGATGTGAAAATCTGTTTCGAAGAGGCGGACGAACTCATAGCTGGTTGTCCAGAGCACGTAGCGGATCGCATCAACTACCGAGGTCTTGCCTGAATCGTTTTCCCCAACAAGGATGTTGAGGCCGGGGGCGAGCTCCCAATCAAGTGCTGGCGCCGCCGTACCATCGCCAAACGCCCTAAAATTCGACGCCCTGATCCGCTTCAAATGCATCTTGCTTCTCCGTCCTGTTGGAAAGCCTGTCCCGGATGGCGCAACGCACTCCGTGAACTCTGTGGCTGTAAATGGCTTTTATCACGGGAGAAAGCGCGTCGGAAGGGTAATTTAGTAGCAGGAGGCCATTACGGAGCAATGAATGAGAGCCTGAAAGCCAGCCACAAAAAAACCGCCTGGACGGGCGGTTTTTAGGTGCGCTACGAATGGACGTTCGTTTTGCAGGTCGCTGAAAAAGCATCAACGATTGCATAGTAGCTAGCGTGTTCGCACAGCGCAACAGAGTCCAAATTGCCTCTATGTTGCATAGATCGTAGGCGAAGTCGTAACAAATGCGGAAGTCGTCTCGAAGGGTTGATTGTATGAAAAAGTAAATGTGGTCAACACGCACGAACACGCACGAACACGCATCGAAATAACCGTTACTTTACCGATAACGGTAAACCAACCTGGCTTTCTAGATCGTCGACATATGACCTTGTCAAGTGATTCTCCAAGAACCGTTAAATAAACTTTCCAAATATAGAAAACCGCTTTTTGCGATGGGCTGATCAGTGGTATTTAAGAAACCAGCAGACAGAAGTATGCCTGCCGAGGCCTCTGGGCTGCGTCTGGACAACGCACCGGAACCTGAGAGGGCCGATTAACATCCTGGGTCGCTGAAAGCATCAACAACCTGCTATCTGGCAGGTGCTTCACGACACCCTCACGCTGTCCGGTAAGTGTGAGGGCCAGGGAGCTTCCTTGCGGAGGTTCTATGAAAAATACGCTCAAGTGCTTAGTCGGTGTCTTGGGCTTGGCAGATATCTTGGCCAGGCTTGCAAACGTCTATCGCAACTGGATTTGGTTGCGCGACTATTTCGGTAACTGACGCAACCGCTCGACTACCCCGCCTCCAGGCGGGGTTTTTTCTTGCACCATGTAGGGTGCCTTGCACGCGAGTGCCGGCAGCATGGCTGCGGTGACAGCGCTGGTTAAAGTCTTTAGCCATTAGGGCGATCCCGATGCGCCCATTCAAAGCGGCCCTTCTCGGAAGGCCTCAATCGGCCAATAGCAGCCGCTGTGACTGATGTGTAGGAACGTAGCGAAGAACATCCTGATTTCGTCGACGTAATTGTAGGCCTCATTCTAGTTTTGAGTTCGAGCCCTAGTGGCGTGCCACCGATACTTCAAGAGGCTGGGCCGAAATTGATGTGCACGCGGCACGCGAGTCTTATGGCCGCCAACCTAGTGTGGTGTTTCGCAAGTAACACTCATATTTTGGTCTAGGCTTTCAGCATCAGAAATGCCCTGGAGCAACGATATGAAAACCGGCCGACCTGCTGCCCCGATTGAGCTGAGCGACGAAGAGCGCCTCGAACTGCTTCGTCGCTCCCGGCAGCGTAAAGGCCCTGCTGAATCCCGCATTCGCGCCGAAATCATCTTGGCGTGCGCAGGTGGAGAGTCAGGTACCTCGATCGCCCGCAGGCTCGGCATTGGCGTGCACACGGTTTCGCGTTGGCGAGTGCGATTCAGTCGGCTGCGACTCGATGGTTTAAATGACGAACATCGTTCAGGCCGGCCTCGCAACATTACCGATGAACAAGTACAGGCCGTGGTCAATCAGGCGCTGCAATCCAAACCCGAAGACGCCAGTCACTGGAGCACTCGATCGATGAGTCAGGCAACCGGGATTTCTCCAGCCAGCGTCATGCGGATATGGCATGCCTTCGGCCTCAAGCCTCACCGACGGTTGCTGTACAACGCAATTACACGTGCCAAAGGTCAGAGCTTAGTTCTTGCGCAAATCGCGCGGGCGATGACCTTGCCACCGTTCGCGTATCCGGATTAGCGGCAGTCGTTAAAACCATTGTCCTGATCGCGCCCAATTCTCTGGTGTTGACCCAGTCCAACTCTCTCCGCCGCCGAAGGGCTATATGAGTTAACGAACCTGATTGGCTGGTCGGGCGTCGGGCCGCAGCGAGGCTGAGGCCCGTTAATGAGCAAGCTGCTGCGGATACCCTGTCCATTCGCTCGGCCACAGTGCCGGGTTCATTGCGTTGCAGACCACCAAGGTAATTTCTGAGGCTCGTATTCTTCAATGTGCGGTCGTACTACTTTTTTCAGGGCTCTGACCACATGACGCTGTTCTAGGACTTTGGCGCCCTCGACTCCGCGGAATTCTTCAGCCACCTTGGCTGCAGCACGTGCGTCGGTCATCCCCATAAAGGTATGGTCCCAGCAAGCCAGCCCAGCCATCATGGGACGAGCGCTAGTGAATGCGCCCATCAGTTGATGGCTCTCGGGAGGGTCTGTCATCAAGTCGAGCGTGTATCTGCTGTAATCTTTATTGGAACGATCGTCCTCTTCCATTTCATAGATGCCTTGGTTCATTTTCTCTAGCATTCGTAGCGTTTTTGCACGTCGATGCCTGAGATGCAGCATGGCTTCTATCTTCCTCATGGGCGGCAAAGGCTTCAGAAGATCAAACTCCAGTACGAGCTTGTCTTGCAGTTCGTAGCCATTGATGATGATTTCATCCTCGTCAGTCGAGTATGGATAGAAGCCACGAGATCGAACCCGGATCGGATAGCTTATGGGGTGTTGTAGGGAGGTTATGGTTTCTACGGGGTCTCCGATTTTTATCGTCGGTTCCTCTTGACCCCGGAATTTCAACTCTTCAGTTGCTATTACCGGTCTGGCTTCCCCCACACTTGAGAATTTCCCCTTTGTGTTTAGCTCGTTTCGGCCTTTGGAAGAAATAATGTAAGACCACCAGTCGTGGAGTAGAGCGAGATCATTCTCTCTGGAGAAATCAGCAAGCCGAAAACCATGGTAGTGGTCCAGGTTGTTCATCACTGCCAATACTTGGTTTCCGAATTTCCGTGTTGCATTTTTGATCAGATCTCGATGCTGAGGATCGCTTTCTTTATCTAGTATGTGCTTTCCAAACTGGACAATATTGAACACCACCTCTTCCCCCTCACAAGGCTCATCCAACTCCTCCGAGAAGCTAGCGAAATACGCCTCCACCTCCCCTCTCAGGCCCACGAGTTGGGAGTAAGCGTCGCCACTGCTGAGGCGGGCTTTCCGCTTGGCAATCTCTATCCAGAAAAGGCATTCAAGGCCATCCTTAATCCATAGCTCTGATTCTGAATATTCAATTTTTGCCATTTGTCAACTCAATTTTGGGGGATTCCCCTTTGGAATAGCGTCCATCCAAGTGCGCCCGTAATCTTCTTACAGCCAAGCAAGTCGGCGACGAGCTTGGCATTCATCAACCGGCATACGGAGATTGACTATGCCCATACTCGCTTCGGGGTTCCGCGAAAAGAACTTCAAACGTATTGATCAGCTCGACAAGACGGGCTTCAGCCCTCAAACGATCGCCTCAGTCATCCGCGATGAGACCGGGGGGGACGTGAAGCTCACCCCGGCTGACATCCGCAGCTACCTGAAAATCCAGGGCGCTGGTAGCAAGCGGATGTTGGTCACTAAATCCACCATGAAGGCGCTGCTGAAGGAGGGGCAGTCGCTCGAAGTCATGAACGCTTGACCGAGCCAGCGGCCACCGGGCGGAATCATCCGCCGGGTGGAATTTCAGCAACGCGGCTAGCTGCCCCTGAATTTTCCAACTACTTCGAAGCCAACGTCAAATCATTGAAGGTAAATCATGTCAAAAATTGATTATTACGTTTCTGCTGTCGAATACAACAGCGACGATAGTCACATCGCCAAGCTTGAAGTTTGGCCGTTTGGAGACGCTAAACAGCTCAAAACATCCAAGATCATGAGCCGTCCAGAGGTTATTGAACTGATCAAGAAAAATAAGACTTTTGCCACCATGACAAAAAATCGGAATGGTCAGTGGCAGCACGGTTCCATTCTGGAGGTGATTCCGGTAACCACTGACTACCTGAAAACCAAGAAAGATTCATCTACTCGCGACAATCTTGAAAGCCTGCCGAAAATTTAACTCGATTGAGCGAGGAGGCGGTCTGAAGGACCGCCTCCAAGCAGTTGCGTCTTACTAGTGTGGTGTTTCGCAAGTAACACTCATATTTTTCGGCTTAGCGCCTCGGCTGCAGGGCCGACGCTCGCCAAGATGTCATCGGCCTTTCGATGCCAGCGAAAGGATCGAGGGTTGGCGTTATGAGTGGACAGGTGGTACTCAATAGACTCCTCCAGATCCTTCACGCTGGTATGTGCCTGGCGCTTGATCCACTTCTCGCTCAGCGTCGAGAAAAAGCGCTCCACCAGATTCAACCAGGATGCCGAAGTAGGCGTGAAATGCACTTGGTAGCGCGGATGCGCTGCCAACCACGCTTTCACTTTGTCGGTCTTGTGTGTCACGTAGTTGTCCATGACCAAATGAACTGGCATGTCCTCTGGCACGTTGGCGTCCACCTCTTTGAGGAAAGCGAGAAACTCCGTACTTCGATGGCGGCGCTTCAATCTTCCGATGACTTCACCCGTAGCGATATCCAACGCAGCGAACAACGATGTGGTTCCGTGGCGCTTGTAGTCGTGAGTGCGAGTGACGGATTTGCCCGGGGCAAGAGGTAAGCCTGGCTGGGTGCGGTTCAGCGCCTGAATCTGGCTTTTCTCGTCGATACAAAGCACCAAGGCCTTATCAGGCGGGTTGAGATAGAGCCCGACAATGTCGTGGACCTTGTCGACGAACAGCGGATCGGTCGAAAGCTTGAAAGTCTTTTCCAGGTGAGGCTTCAGGCCGAAGGCATGCCATATCCGCATGACGCTGGCTGGAGAAATCCCGGTTGCCTGACTCATCGATCGAGTGCTCCAGTGACTGGCGTCTTCGGGTTTGGATTGCAGCGCCTGATTGACCACGGCCTGTACTTGTTCATCGGTAATGTTGCGAGGCCGGCCTGAACGATGTTCGTCATTTAAACCATCGAGTCGCAGCCGACTGAATCGCACTCGCCAACGCGAAACCGTGTGCACGCCAATGCCGAGCCTGCGGGCGATCGAGGTACCTGACTCTCCACCTGCGCACGCCAAGATGATTTCGGCGCGAATGCGGGATTCAGCAGGGCCTTTACGCTGCCGGGAGCGACGAAGCAGTTCGAGGCGCTCTTCGTCGCTCAGCTCAATCGGGGCAGCAGGTCGGCCGGTTTTCATATCGTTGCTCCAGGGCATTTCTAATGCTGAAAGCCTAGACCAAAATATGAGTGTTACTTGCGAAACACCACACTAGCTCAGCACATTGCTTGAGGGCCCGCGTGATGACTTGCTGCGATAGTACGCGTTTCCCCCAAGCGAAGAGTTGAATCCTGGAGGCCCCTGCCAATCTCTAAGAACACCAGTTGATTTGAGCAATGCTTCGGGGTCAACACCGCTTTTGGAAAAGCTTTCTAAATCCCACTCAAAAAAGCTGACAAGAAGAGAGAAGACCGGATTTGGTACCGTGGATACCAAATTTAGACCGCCGGTATTAAGTGGCAGATTTAGCCTTGTCATATCCGCAATCGCACAAATCAACCTTCTCAGTCGAAAATGCCAAACGGACTCCAAATGAAGTTCAATCTGCTGCACGGTGAGCGGGAATCTGCTCTTACGTACTGATGGACTCGGAGGCAGGCGAACAGGAAGTAGTTTTTTCAGATTGGCGAGGTTCACCCGTTTCTGTCCTTTAGAAATCAGGTAAAGATCCTCAACCTTCGCTTTCAGAATGGCGGCGAACGCGCTGTCTCGCTTATCGCTGACGTCCTCGACCTTAAGCGATTCGGGCTTCGGTCCACTAAGCTTCGCCATCAGCCAGGCGTTATCGTTGTCGTTAAGCCACCGTGTGGCTTGGTAAGCATTTCTCCAAATATACTCCAGACTGACATCTGCTCGTGCTGCTAAAATCGTCTCGATTTTTTGCCGACACTGTTCTTTTTTACCGACTTTTGGCTTTTCCAAGTTCGAACGAGATCTTGCACCTGAAATACTTTGAAGAATTAGCTCTTGCCTCAATGCGCTCTCAAATTCATCTACTGTTCCAAAAAGATGTAGCGCAATAATTAGATGACGCGCGAGCGGCATATCCATCTGACCTCGATGAGAAGTAAACCTAAGCCACTGCGAACGCTTACCTGCTCCATAGGCTTGGTCCATTTCCGATAAAGATTCATCACCATATTGGGATTGGATACTGTCGAATAGCTTTGAGGTGCCTGTAAATCTACCATGTATAAACCCGCGCTTCCTGCATTGGCGCAGATAGCAAGAACACAAGGCTTCACTACTCATCGTCTGTATATTTCGCTGAAGCAGTTCGTGTGCGAACTCCGCGAACTTCTGTTGAAGATGACTTCCCTTCTTTGCCACCGCAGGAGAGAGAGCGCTCCAACCGCACGCGCAAGGCTCGGTCAGACTCGGAAGCAACCGAAGCTTTCGGAAGAACGGATGGGTGCATTCGGGACAGACATGCATCAGTAAGTCACCGTGACGCCAACAGACGGAGACACCCGGTATATGGTGGGACCGGTGCCAATAGGCGTAACCCAGTTCAAGTAGATCCTGCTGCACACAGGTGGGGCATAGTTTAGCTTTGCCGTAGACGGATCCTTCGCGACGGGGAACACGCGCAACGCTGCAAAAACTGAGCCCTGCCGCCCCATCATTCCCCTCTTGGCCGATGCCTAGAAAAGGTCTGTACAAAGGGAACGTGGTGTTCGTACAAATCAACTCCTCGAGGTTGGCCTCCGCATCGCCAGGCAGCCTTGCAGCGAGCACCTCGAGCTGCTTGGGCAGCGTGCCTATGGAGAAAACGTCCGAGCCAAAAAGGTCACGAAAGGTTTCTCCAACGGTTTTGTTACCTGAAAGGAAATGATAGCGAGTTATACGAGAGTGCAGCATCTCGCCCGGCATAGCCATTGGAAAAAATAGAAGATCAGACATCAGTTACCGACTTACAAAGTAGGATTCGGGAAGAACGCTCACTCCGTGATCGGTACACTTGTATCACACCAAACCCTGTATCAGGGTCAGGACTTTTAGAAATTTACAAAAGTGAAATGGCGCATTGCCATTACACTTTAAACACCTTATTGACAATATGCCCTTGTGCATCTGCTCGACACTTATCAAGTGCACGCCACGAATTCCGTGGGGTTGAGGGCAGTGTCACTCTCAAATTCTTTAACACTTTCTTGAAAAAAATGTGTGCAGCACATGGCGAGCTGACCACCATCCAAAAATTCAGTTTCCGCTCGGTTTCACGAACTCCAAGGCAGAGGTAACGTTTTCCAGGGAAGGGCGCCGAAGCACAGCAGCGCTTCGGACTGGCGGCTTTTCCTCCTCGAGCGCCGGCCACCGCGTATCGAAACCTCGCACTAGATATCGGTTCGTCCGGTCAAAGTGATGCTCGTTGTGAAACTCGCCAGGGCGGAACGAGACCAGTTCCATGGCATACAGCTGCGTGATCGTATCGGCGATGTGATGCCGGGGAACCCCTGTGTAGGTCGCCAGACGGTCGTAGCTGATGGTCGCTATTCCGCGGCGATCTCGGAATGCCAAGATCGCCAGATAGATCTTCATGGCGTGAAATGACAGCTGCGTGAAGTTGAATTCGCTCAACCGCAACATACGTCCGAGGTTTCCGTCGTATAGCCACAGCTTCGGAATTTTCCCCCAAGCGTAGTCATCATTCCATTTCTCGATTTTGATCAAAGAGCCACTCTTGAGGGCGCGCGTCTCGCGAGTGATCAATTCAGCTTTTTCGAGCCTGAGAAGCGAGCGCGCTACCACCGCTCTAGACATCACACCAAGCTTGCACAACTCCGTGTAGGTGACCTTGACCATTCCTGTGGAGAAGTCCGCGCGGCAGCACAGCACCAGATAAAGCTTGAGCGCAGCCAGGCTCTCGTTGCGCAGTGGAGGAACATCTACCTCTGGCTGCACAAGGTGCGAAAACGATTGGCTGTTTGGCCTGCTTGATCGGCCGCGAAAATCTACGAGAGCTCCCTCGTGAATCCATCTGATCGGCAGCTTCGCCCACTCACTTTTGGCTGCCATCACGCCTTCCCCCATGCAAGCCAGACCACATAGAACATCAGCGCAAGGCAGATCATTACGCAAAATAACGCAAGGTTAACTGGATTGGAGGAAAGCGCTTTCTCAAAAAAACTAAGTAGGTTTTTCACTGTTGCAGCTCCGAAAACTAATCAAGGCTCAACTATGAAGATCTCGCGCAGCTCTATCTAGATGGAGGCAAACCCATTTTCCTTCTCTAGCCCATGAAATACGTGGCTTTCAGGAAAATTTTATAGTTCATTTGAATCAGGATTCAGAGCCTAAATTGAGGGGTAGGAGACCAACCAACGATCGGTCTCCTTTTCATTCACCGCTGAAGCCACGACTCGACCGTGTCAGCGCCGTGTTCAGACTTCCAGTACTGGAGCCGCTTGTGGTTACCCCCTTTGGTCTCGACGATCTCACCACTGTGGGGATTGAGGTAGACCTTCAGGGCGCGCTGCTTACGCTCCGCTCTAATCTTGGGCTCCCTGACAGGGCGCGCGACCGTGGCTTTCGGATCCAGCAACTCAATCACCTGTCGCAGGCCAACGCCATGTTCGGCAAGAAGGGCTCGAAGTTTTTTTTCAAACTCGATTTCGCGTTGAAGGCCCTCATCGTTTTTTAATGCTTCTAGTTCAGCCAACTGAGCAGCAAGCTGTTGTTCAAGCTGACGAAATTCCGCCAAGCGCGACATTTGATGACTCCATTTTTGGGATTGGCCGCCATCGTAACACTGTGGATCAGGTAGACAGCTGGGGCGAGTCCCGTCGGCGTAAACTCGCTCGGTACCTGCTGGCTAGCAGCCGTCACCCTTCTTGGACGACATCCCCGGCCTTATGCAGGCCGTGCGGTACAACGAAGACTGAGTCACGTTTCTTTGCTCCGACACCATTTTCTCCCTGGCCCATTGCAGACGCCGACGATGAAACTGCTCAGCAGACTCGCATTCCTGCTCCAATGCTCCCGCGCAGAGTGGGAGTTTGGCGAGCTGCTTCTCGAAACGTGACAGTGCGTTGAGCTCCCTACCAATCCTGGTACGCGATACTCGAACGGGTTTTCCAGATCCTGCTCGAAGCCTCTGAGCACAACTTCTGATCTGCTCAGCAAGTTCCGCGTCGAGGACAGCGAATACGCCAGCACTATGCGCCCGGCCTCCGTGGGCATTGCGATGCTCCGCGATGCAGTCCGTAAGCCATGCGCGATCGCATCGATAGAGCCACGCATAATCACGACATTCGCGAGCCTGGAGCCGACGATGAGCCTCCTCGAAGGCTGTTCGCCGCTGCCGGCGCTCGTTTAGAAATCTCGCTTCTCGCCAAGCGCTCGGACCACCTTTCACGGCGCGGATGGCCCGATAAACGTAAACCACGGACACATTCAGCGAGTCGGCGATCTTCAATGCGTCGTGTCCGGAAAGCGCTAGCTTCCAAACTGCCGCTGGCAGACCATCCAGCTCTTCAACTCTGGGACTCGCCACCCTCGGGTGTAATGAGCGGACCTCAATTGGTAGTGCTTTCTCCACCCTGGGCAATAGCAGCTCCCCAGTGTGTGGGATGCTTGCCAGTTCAACTTTCAAAGCGCTGGCCAGCAAGATGTATTTGAGAGGATGGTGGGTGCCTCTGGGCCTTCGAAGCAGCTTGGTAACCCAAGTCGCAGGCAATCCTGGGGATGCCTCACGAAGAATCGAATACTCCCCTGCAACCGGAAGTTCATTGAAAAAGCTGTCCATATACGCAGCCAAACGGCAAAGATCCAACCGATGTGCTTCACCGCAAGCCAGATCAAGAGCTGCAGCGCCTTGCAGGAGAAAGGATTGCACTACATTAGCGGCCAGCGGACCTAGGCCTGAACGGAGCAATTGCTGTGAGCTCAATGCGACTTGGTGCAACCTGGGGACGTACTCTTGGGCAACCTCCAGTTGGACTGAATGGCCTTGCACTTCGTCATCGTCTGGAAGATTGAGCTGTCGTGAGTTTCGGCTATACCAGCCGTGATCCACTACCTTTAGCAACTGACAATGATCGGGACATACCAAAACACCGGGTAGTTGGTGGGTTCGATGCCAGTAGGCAGCCCCATCCCGGGCGATGTCTTCGTCGATGCACAGGGGACAAAACCGCACTCTCGAAGCGCCCTCGATCCGACTGGCATTGATGCCCAATTTCAGCATCAGCCCTTTACCATCTACCGCCATCACGCCCTGAGCGTGCTGCATTTGGTCATGGGTGAGGAAGGGTGCGTAGTAAGGCAGCACGGTATGCAGCTCGATGATTCGAGCAACGGAGAGATCAGTGCCGTGGGGAAGTAACTCGGCCAAATCAGCCAACCGACTAGGAAACGCCACGTTCTGCGTAAACGAGGCCGCGGCGAGCTCGCCAGCGAAGGCAGCTTTACGGCTACCTCCACAAAGCCGGGCGTATCGAGAGAGGACACTGTGGAGTGTCTCGTCGAGAAAAGCTGCTGGGAAGAAATGGAATTTGAGCCCCATCCCCACACCCTCGAATCATGACTTACGGTAGCTTGGTGAAAACTCAAAGAGGTCCGTAGAGATCCAACCAGCTGACTTCAGCGCTGCCAGGGTGTCGGGCTGTTGACTCAAGGCCTTTGCCTCCGATGACTCCACAGCAACAGCTGCGGGCGCGGTAGGAGCTGTAGGCTTACTTTCTACCGCTGTGGGAGCCTGGGTCTCCGGCTTAGAGTGCGGCGTCACACCACGCAGCAATGCAATACGCTCTGAGCGAGGGAGTCCGTCAAACGCCATCATGGCTATCAGCTGCTCCTCGATAGGAAGCAAGTCGTCGAACTGCCGCATACGTGCAGGGTTGCGGCTGCGTAGAGCCGAGATAGCCGGCTTGAGAATCTGCATCTTGGCGTTACTGACCTGGGTAATTATCTCGGCAGTCAGACACTCAACACCGCTCTGAATAGCATATCGCTGGCTAAGTACCAAAATCTTAACCAAAAAGTCCGTTACGCCTTGGGTGTGTTCGTACAACGTGTCAAAAATTTTTGGCGTGAGTTCAGCCTTCTGCTTGCACCATTGATAACTCCAGAGGTTCTGAACCAGAAACTGCCACTCTTCATCATCTTTCTCGAATCGCTTGAATTCGACCATACCGCCACCGCAGCTGCGCCGTGCAACACGCATAACGTCAGAGAACAGACTGATCATCGAATTCGTACCGATGAACACGACAGGAATTCCGATATTGTTCACGAGGTGGAGGAAGAAGCTGAGCATGCTCTCCTTCCCCCCCGTCTTCGCCAAGTGAAGGTTCTGAAGCTCATCAATAAGCAAAGCACCAATGTAGAACGTGCTGGCGACCTGCTCCATCTGCTGCAGCGCATCGTCGATGTTCCTGTACCGATGTCGCTTGTGATAATCCGCATCTCCCAATGCCTTACCAACGGCATGGAAAAACTGTCGGCAAAATCCAGCAAGCGAACCATCTCGCGGACAATCCAGCTTGAGCCACGTGATTTGTGTTTGGACGAACTGCTTGCCCTCAAAACGCTCATGCCGAATTGTCTGTGGATAAAGGCTCAAAATGGCGTGCAGAGCAGTGGACTTACCAATTCCACTCAAACCGACAACACTGAATGAGTCAGCGGTCGACTTGAAGGAGTCATGGTAACGCTGGGCCCCTGACAGGGAATGCAGGTGCCTGACCGTGCTTGGTGAGGTTGGGTTGCGTCCAACGTATCCCCGGCGGATCAGCAGGGAAATCATGGACTCCAGCTCCAAATGCAGCAGGAAAGGTTGAACGACTGTCCTCAAGCGCTCGATGCAGTGAACCCGTGTTGCACCGTCGAGATCAAGCTCTGCGGGTGTAACTGGCTCAGGGAAATTCGATATCAAATCGATAGCATCCGTATCAACAAGAATCGGCGGCAGAGCTTCGATCAAGGGGTTTCCCGCGTATTCAGCGATCGCTTGTTTGGTATAGCTCGCAAAAATTTGTGCGCCTTTCATTGAGTTTTCCCCGGCCGCGTTCTTTTAAGGAGGTCGATCACCTGCGCGCGGCGAGGTCCCGCATACGAATCATGCGTAATTGAAGATGTGTCGGCAGCGGGTTTTGCAGGCTCGGCACGGACGCCATCAGGAACAAACGTATTCTCGCGCTCAAGCTCCCGTTCCTCAGACCGGTTTTGGCGGATATTACCCACCGCCTCAGCCTTGGTGCTGGCAGCTGGTTCATCCTTTCGCTCGGCCCGCGCATTACTGATGATTTGTTCGACCGTGTCGACCAAGCTCACACGGCTCTCCAGCTCAGCGCGTTTATGAGATGGGGGCAACTGTCGATACGCTTCCAAAAGGTCGTAGATTTCATCCGAACGGTAGCCGGCGTACTTGAAGTCCGAGCCTCGAAGGTCACAGCGGACGAACTGCTTGTTCTCACCCTGAATCCAGATATGTGCCGCGGAATTCGGATCAAACCGACAGTCAATCGACCAGACACCATTACGTCGAGCCTTGGCAAACCAGTTCTCTTTGATGGCGAGCTCGCAAACATAGTGCATTCCGCGAAAGAGCATGCCGCCCTTTTGCACGGTGGCTCGTTCGCGAGGCAGCAGGTGGAGATAGATCAATTCGTCAGGCCGGTTATTGGCGTGAATCAGGTCATTCTCCAAAGCCCAGGTCCATATGCCCGTCGGAGTAGGCTCGACGCCATCGTTCATCATCGCCTGTGTGAGGCGATCCGGCTGCCGATGAAAACGGTTGTAATGAAGAACGGACTCAATGACGATCTGGGTAAATTCCTTCAGGTTCAGCGTGGCGTCGAGTCGACAGTCCCGCTCGCCCCGCTCTTTATCTCGTGCGGCAACGCCGCCTGGAAGCCACCTGATATCGGTTAGATCATTGAGGATACCGAATCGACTTTCGACCATGGGCTTCCAATCTGGTCGGTATGGAGGTGCCGTACCCATCTCGATGCCCAAGCCGCTTGCCAGCCCTTCTGCTGCAAGGGACAGCATCTCGCCTCGGTCGGCGTAGATCTGATGTGGCAAATGATGACAGTCCCAATCCCCAGGAGCGATTTCAACACCGTTCTTCGCGCAGAACTCCACTTTGGAAGTAAAGGCGTTGAACAATGCCTGCCGAGCGCCGTTCCAGCTAGGCCCCTCCAGGCCGACATAGAGACCAACAATCATTCCCGAGAAGCTGTCCACAACGACGTATACCACCGGACGACCGATAGTCATCCGCCGCGAGTAGCTGTTAACCAGGTAGATGTCCGCAATCGTCGCGTCGATCTCAAACTGGTGGCACGGGCCACGAAGCCAATCGCGAACAGTGCCCGCGATTGGGCGGCAATCCTTAAGCCACTTCGTCAACCCTTTACGCCCGCGATCAGTTTCAATTTCATCAAAAAACTGCTTTCCCCAGTAGTCGAACTGAGTGAATGTTGGAATTTCCGATTCCGGAAGAAGTCGTACCCGATTTTCCGAGGTTTTCGAAAGATCCTTTACAGAATAAAATTTCTTAAGCATCTTGTCGTAAGCAATACGAAGAGATGATGTTTTATTTTTTGCATAAAGCGCATAACCTACTTTTATGCATCGCTTATCAATAGCACTGAGCAATTTACAAGGGGATACAAGTACCCCCTGAAATTTTGGTTTTCGTCCTGGTCGTACGCCAGGCGAGTAGTTTCTGTTCGCCACTCCTACAGCCGAATAGTTCTTAAGAAACGCATTTCTTACCTGACCATAAAACCAGTACCGATACAGTAAGCGGTAAATGGTCTTTCGCTGGATACCCAGCTCAGCGGCCCTGTTCCCAACCAGCCGGCCCATCTCGCCCTGCACGAAAATCTGTCCTGGATAAGCCGGGTCTAGGAGAGGCTCGATAATTGCCCACTTCTCATCTCGATCACGCTTAGTGCTGTCATCGAGGTCATCCTCCAGAACGAGCAGAAACTCAGGCACGGCAGTCACTACCGGCTTGGTGTCGCCAGACTCTAACGACAGCCTGAGCTCCTCAAGGCCCAAAGGATAAGGTTTACCTGGCGGCTCGGTCAGAGCTATCACCATTACGGCGTCCTGAGCCTCAATGAGGTGAAGAGCTCTAACCATGGATGAGATCACAGAGTGTTCCGTTACAGGTTCAAACACCTCATTCACTGAAATATTCATGATAATTTCTCAAAGAATGAGGTCATCTCGGCGGGATAAACTATCTTGAGATCTGGTAACGGCGATTTAAGGTGAAGCGGAGCGCTGCTCAAATCGACCTGAATCATCTTGCTCCAGATAAGATGGAAGAACATGTCCCGCGCCTCGGTATACGGTATAGACAAACGGGTTGCGATTTTTCGCAAGCACTCAGATATCGACCAAGGGTAAGCCTTACTAGCCTCAAGGATTTCGAGAAAATCGGAGTGCAGAGATGAACTCATCAGAGGCCGGGGTAGCCTTGCATATTGTCTCAATAGCCCGAGATTCTTAATCAGATCAGGTGTGAACAACTCCTCGGTGACAATGCTCCATTCCACGTCCTGGCTCATCCAAAATCGTCTCTCGATCTCCAATTTTTCCAATGTTCGGGCAGAGTCCTCCCCTACGAGATCCTGCTGATACTTGATTGTCCTTGCGACAGACTTGAAATCTCCGTTCGGCTGCTTCACGGTCAAAAGGAAGTCTGTTGTCATGACTAGCGGGAGGGTGGTTGCTTTGTATCTCGGGTATCGGACACCAATTGCCCGTGCAATTGCTTGGGTGCTTTCCACCTGAAGCAGTGGATACTGCTCACGGATGTCCACGACGTCTTCAGAGAATTCGGAAACCAGGAAATAGGCGCGTTCGAGATCGGACAAGAAGTGATGTATACGATCGATTTTCACGCCTTGGATCTTGTGAGACCGCCCCCGCGACGGGACGTCCTGTACACGCAACCAGGGCACGTAACTGGCTCCGGCTCCGGCACCAAATCCGTTGGCAATGTGCCGTTCAATATCCTGCTTCGAAGCAAACTTACGACCGCGCAACACTGCCTCCTCAGACCAAACGAAGCGCTGCACCTCACAGTCAAAAAAATAGTTCTAGGAAAACCCCGCCCACGAGGAGCTGCTCAGAGGGTCGTACCTAGACTACTCCGGCTGAAAAGCGAAGCAGCTAATCCGGACCAATGGCGTGGTCCAGAAGCGGGAAACCCCCGTAAATACGGGGGTTTGCGCGTTGTGTCAAACTTTAATAGCTTGTGTCAAACTTTATTATTTTGTGTCAATCTTTATTATTCAAAGCTACCTGGGCGGTCACTGTGGATAACTCACTCCACGGTCACCGACTTGGCGAGGTTGCGCGGCTGGTCGACGTCGGTGCCCTTGAGCACGGCCACGTAGTAGGACAGCAGCTGCAGCGGGATGGTGTAGAGGATCGGCGAGAGGATGTCGTGGATGTGCGGCATCTGGATCACGTGGGTACCTTCGCCATTGGTCATGCCCTGTCTCTTATACACATCTGACGCTGCCGACGAATAGAGAGGTGTAGA
>ERZ1032387.94-NODE-94-length-24138-cov-12.921148_pt1 | contig 24138 bp, 25 predicted proteins | sample MGYA00516710_ERZ1032387 | MGnify/ENA primary metagenome ERZ1032387 (study PRJEB33718, sample SAMN03160192) | human skin metagenome | collected 2014-02-25 | study: EMG produced TPA metagenomics assembly of the PRJNA266117 data set (Human skin bacterial metagenome...
GGAGATGTGTATAAGAGACAGCTGCACAAGTCCGAGGGCGCTTTATTGTTCATTGCTACAACCGCGCAACCCCGCCTAGCGTTGAAACCGCTGCCGCAGGCTGCGAACGGGCGCGTAGCGCTCGCGAAGGTCTTGAAAGCGATACAGGTTTGGCTGGAGATTGCCAGGCAAGGCCCTGTTGGATCGGGATAGGCGATGGTGGAGATCGGCGCGATAAATCAGGCCGGCTCGCTGCGGTGGGGCAGCAGCTGTACGCCAAGATAAAGAGCCAGCATGCCGTCCAGGCGCAAGGGGTCGACGCCGCTGAGCTCGGCTATCCGTTCCATGCGGTAGCGCAGGCTGTTGCGGTGGATGCCCAGGGCATCGGCGCAGGCCTGGCTCTGGCCGTCGTGGTCGCACCAGCTGCGCAGGGTCGCCAGCAACTGGCCGTTGCTGTCCTTGGCCAGGACCTTGCGCAACGGCGTCAGCAGTTCGTCCAGGGCGTCATCGTTGCGGTGGCGCCAGAGCATCACCGGCAGGCGGTAGCGGTTGAGGGTGAGCAATCGCGCGTCCGGCAGGATATCCCGGCCGTAGGCCAGCAGGTCGCCGACCCGGCGGTAGCAGCGGCGCAATCCGGCCAGGCCCTCGGCCTGCCCGCCCACCGCCACCCGCAGGATGTTCCAGCCCTGGCCGTCGAGCTTTTCCAGCAGCCGCGGGTTGTCCAGGCTCAGGCTCGCCGGGCGGCACCAGAGCAGGGAACTCTTCGACGAGCTGACGCACCAGCTGTCCGGATAGCGGCTCAGCAACCAACTGCTGAGGCTATCCACGCCCGGCCCCGAGGCCGGTTCCTGGGCCAGTTCGAACAGATAGGGCGTACGCGCCAGCTGTGGCTTGAGGCCCATCTGCTGGGCTTCATCCACCAGCCGCGGTGAGTCGCCGCCGTCGCTCAGCAGCAGGGCCAGCAGGTCGTCGCAGCGCTGGCGCCGCCATTGCTGCTCGGCCTGCTGGTGGCGCTGGCCCACCAGCATCTCGGCGGTCATGCGCACCAGTTCGGCATAGGTGCGCAACTGCGCCGGGTCACCGGTAATGCCCAGCACCCCGATCAGCCGCTGGTCATGCAGCAACGGCAGGTTGATGCCCGGCTGCACGCCCTTGAGCTGGCGTGCGGTGGGTTCGTCGATCTCCACCACCCGGCCGTTGGCCAGCACCAGTTGCGCGCCTTCGTGCCGGGTGTTGATACGCTCCGGCTCGCCGCTGCCAAGGATCAGGCCCTGGCTGTCCATGACGTTGACGTTGTAGGGCAGGATCGCCATCGTGCGGTCGACGATATCCTGCGCCAGGTCATGATCCAGTTCGAACATGGGGGGATGATCCTTGACGGCTACAGCTGCGGGGACGGGCCGCGGGGTACGCGGCGTTGTTCAGTGGCACAGGGCCCGGGGCCAATCGCTGTGCGCCGGCACAAAGACAGGCCCGCGCCGGTGACCGAGACTCTCAGGGCGGTCAACGTTACCCTTGCACCGCAAAAAATCATAATAAAGAGAGACACACCATGTCACAGAGCGCCGCTGCCCCACTGGCCCAGGCTGACGACAAGAACGCCGTCTACAAGCGCATCACCCTGCGCCTGATCCCCTTCATCTTCGTCTGCTACCTGTTCAACTACCTGGACCGGGTCAACGTTGGCTTCGCCAAGTTGCAGATGCTCGATGCCCTGAAATTCAGCGAAACGGTCTACGGCCTGGGTGCCGGGATTTTCTTCATCGGCTACGTGCTGTGCGGCGTGCCGAGCAACCTGGCACTGAACCGGTTCGGCCCGCGGCGCTGGATCGCGCTGATGATGATCACCTGGGGCACCTTGTCCACCTGCCTGCTGTTCGTCACCACGCCGACCCAGTTCTACACCCTGCGCCTGTTCACCGGGGCCGCCGAAGCCGGCTTCTTCCCCGGCGTGGTGCTGTACCTCTCGCAGTGGTTCCCGACCTTCCGCCGTGGCCGGATCATGGCCCTGTTCATGTCGGCGATCCCGGTGTCCGGCCTGCTGGGCAGCCCGTTTTCCGGCTGGATCCTCAACCACTTCGCCGCCGGCCAGGGCGGCCTCGCCGGCTGGCAGTGGATGTTCCTGCTGCAGGGCATTCCTACCGTGATCCTCGGCGCCCTGGCGTTCTTCCTGCTCAGCGACAGCTTCGCCCATGCCAAGTGGCTGACCCCGACCGAACGCGCAGTGCTGGAGGCCGACCAGGCCCGCGACCTCGCCAACCAGCCCAAGACCGCCAGCGACTCCCTGGCCGCGGTGTTCAAGAACCCGGCGATCTGGGCCTTCGGCCTGATCTACTTCTGCATCCAGAGCGGGGTCTACGCGATCAACTTCTGGCTGCCGTCGATCATCAAGAACCTGGGGTTTGCCGACAATCTGGTGATCGGCTGGCTGAGCGCCATTCCCTACCTGCTGGCGGCGGTGTTCATGCTGCTGGTGGGGCGCTCGGCGGACCTGCGCAAGGAGCGCCGCTGGCACCTTGTGGTGCCGATGCTGATGGGCGCCGTGGGGCTGCTGATCGCGGTTAACTTCGCCGCCAACCCGGCCATCGCCATTCTCGGCCTGACCCTCGCCACCATGGGTGCCCTCACCGGCCTGCCGATGTTCTGGCCGGTGCCCACTGCCCTGCTCAGCGCCGGTGCGGCTGCCGGTGGCCTGGCGCTGATCAACTCCATGGGCCAGATGGCCGGTTTCCTCAGCCCCTATATCGTCGGCTGGGTCAAGGACAGCACCGGTTCCACCGACGCCGCGCTGTACCTGCTGGCCGGGGTGATTGTTGCCGGCAGCCTGCTGGCGCTGCGCATGACCCGCACCCTGAACCGCTAAGCCGCGGCACTACACGGCCCCGGCCACGACAAAAGCCCGTTCGAACCTCGGCTCCAACGGGCTTTTTCATGGCTGGGCTCAGGCCGGTGCCCCACCTTGTCGGGCGTAGTCGTGATTGATGCTCAACGCCCCCATCGCCGGAGCATCCAACTCCAGCACCAGGCCGCCGGGCAAGCGGACGAAGATCTGCCAGATGCCGTCTTCCGGCACCTGCGCCACTTGATGCTCCAGGCCACTGGCCTGCACCCGGCGCAACACGGCTTCGGCTGCCTCCTGGGTACTGAAGGCGATGTGGCTCAGTTGCGGCTCAGGGCAATGGGCCTGTTCGATGACGTGCACCAGCGCCGCCTCGCCCTGGTACAACCAGCGCCCGGGAAAGGGAAACGGCGGCCGCCGGCCCGTTTGCAGGCCCAGCAGATCGGCGAAGGCCTGCTGCAACGCCTCGCCCTCGGCGCAGTTGAACGCCAGGTGATCGAAGCGCCAGTTCATAGCAAGCCTCCACCATCGACATCGATCAGGCTCCCGCTGATAAAGCCGTTCTCCATGGCCAGGATAAAGGCCGCCGCCACCTCATCCGGCTGGCCGACGCGGCCCACCGGCAGGTTGGCACCGGTGCGGGCGAACATCGCTTCGCGGGCGTCCTCGGGCATCCCGGCATAGGCTTCGGTGGCGGTGACCCCGGGGCTGATGACATTCACCCGGCGTGGCGCCAGCTCCTTGGCCAGGTGCTTGCCCAGGGCTTCGAGGGCGGCGTTGAGGGTGGTCTTGAGCACTTGCCCGGGGACCATTTTGCGCGACAGCAGGCCCGAGGTCAGGCTGATGCTGCCTTGCGGCGCGAGTGTCGGCAGCGCCGCCTGGACCGCGCGCCACACGCCCCAGAACTTCACCTCAAAAGCCCGCTGGGCATCCAGCAGATCGGTGTCGGCCAGGGGCTTGGCGGCAATGGCCGGACCGGCGCTGATCACCAGGTGATCGAAGGCCCCCACCCTGGCGAACAAGGCCTGGAGACTGGCGGTATCGGTAATGTCCACGGCGATGCTGCAGGCCGATTCCGGCAGCTGTGCCTGCTGGCGCTGCAAGGCCTCGGGGCTGCGCCCCGCCAGTACCACCCGAGCACCACGGGCCGCGGCCTGACGCGCCACCGCAGCGCCGATGCCGCTGCCGGCGCCAATCACCACCAAGGTTTGCTGGGCCAGGCTTGAGTTGGAAAGAGTCATTGCGATCACCTGCTGCGATTGAAAGTGATTGCATCTTCCCAGCTTGCCAATCGAGGAAAAATCCAGCTAAAACGCAAAGATCTTTAAAGGATTTTTATTAATGAGCTCGATACTGGACCTGGAAATCTTCGTACGCACCGCCGATGCCGGGAGCATTTCCGCCGCGGCCCGCTCCCTGGGCCTGACCGCCGCAGCCGCCAGCATCGCCCTCAAGCGCCTGGAAACCCGCCTCGGCAGCCGTCTGCTGGCGCGTTCCACCCGCAGCATGCGGCTCACCGAGGAAGGCCGCCGCTACCTGGAAAGCGTGCGCCTGGCCCTGGCCACCCTGGAGGACGGCGAGCTGGCGCTCAAGCAGCAGAGCCTGGGCCTGGCCGGGGTGCTGCAGTTGTCGGCGCCCTCGGACTTCGGGCGCAATGCCCTGCTGCCCTGGCTCGATGAATTCAAGGCCGAGCACCCGCAACTGCGCCTGCAACTGCGGCTCGATGATCGCCACGCCGACCTGTTCCGCGACGCTGTGGATGTGGCCCTGCGCTTTGGCGTGCCCGAGGATTCCAGCCTGGTGGCCTTGCCGATTCTCCCCGGGCACCGGCGCATCGCCTGCGCCAGCCCGGCCTACCTGGCCCGTTGCGGGGTGCCGCAAAACCCCGAGGCGCTGGCCGGGCACAGCGCCCTGCTGTACCTGCGCAACGGCCAGCCCTATGACCGCTGGCGTTTCAGCCGCGGCAGCGAAACCCGCGAAGTCCTGGTGCGTGGCGATTACCTGTGCGACGACGGTGAGGTGGCCCGGCGCTGGGCCCTGGCCGGCCACGGCATTGTCTACAAGGCCCGGCTGGATGTGGCCGAGGACATCCGCGCCGGGCGCCTGGTGCCGCTGCTCGGCGACTGGCAAGGGGAACCGGCCCCCTTCAACTTGCTGTGCCCCCATCGCCTGCAGGTTTCCCAGCGGGTGCGCCTGCTGCACAGCTTTGTGTTGCAGCGCTGCCGGGCGCTGTGCCCCTGACCCGCAGCGGCTCCGGGACGGCTGGCCGCTGCGCGGTTCGCCGGCAAGCCGGCTCCTACGGAACCTCCTTGTAGGAGCGGGCTTGCCAGCGATAGCGATCTCACGGGCACCTATGCCGGCAAGGGAGCGCCATTCAGGCATTGCAGAGGCCCGGGGTTGTGGTATTTGATGGTCGCCCCCATGGCCGGAAACGCACTGGCCAGCCCTCTAGCACAAGGATTCCACCCATGAGCTATCGCACCCTCGGCCATTCCGGTCTCAAGGTTTCCACCCTGACCCTGGGCACCATGATGTTCGGCGAGCAGACCAGTACCGAAGACTCGCTGCGTATCATCGACAAGGCCTGGGACCAGGGGATCAACTTCATCGACACCGCCGACGTCTATACCCAGGGCCGCTCCGAGGAGATCGTCGGCGAAGCCATTGCCAGCCACCGCCATGAGTGGGTGCTGGCGTCCAAGGTCGGCTTCGGTCCGGTGGACGGCGTGCCCAACCGCAGCGGCCTGAGCCGCAAGCACATCTTCAACGGCATCGAGGCCAGCCTGACCCGCCTGGGCACCGATTACCTGGACATCTACTACCTGCACCGCGAAGACCACAACACGCCTCTGGAAGTGAGCATCTCGGCCATCGGCGACCTGTTGCGCCAGGGCAAGATCCGCTACTGGGGCCTGTCCAATTATCGTGGCTGGCGGATTGCCGAGGCGATTCGAGTCGCCGACCAGTTGGGGGTGGACCGCCCAGTGATCAGCCAGCCGCTGTACAACATCGTCAACCGCCAGGCCGAGGGCGAGCAGATCACCGCCGCCCGCGCCTATGGCCTGGGCGTGGTGCCCTACAGCCCCCTGGCCCGTGGTGTGCTCAGCGGCAAGTATGCGCCGGACGTCGCCCCGGACGCCGCCAGCCGCGCCGGGCGCCAGGACAAGCGCATCCTGGAGACCGAATGGCGGGTCGAATCCCTGCGCATCGCCCAGCAGATCCAGGAATACGCCCAGGGGCGCGGGGCCGGGATCGTCGAGTTCGCCATTGCCTGGGTACTGAACAACCAGGCGGTGAGCTCGGCCATTGTCGGCCCGCGCACTGAAGCCCAGTGGGACGCCTACACCCGGGCCCTGGAGGTGAAGATCAGCCCTGAGGACGAAGCCTTCATCGACGCGCTGGTGACCCCGGGGCACGCCTCGACACCCGGCTTCAATGATGTCGGCCATTTTGTCTCCGGACGTTTTGCGCACCTGGGCTAAACACGGACCCTGGCCGCGCAAACCCAGCGGCCATCGCAGTCCGGCCTTTCCCTGGAAGGCCGGGCCGCGCCACAAACGAGAAATTTTCCCGCCGGGGTGTCGCAAACAGAGCAAAAATCCCGGGGCAAACCCTCTATATTCCCCCTCGCTCCACTCTCCCCTTCTTTTTGTGCATCCCGAGCGTTCGGGTTCTACGAGGACTGCGTGTCTAAAGGTATTGCGTTATCGGTTCTGGCGTCGGTGCTGTTTGCCGTCATGTATTTCTACACCTCGCTGCTGGCGCCCCTGACCGGGGTGGAGATCTTCGGCTGGCGGATGTTGCTGACCCTGCCCTGCATGACCCTGTTCATGCTGCTGGCCGGTGAATGGCATCGGGTCGACGAAGTGTTGCGACGGGTACGCAGCAAGCCCATGCTGGGCCCGGCGCTGCTGCTGTCGTCGGCGCTGGTCGGGGTGCAGCTCTGGCTGTTCATGTGGGCACCGCTCAACGGCCACAGCCTGGATGTATCCCAGGGCTATTTCCTGCTGCCGCTGACCATGGTCCTGACCGGGCGCATCGTCTATGGCGAACGTCTGTCGCGGCTGCAGAAGCTGGCAGCGGTGCTGGCCTGCATCGGCGTGCTCAACGAGCTGTACCAGGTGGGCAGCTTTTCCTGGGCGACCCTGGTGGTGGCCCTGGGCTACCCGCTGTATTTCGTCTTGCGCAAGCGCCTGGGCACCGACCACCTGGGCGGCCTGTGGGTGGACATGGCCCTGCTGATGCCGGTGGCGCTGTGGGTGGTGCAGAGCGGCGAACAGGGCATTGCCGTGGTCGCGGCCCAACCCTGGCTGTACCTGCTGATTCCCGTGCTGGGGGTGATCAGTGCCTCGGCGCTGGTGTGCTACATCATTGCCAGCCGCTTGCTGGCCTTCAGCCTGTTCGGCCTGCTCAGCTATGTGGAACCGGTACTGCTGCTGTTGGTGGCGCTGCTGCTGGGGGAAAGCATCAAGGCCGGGGAATGGCTGACCTACGTGCCGATCTGGCTGGCGGTGCTGGTCCTGGTGCTCGAAGGCGTGCGCCATCTGCTGCGCCAGCGCCGGGGCTGAGCCCGGCTGCGGGGGTATCTCGCGTGCATCAAGGCCTGCGGTACAGGCTCAGGGCTTGATCTGCTTCAGTTCGTTGAGCAGGGCCAGCAAGGCCTGCATCTTGTCTTCGCCGAACTGCTGCTGGATCTTCTGGTAGTTGATTTCCATGTCGCCGCTCATGGATTCGAAACAGGCCTGGCCCTTGTCGGTCAGGGTGATGAACAGGCGGCGCTGGTCTTCCGGAGACTTGCGCCGGCTGACGTACTGGTCGCGCTCCAGGCGGGTCAGCACGCCGGTCATGCTCGGCGGCAGGATGCAGGCCATCTTCGCCAACTGATGGCTCTCCAGCTCGCCGTTCTGGCGCAGGATGCGGATCACCCGCCATTGCTGCTCGGTCAGGTCGTGCTGGTTCAGCGAGGGACGGAAAAACGCCATGGCGGCCTCACGGGCCTGCAACAGGGTCAAGGTCAGGGAAGGTCTGGGTGTGTTCATCGAGGCATCGGTCAGGGGCTGGGAATCGGGGGCGAAACATTAACACATTCACAATCGCCAACCGACAGGCAAAATAAAGCCCGACCAGAAACCTCCTGATCGGGCCTTGGACTCAAGCGTGCCGGGGCTTACTCGGTGGCGAGTACGCCACGACGCACCTGGTCGCGTTCGATCGATTCGAACAGTGCCTTGAAGTTGCCCTCGCCGAAGCCATCGTCGCCCTTACGCTGGATGAATTCGAAGAACACCGGGCCCATCAGGGTTTCCGAGAAGATCTGCAGCAGCAGGCGCTTGTCGCCGGCTTCCGAAGAACCGTCCAGCAGGATGCCCCGCGATTGCAGCTCGTTGACCGGCTCGCCGTGGTTCGGCAGGCGCCCTTCGAGCATTTCGTAGTAGGTGTCCGGTGGCGCGGTCATGAAGCGCATGCCGATCTTCTTCAGGGCGTCCCAGGTCTTGACCAGGTCGTCGGTGAGGAAGGCCACGTGCTGGATGCCCTCGCCATTGAACTGCATCAGGAACTCCTCGATCTGCCCGGCGCCCTTGGACGATTCCTCGTTCAGCGGGATGCGGATCATGCCATCCGGAGCGGTCATGGCCTTGGAAGTCAGGCCGGTGTACTCGCCCTTGATGTCGAAGTAGCGGATCTCGCGGAAGTTGAACAGCTTCTCGTAGAAGCCGGCCCAGTAGGCCATGCGCCCGCGGTACACGTTGTGGGTCAGGTGGTCGATGATCTTCAGGCCCGCGCCCTTGGGGTTGCGGTCCACGCCTTCGAGAAACACGAAGTCGATGTCGTAGATCGAGCTGCCCTCGCCGAAACGGTCGATCAGGTACAGCGGCGCGCCGCCAATGCCCTTGATCGCCGGCAGGTTCAGTTCCATCGGGCCGGTTTCAATGTGAATCGGCTGGGCGCCCAGTTCCAGGGCGCGGTTGTAGGCCTTTTGCGAATCCTTGACCCGGAACGCCATGCCGCACACCGACGGGCCGTGCTCGGCCGCGAAGTAGGAAGCGACGCTATGGGGTTCGTTGTTGAGGATCAGGTTGATCGCACCCTGGCGATACAGATGCACGTCTTTGGAACGATGGGTCGCGACTTTGGTGAAACCCATGATCTCGAAGATCGGTTCGAGGGTGTTGGGGGTAGGCGATGCGAATTCGATGAATTCAAAGCCCATCAGGCCCATTGGGTTTTCGAAGATATCTGCCATGGTTGGCGCCTCATCATATTTTTAGAATTAACGGATCGTTAGTTGCTAGCAATGCTGAGGAGGGACGGTGGCGCACAGGAGATACCGCGCACGCTGCGGGCGAGGAAGTCACCATAGATCAGTTGAAACCCGAGAATCTTCATTTCGACCCTGTCTTGCAGGCTGGGGGGCGAGGCTTCTGCTGCCAGAAGACTTTATTATTGTATGCGTAACCGGATTCTACACAGCGTAAAAGCCTTTGTCCGCATTCTCTATAAAATCGCCTTTTTTGCCCCGCCCGCAAGGGGTTTGTTGCACTGGTAGATACCGCCGAGAATCAGCGCCCCGCCCACCCCCATCACCGGGCTCAACTGTTCTCCCAGCACGAGCGCGCCGAGGATCACCGCCGTCAGCGGATTGAGGGCGATGAATACACCGCAACGGGTGGCACCGATCCGCCGCAAGCCGTCGTAATACCAGATATAGGCCAGCGCCGAACCCAGCACGCCCAGGTACAACAGGCTCAAGCCCTGGGCCAGGTTCAGGCGAGCCACCGCCTGCAGGTCGAACTCGCCACGGATCAGGGTGGCGGCGCAGAGCATCAGGGTGCCCAGGAGGATCGAGCAGGTCACGGTTTGCAATGAGCCCAGGCTGTGGTTCAGCCCCCTGGAGAACAGCGAGTACACGCCCCAGCCCAGCACGCAGCCAAGAATCAGCAGGTCGCCTTGCCAGCTCCCGGCCTGCGCCGCCAGGGCCGAAGGGTCACGGCTGCAGATCACCAGGGCCGCGCCACAGAGGCACAGGGCAATGCCCAACAGCTTGCGCCGGCCCAGGCGCTCCTTGAACAGCGCCCAGGACGCCAGGGCAATCACTGCCGGGTTCAGGGCCACGATCAACGATGCCCGAGAAGCCTTGACCTGCTCCAGGCCGAGGAAGAAACACAGGTTGTAGAAGAAGATCCCGAAGAACCCCAATAGTGCCAGTTGGCCAAACTGCCTGAGGCTGGGCCGCACCAGGGGAATGCGCGCCACGGCCATGAAGCCGAGCAAGGCCAGGCTGGCCAGCAGGAACCGCAGGCTGGCGGCCAGCAAGGGCGAGAGCCCGCCGGCCAGGTAGCGCCCGGCAACGAAGGTGCCGCCCCAGATCATGGTGACTGTCGCCAGGCGGCCATACACCGCCAGGTCCCGGTATTCGCCCGCGAGGGGGCCGCTGATATTGCTTTCACTCATGGTCAAGACGCTCTGAGGCAATGGGTTTGTACTGCACGACCATTTTTTGTCTAATGCCTGATCATCGTAAAATGAGCTTTTACTCATGACCCTGACCCAGCTGGAGATCTTTTCCCTGGTGGCCGAACTCCAGGGCTTTACCAGCGCCGCCACGCGCCTGGGCATCACCCAGTCGGCGGTGTCCCATGCCATCAAGTCACTGGAGCAGGAGCTGCAGGTGGACCTGTTTCGCCGGCACCAGGCCCAGGTCGAACTCACCGACATCGGCACCCAGTTGCTGCTGCGCGCCCGGGCCATGCTCGGCCTGGCGGCGACCCTGGCCCAGGAAGCCGCGGATGCCCGGGGCATGAAGCGCGGCACCTTGCGCATCGGCTCGTTCGGCCCCACCTCGTCGATCCGCCTCCTGCCCCGGATTCTTCACGACTACCGCCGCGAATATCCGGACATCGAAGTGCATATCGACGAAGGCCCCGATCGCCAGGTCCTGCAATGGCTGGAAGAACGACGGGTGGACCTGGGCTTCGTGGTGTTGCCCCAGGAGCGCTTCGACACCATGCCTGTGGTCGAGGACCAGTTGCTGGCATTGATTCCAGCCAGCCACGCCCTGGCCAGTGAAGCGCAACTGCGCCTGGACCAACTGTGCCATGACCCCTTCGTGCTCACCGAAGCCGGCTCGGCGGAGCTGGTGTCACGCCTGTTCATCGGTGCCGGCCTGCGGCCCAATATCCGCTACCGCAGCACCCAACTGCTGAGCACCCTGGAAACCGTGGCCCGCGGCGATGCCTTGAGCATCGTTGCCGAGTTGTCCCTGCCCCAGGCCGCGGACCCGCGCTACACCAGCCGCCCCCTGGAGCCTGCCGTGCGCCGCCAAGTGGGGATCGCGGTGCTCGACCGACGCCAGGCGTCGCCGGCGGCCCTGGCCTTCATCCAGCACGCGCAGCGCCTTTATCGCCGGTAAAAGCCGGCTATCCTGCGATGATCAAGACAGCCGCAGGGGCCATGCCCCCGGTGCCATCCTCCCCCTCGCCCGCCCACAGGTCCGATCCATGCCCCTGACCGCCAAAGGTCCATTGAAGCGCTCTACCCGTACCTTCTGGACATTGCTGGCCATGCTTCTTCCCATCGGGCTCGGCGCCCTCATCCTCTACGCCCAGGCCGAACGAACACTGATGCACAGCAGCCTGGAAACCGCCGAAGAGGCCATCCGCCAGTTCGACCTGATGCTCGATAACACCGACATCGCCGCCAGGGCGCTGCTGCCCCAGGTGGGCCGCGATTGTGATGAAGTCCGGCAACTGGCCCTGCGCGAACAGGTCACCCGCCGACCGTTCGTGCGCTCGACCAACCTGGTGTGGCGCAACAACAACTATTGCAGCTCCCTGCTCGGCAGTTTCGCAGTCCCGCTCAACCCCCTGGACTACGTGGACGGCCGCCTCTGGCTGATGAGCGGCAACCCTGTCACCCCCGACACGGCCCTGCTGGTCTATCGCTGGAGCGAGGGCGATCGCGCCGCCCTGGCCACCATCGACGGCTATCACCTGACCAATGCCCTGCGCCTGATCAGCCGCTTCGCCGACCTGCAATTGCAGGTCGGCGGGCATTGGCTGTCCAGCGACGGCCGTGTCCACGAGGGCAGCCCGCCACTGGCGGCCGTGGCCAGCCAGCAACTGAGCTCATCGCGCTATCCCTACAGCGTCAGCTCGGGGTTTCCCGAGGGCGACGTGTGGAACTACATGAAGAGCCAGTACCCGGCGCTGTTCAGCCTGCTGGTGTTTTTCGGCGCGGCTGCGGGCGTACTTGCCCACTGGCTGCAAAAGCGCTCCGCCTCCCCCACCCACGAGCTGCAACGGGCGCTGGGGGCCCGCGAGTTCACTCCGTACTTTCAGCCGGTGGTGCGCGGGGACACCCTGGCGTGGGCCGGCATCGAAGTCCTGATGCGCTGGCAGCATCCGAAAGAGGGGCTGGTGCGCCCGGACCTGTTCATCCCCTTCGCCGAGCATTCGGGGCTGATCGTGCCCATGACCCGCTCGCTGATGCAGCAGACCCAACAAGCCCTGGCGCCCCATGCCGCGCACTTTACCGACGGTTTCCATATAGGTATCAACATCACCGCCAGCCATTGCCACGACCTGCAGTTGCTGGAGGACTGCCGGGAGTTCCTCGCCGGCTTCCCCCCAGGCAAGGTGATCCTGGTGCTGGAGTTGACCGAACGCGAACTGATCGAGCCCACGGCCACCACCCACCAGCTGTTTGCCGCCCTGCACGAACTGGGTGTGATGATCGCCATCGACGACTTCGGTACCGGGCATTCCAGCCTGGGTTATCTGCGCCAGTTCAATGTGGATTATTTGAAGATCGATCAGAGTTTCGTCGCCATGATCGGTGCCGACGCACTGTCCCTGCATATACTCGACAGCATTATCGAACTCTCGGCCAAACTCGATCTGGGCATTGTCGCCGAAGGTATTGAAACTGCAGAACAGCGGGATTATCTAGCAGCTAAAGGGGTGGATTTCCTGCAAGGTTATTTATTCGGACGGCCCATGCCCAGTGCCGAATTTGTTGCAGCCCTGGCGCGCCATTAAATAGCCATACTCGAACAAAAAGTGCTGAATCTAACAACTCGGGGCTTGCACCAATTTGAATCAATTGGTCAATTTCGCATTTGACAAGAACAACCTGATTTACTCTTGATGCATTAACTACTACAATTTTTCCCGCCTGTACAAGATTCACAGGTAGGCCACTTAATCGAGCCTTAATCGGCTCATGGCTTATAGCTTTGTTTGTGGTTTGTATCAGCCAAATAGACTAGTGGAGTGAAGATATTGTCCAGACTTGCTGAGTTTCGTGCTGCAGAAAAAGCACTTCAAGAACAGCTCGCGCAGCTTGAATCCCTGAAAAACGACGCCGGACTCAAGAAGGAAATCGAGTTCGAAGAAAAGCTCCAGGCCCTGATGAAGTCCTACGACAAGAGCCTGCGTGACATCATCGCCATCCTTGATCCCAACCAGGGCAAGGCCGGCCTGCCACAGGCCAACGCCCCCAAGCAGCGCCGTGCCCGCGTGGTCAAGGTCTACCAGAACCCGCACACCGGCGAACTGATCGAAACCAAAGGCGGCAATCACCGCGGCCTGAAGGCCTGGAAAGAACAGTACGGTGCCGCCACTGTGGATTCCTGGCTGCGCGCTTGAACAAAGCCGCACCCCGAAAAAGGCCCTGCATATGTAGGGCCTTTTACATTGAATAAGAAAATTCTTATTACGACTTGCATCTAAGGGAAGAGCCGAGCGAGATCCCACCCCTCTCCCTAGCTGATACATCGTGCAATAACGTCTGATTCCCAAGCAACTTCAGGCTTAATGCCTTTTCGCTAACGAACGGGTAACCCGCAGAAAGCGAACCGATTGGTTCAGATTTTTCCTTAAAGTTTAAGGCCGTTTCGTACAGCGAGTATTTCATCCTGGCTCTCGGCAAAAGCCGCAGCCTGGCCAGCGTATGAAAGTACATAAGCCTTATCCCCATTCAGTGCCGCCACCAATGTTTGCGAGAGCACATGCCGGCCATTCTGGGTAATGGTGCAAGTAGTCTCCAGCGCCTCGAGACGACTCAACTGCGCGGCATGAATCTTGTTACAGACACTCTGATAACCGCCCTGGGCAAAGTCCTTTTGCACCGACTTGCGCATCTCCAGCAATACCCCCTGCAGATTGACTACATGCCCACTGTCCACCTGAGTCATGGTCAACTCCATGACCATGAGTGGATTGCCAGCGGTATCGCTCTTGACCGCTCTCTGCCGGGACACCTTGGCGGCCTCTTCGCCTTCTGGGGCCGGCAGCGGTTCCACCGTCCAGCCCTGGGGCCAGGTCACTTGCGGCTCGGCCTCTGCAACACCGGCCAGCGCCAGTAGCAACAGAGCTGCGGCGCGGAACTTAAAAGACTCGATCATGCGTTTGCACACTGAGGTAAAGGGGCCTGGAAGTCTGAGCCCGGCGCCAGGAATGGGCAATAGATCAGGAGCTTTGGGTTTGGCGCCAGCCGACCCACTTGCGTATCATTGCCCGATCCCAAGGATGTCCGAACCATTGCCAGCCAAGGCTGCTTGCCCCGGCAAGCAGTCTTGGCCGCACTTTCTTCTGGAGGGCCCATGAGCCTCAACGAACTCAATACCTTTCCCGGCGTGACCGCCCAACCGGATGCGGCCACTGCCCGTTTCGTGTTCAACCACACCATGTTGCGCGTCAAGGACATCACTCGCTCCCTGGACTTCTACACCCGGGTCCTGGGCTTTTCCCTGGTGGAAAAACGCGACTTCCCTGAAGCCGAGTTCAGCCTGTACTTCCTGGCCCTGGTGGACAAGGCACAGATCCCGGCAGACGCTGGCGCGCGAACCGAGTGGATGAAGTCGATTCCCGGCATTCTCGAACTGACCCACAACCACGGCACCGAGAACGATCCAGCCTTCGCCTACCACAACGGCAACAGCGACCCGCGCGGCTTCGGCCACATCTGTATCTCGGTGCCGGACATCGTCGCCGCCTGCGAGCGCTTCGAAGCCCTGGGCTGCGATTTCCAGAAGCGCCTGAACGATGGCCGGATGAAAAGCCTGGCCTTCATCAAGGACCCGGACGGCTACTGGGTCGAGATCATCCAGCCAGCACCGCTATAAACCTATGCAGGTGCGAAGCCGGCCTGTGTAGAAGCTGGATTGTCAGCACTCCCGCTCTCAAGGGCGGCGCAAGACCCAGCGGCCACTTCAGCGACAAGCCGGTGCCTGCCGGCACAGCAATAAAAAACCCCATGAGCCAGGCTCATGGGGTTTTGTTTTTCTAAGCGACCGATCAAGCCGGTGCTGAGGTACGGATCAAGTGATCGAATGCACTGAGGGAAGCCTTGGCGCCCTCGCCCACGGCTATCACGATCTGCTTGTAGGGCACCGTGGTGACGTCACCTGCAGCAAATACCCCAGGCAGCGAAGTCTCGCCGCGGGCATCGACGATGATCTCGCCACGAGGCGACAGCTCGACGGTGCCCTTGAGCCAATCGGTGTTGGGCAACAGGCCGATCTGCACAAAGATGCCTTCCAGGTCCACCGTGTGGAACTCGCCCGAATCACGGTCCTTGTAGGCCAGGCCGGTGACCTTCTGGCCGTCACCCTTCACTTCGCTGGTCAAGGCACTGGTGATGACTTTGACGTTGGGCAGGCTGAAGAGCTTGCGCTGCAACACCGCATCCGCCCGCAGCTTGCTGTCGAACTCCAGCAGGGTCACGTGGCTGACGATACCCGCCAGGTCGATGGCCGCTTCGACACCGGAGTTGCCGCCGCCAATCACCGCCACACGCTTGCCCTTGAACAGCGGGCCGTCGCAGTGCGGGCAGAAGCACACGCCCTTGGCCTTGTATTCCTGCTCACCCGGCACGCCCATCTCGCGCCAGCGGGCACCGGTAGCCAGGATCACCGACTTGGCCTTGAGGCTGGCGCCGCTTTCGAACTGGATCTCGTGCAAGCCGCCGACTTCCTTGGCCGGCACCAGGGCACTGGCCCGCTGCAGGTTCATGATGTCGACGTCGTACTGCTTGACGTGCTCTTCCAGGGCGGCGGCCAGCTTCGGCCCTTCAGTTGCCTGCACCGAGATGAAGTTCTCGATCGCCATGGTGTCCAGCACCTGGCCACCGAAACGCTCGGCAGCCACACCGGTACGGATGCCTTTGCGAGCGGCATAGATGGCTGCCGAAGCACCCGCTGGACCACCGCCGACCACCAGCACGTCGAAGGCTTCCTTGGCGTTGAGTTTCTGCGCCTGCTTCTCCACCGCACCGGTGTCGAGCTTGGCGAGGATTTCCTCCAGCCCCATGCGCCCCTGGCCGAAGTTCACGCCATTGAGGTAGACACTGGGCACCGCCATGACCTTGCGTTCATCGACTTCGGCCTGGAACAGCGCGCCATCGATGGCCACGTGACGGATGTTGGGGTTGAGCACCGCCATCAGGTTCAGCGCCTGGACCACGTCCGGGCAGTTCTGGCAGGACAGCGAGAAGTAGGTTTCGAAATTGAACTCGCCCTTGAGCGAGCGGATCTGCTCGATCACCTCGGCACTGGCCTTGGATGGATGGCCACCCACTTGCAGCAGGGCCAGCACCAGGGAAGTGAATTCGTGGCCCATGGGAATACCGGCGAAACGCAAGCTGATATCACTTCCCGGGCGATTCAACGAGAACGAAGGCTTGCGCGCGTCGCTGCCGTTATCGAGCAAGGTAATCTGATTGGAAAGACTGACAATGTCTTTGAGTAACGCGAGCATTTCCTGGGATTTCGCACCGTCGTCGAGGGAGGCTACGATCTCGATCGGCTGGGTGACCCGTTCCAGGTAAGACTTCAACTGAGCTTTAAGATTGGCGTCCAACATACGGGCGATCTCCTGTTTTGATTCGGTAGAAAAAACAACGCCCGAGCGAATCTCGCCCGGGCGTTGTTTGAGGGCGGTGCAGCTGACTTAAGTGCGGATCACCGCCCTTGGGTAATGCATGGACTTAGATCTTGCCGACCAGGTCCAGGGACGGAGCCAGGGTGGCCTCGCCTTCTTTCCACTTGGCTGGGCAGACTTCGCCTGGGTGAGCAGCGACGTACTGAGCGGCCTTGATCTTGCGCAGCAGCTCGGAAGCGTCACGGCCTACACCGCCGTCGTTGATTTCAACGATCTTGATCTGCCCTTCAGGGTTGATCACGAAGGTGCCGCGGTCAGCCAGACCGGCTTCTTCGATCAGCACATCGAAGTTGCGGGAGATGGCCAGGGTCGGGTCGCCGATCATGGTGTACTGGATCTTGCCGATGGCTGGCGAAGTGTTGTGCCAGGCAGCGTGGGCGAAGTGGGTGTCGGTGGAAACGCTGTAGATCTCGACGCCCAGCTTCTGGAATTCGGCGTAGTTGTCGGCCAGGTCTTCCAGCTCGGTTGGGCACACGAAGGTGAAGTCAGCCGGGTAGAAGAACACGACAGACCATTTGCCTTTCAGATCGGCGTCCGACACTTCGACGAATGCGCCGTTTTTGAATGCGGTAGCTTTGAAGGGTTTAACTTGGCTGTTGATGATAGGCATCGTTGACTCTCCATCAGTGGTTGAGAACATTGGGTGAAAACTTGATGGGGAGAATCCTAACCAATGAATCGCCCCTTGGCTCATTGGCAAACCTGATACTGCCGATTGGTTTTGACTATCAGCCAACAGTATTAATAGAAGAAACCTTAATCTACTGCTGTACCGGCTTCTCGCCGATGCGCGCCATGCCCATGAATGGGTTGGCCTCGACGTAGCGCATGGCGGACTGCATGTCCTTCCAGCCGACATAGCTCATCAGTGATTTCAGATCCCAACCGCTGCGGTGCGCCCAGGTGGCGAAGCCCCGGCGCAGGGAATGGCTGGTGTAGTGTTCGCCAGCGATACCGGCACGCTCCAGGGCTTGGCGCAGCAACGCGATCACGCTATTGGCATGCAACCCCTGCTCGCTCAGGCGCCCCCAGCGGTTGATGCCGCGAAACACCGGCCCGCGGACCAGCGCCGCGCTGTTGATCCACTCGATATAGGCCTGCACCGGGCACAGGCGCAGCAAGGCCGGGGTGTGAAAGGTCCGCCCAAGGTTGTCACGGTCACTCTTGCTGCGGGGCAGGTAGAGGCTGATGCCCGACCCGGCCACCGCTTGCACATGCTCGATCTGCAAGCGGCACAGCTCATCACTGCGAAAGCCGCGCCAGAAGCCCAGCAAGATCAGCGCCCGATCACGCCGGGCACGTAACAGATCCCCCTGGCGCTGTTCAGCTGCGGCACTCGCCACCTCCTCATCTAGCCAGGCGACGACCTGTTCCAGGTGCTGCAGCTCCAAGGGTTGCGCCTGTTTTTCCTGTACCGGGTGCAGCGCACGGATGCCCTTGAACACCTGGCGCACCACCGGTGCCTTGGTCGGGTCGGCAAAGCCCTGGCTGCTGTGCCACTGGGCCAGGGCCGACAGGCGCAACCGCAGGGTATTGATCGACAGCTCACCGGCATAGGCGGCCAGGTAGCGGGCCACGCTTTCGGCCGTAGCCGGAAGGAAACCGCCCCACTGCACTTCGAAATGCTCAATGGCCGCCCGATAGCTGCGACGGGTGTTGTCGCGGGTGGCGGCTTGCAGATAACGATCCAGCTCGCTCATGGCAGCTCAACTCAGGCAAATGTACGGCGATGGCTGGCGAAAACCGCCCTCAGCGCCTATCACACGGGGTAATACCATAATATCCCATGTCAGTTTCAGGCTTTTGATAAATTCACATCTGCTGTACAATTCCATGTAATTACATACCACGTAACACAGTACTAAATCGTCGGAGGATGCATGGCTCGCGGAGGCATAAACAAGGCGGTGGTGAAGAAAGCGCGTCAGGCGATTCTTGCCCGCGGCGAACACCCCAGCATCGACGCAGTACGCATCGAAATGGGTAATACCGGCTCGAAAACCACCATCCACCGCTATCTCAAGGAGCTGGATGACGGCGCCAGCCGGCGTGACAGCGGCCCTGCGCCCCTGGACCAAGAACTGGGCGAACTGGTGGGGCGCCTGGCGCAACGTCTGCAGGAGCAGGCCCAGGAACCCCTGGAGCAAGCCCTCGCCCACTTCGAAGAACAGAAGCAGGTGCTGGAACACCAGTTGCACGAAGCCCACCAGCTTCAGGAGCAGTTGCAACAGCAGTTGCAGATTCAGGCCAGCGCCCTGGCCGGGGAAAGCGCCGCCCTGCAAGACACTCGCTCCATGCTGCAGAGCGAACAGACCCGCAACGCCGAACTCAACCAGGCACTCAAGGGCCTTGAGCTGCGGCTGGAGGACAAGGAGCAGCAGATCCACTCCCTGGAGGAAAAGCACCTGCATGCCAGGGACGCCCTGGAGCACTACCGCGCGGCCAGCAAGGAACAGCGCGAACAGGAGCAGCGCCGCCACGAAGGGCAGTTGCAACAGATCCAGATGGAGCTGCGCCAGGCCCAACAGAGCGCGCTGGTACGCCAGGACGAGATCACCCAACTGCATCGCGATAACGAGCGCCTGCTCAGCGAACAGCGCGCCATCCACAAAGAGCTCAAGCAAGCCCAGGATGCCGCCAGCAAGAATTCGGCGCTGCAAGCCCGCCTGAGCGAACAGGTCGCCCGCCAGGACAGCGAAAGCACCCTGCTCCAGGAACGCCTGCGCGTTGCCCAGGAAGAAGTTCAGGCACTCAAGGAACAAACCAGGAAACAGGCTCGATCGAGCAAGGAGATGGAATTGCGCGCCACCAAGGCCGAGGCCGGCCTGGAGGCGTTGCGCCTGGCTGCTGCCACCAAGGCCCAGCCAGACGCACCTGCGAAGGCTTGATCAGCCCGCGACAGGCGTACGCATGGTGACGAACTCTTCGGCGGCCGTCGGGTGCACGCCGATGGTTTCGTCGAAGTCGCGCTTGGTCGCCCCCGCCTTCAGGGCAATTGCCAGGCCCTGAACGATTTCACCGGCATCCGGGCCGACCATGTGGCACCCCAGGACCTTGTCGCTGTCGGCGTCCACCACCAGCTTCATCAGGGTGCGTTCCTGGCAGTCGGTCAGGGTCAGCTTCATCGGCCGGAAGCGGCTCTCGAAGATCTGCACCTTGTGCCCCGCTTCTCGCGCCTGCTCTTCGGTGAGGCCGACGGTACCAATGTTCGGCAGGCTGAACACCGCCGTAGGAATCATCTGGTAATCCACGGGACGGTACTGCTCGGGCTTGAACAGGCGCCGAGCCACGGCCATGCCCTCGGCCAGGGCCACCGGCGTCAGTTGCACGCGGCCGATGACATCGCCAATCGCCAGGATCGACGGCTCACTGCTCTGATACTGCTCGTCCACTTCGATGAAACCGCGCTTGTCGAGCTTCACGCCGGTATTCTCCAGCCCCAGGTTGTCCAGCATCGGCCGGCGCCCGGTGGCATAGAACACACAATCGGCGGCCAGCTTGCGACCATCCTTGAGGGTGACCTCAAGACTGCCGTCGGCCTGCTTGTCGATGCGCTCGATGTCGGCATTGAACTGCAGGCCCAAACCACGCTTGGTCAGCTCCTCCTGCAAGTGCTTGCGCACTGCGCCGTCGAAACCGCGCAGGAACAGCTCACCGCGATACAACAGCTGGGTATCGGCGCCCAGGCCATGGAAGATCCCGGCAAACTCCACCGCGATGTAGCCACCGCCCACCACCAGCACGCGCTTGGGCAGCTCCTTGAGGAAGAAGGCCTCGTTGGAACTGATGGCATGCTCACGCCCCGGGATATCCGGGATCTGTGGCCAGCCGCCGGTGGCAATGAGGATGTGCTTGGCGCTGTAGCGCTGGCCGTTGACCTCTACCTGGTGCGGATCGATCAGCTTGGCGTGGCCTTCATGCAGGGTCACGCCGCTGTTGACCAGCAGATTGCGGTAGATGCCGTTGAGGCGATTGATTTCGCGATCCTTGTTGGCGATCAGGGTCGCCCAATCGAAATTCGCCTCACCCAGGGACCAGCCGAAACCCGAGGCCTGCTCGAAGTCTTCGGCGAAGTGCGCGCCGTACACCAGCAGCTTTTTCGGCACGCAGCCGACGTTGACACAGGTACCGCCCAGATAGCGGCTTTCAGCGACCGCGACCTTCGCGCCAAAACCCGCCGCGAATCGCGCGCAGCGCACACCGCCGGAACCAGCACCAATTACATAAAGATCAAAATCGTAGGCCATTTCACTCTCCCAGACAGGCTGACAAGCATAACCGCAGATGGCGATCGGGTCAGCGCAGAGGTCTACATAAGGGCGACAAATGAAAAAGCCACCCGAAGGTGGCTTTTCCGAAAAACCCGTGCAGCGGCTATCAGTAAGCCTTGCCGGTCTTGTAGAAGTTCTCGAAGCAGAAGTTGGTTGCGTCGATGTAGCCTTCGGCACCACCGCAGTCGAAACGCTTGCCCTTGAACTTGTAGGCCATCACGCAACCGTTCTGCGCCTGTTTCATCAGGGCATCGGTGATCTGGATCTCGCCACCCTTGCCCGGCTCGGTCTGCTCGATCAGGTCAAAGATGTCCGGAGTCAGGATGTAACGACCGATGATCGCCAGGTTCGACGGTGCGTCTTCCGGCTTTGGCTTCTCGACCATGCTGTGAACGCGGTAGATGTCGTCACGGATCATCTCGCCAGCAATCACGCCGTACTTGTTGGTTTCCTGCGGATCGACTTCCTGGATGGCCACGATCGAGCAGCGGAACTGCTTGTACAGCTTGACCATCTGGGTCAGTACGCCGTCGCCTTCGAGGTTGACGCACAGGTCGTCCGCCAGTACCACGGCGAAGGGTTCGTCACCGATCAGCGGGCGGCCAGTCAGAATGGCGTGGCCCAGGCCTTTCATTTCGGTCTGGCGAGTGTAGGAGAACGAGCACTCGTCCAGCAGCTTGCGGATACCGACCAGGTATTTCTCCTTGTCGGTGCCCTTGATCTGGTTTTCCAGCTCGTAACTGATGTCGAAGTGGTCTTCGAGGGCGCGCTTGCCGCGGCCGGTCACGATGGAGATTTCATTCAATCCGGCATCCAGCGCTTCTTCAACGCCGTACTGGATCAGTGGCTTGTTCACCACCGGCAGCATTTCTTTAGGCATGGCTTTAGTCGCTGGCAGGAAGCGAGTACCGTAACCGGCTGCTGGGAACAAGCATTTCTTGATCATATGAGTCCTTAAAAAGGCTGTGTGTACGAGTTTCGGCGCAGTCTAATGAGGGCGCGAGCGCCTTACAATGCCCCGCGCTGGCTAACCGCTGCCATCATAGAGAAATAAAGTGCCAGATAGTTCCGCAGCATCCTCCAGATAGCCTGCCAGGTAAACCTCCATCACCGCGCAGCGCTTGTAAACCGGCACCTGCACAGGGTTGCCGGAATACCCCAGGCATCGACCAGGTACACCCTCGACTCAACGGCCAAGGCGGGCCATCCGAACTCCATGATGGCACCGTTTTCGCCCTGGCGATGTTCACCCGCAGGCACCACAACCCCCTCACCCAGAGGGGCTGCGGCACTTTTGCAGGCCCGCGGAGGACTAAGGTGACGTGCTGTACCGAAATGGCCATTAGCTATAGCATCGCCACTGGCATGCACGGCCACTTCACCCCCTCCCCCTCAGATGACGAAATCCCCCATGAACAGACTTTTCACTGTCACCGCAGTACTGGCCCTGAGTGGATGTGCCACCGCCTCCAATACCTACCTGGCCAATGGCGAACAAGGCCTGAGCATCGATTGCTCTGGCGAGGCCAGCTCCTGGGCCAGCTGTTACGAGAAAGCCGAGGCGTCCTGCGCCGGCACCGGCTATCGGATCGTCAGCACTGTCGGCACGCCCGCCACCAAGGAAAGCGACAAGACCCTCGGCGTCGATGTTGGCAACTATAAGAGCCGCAGCGTGGTAGTGGTCTGCAAGTAGAAGGCGCACGCCCTCTACATATGAATTTCGGCGAACTTGATGCCCAGGCCTCGAATGGTTTCGATCAGGTCGTCGAGACGGCAGAAAGATTCCACCTCGTCGCTGTCGTCCACCAGAAAATAGCTGCGCCCGGCGCTCTTCTTGAAAAACACAATCCATTCCCCTGAATTGGCCGGGTTCTGGATCAGGTGGGTGGCAGAGATCAAGCCCTCTGCATGCTTTGCCCTGACATCTTCCCGCTTCATGCTTTCTCCCAAAAAATCGATGCCGCCCAGGCGTGAGCCCGGGCGGCACCGGCAACAATGGGCGCTAGTTTATCGGATGCCCTGGCCTATCAGCACGCCTTCTACCGTCTGACCGTACAAATTCACCCCATCATTGGCGTGGAACTTGACCCGGGTCTTCTCGATGGAACCCTCCACCAGGCGCGGGTCCTGCGGCCGCTCGTGGCTGTTGACGAACGCCGCCACGTCCCAGGCCTGCTGATCGCTCAGGCTGCCGCCCTTGCCTAGAGGCATGTTGTGCTTGATGAAGGACGCCGCAGTATTGATCCGGTGCATCCCTGCACCCCAGTTGTAGGAATCCTTGCCCCAGAGTGGCGGCATCACGTAATCCGCACCGGCCTTCTGGCCCTGGCCGTTGTCACCGTGGCAAACCGCACACTGCGCCTGATACACCGCCGCACCCTGCTTGAGGTCGTAGCCTTTGGCGGGCTGCGCCACGTCGGGATACCCGCGCCCGGGCAGCTCGACGCCCAGCGGCGCCTTGCTCGCCAGCCAGTAGGCATACACCGACAGCGCGGTAATCTGCGGACTGTCCGCCGCCGGCGGCTTGCCACCGTTCATGCTGAACTGAAAACAGCCTTGCAGGCGCTCGGCAAAGGTATTCACCTTGTCGTTCTTCTTGCGATAGGCCGGGTACATCGGGTACGCGCCCCACAGTGGCGCCGAGTTGGCCAGGCGCCCCTGATCAAGGTGGCAATTGCTGCAATTGAGGCCGTTGCCAACGAACTGCGGCGCCAGGCGCTTGGTATCGACGAACAGGGCGTAGCCTTCGCGTACCAGCTTGCCGTAGGCGTTGTCCGGCAGCTCGCTTTCAGCCGGCGGCTTGAAGTACTCGACATGGGCGGAAGCGCTCGGCGCCGGGATCTGCGACTGGTCCTCCATGGCGATGGTGGCCGCCTGGACCTGGATCGCGAGCAGGCTCAGCAGCGCCCCTGGAATCAATAGTTTCATGGGCGCGCCTCCTGGGAGTTCAAGGTTGCAAAGTAGTCCGCCACGGCAGCCACTTCTTCGGCGCTCAGGGATTTGGCGATGTGCCCCATCAAGTCATTGGGGTCGTTGTGGCGGGTACCTTCACGCCAGGCGTTGAGCTGTGCCACCAGGTAGCTGGCAGGCTGCCCGGCCAGGGGTGGGA
>ERZ1032387.97-NODE-97-length-23768-cov-12.573061_pt1 | contig 23768 bp, 17 predicted proteins | sample MGYA00516710_ERZ1032387 | MGnify/ENA primary metagenome ERZ1032387 (study PRJEB33718, sample SAMN03160192) | human skin metagenome | collected 2014-02-25 | study: EMG produced TPA metagenomics assembly of the PRJNA266117 data set (Human skin bacterial metagenome...
CTACACCTCTCTATTCGTCGGCAGCGTCAGATGTGTATAAGAGACAGGCGTCGGGATCAACGCCGCGGGCCTGGACAACAGCGCCAGGGGCGCAGTGGTGGCCAAGGCCGGGGGGCTGCATGTGGCCCTCAACAACGGCGTATTGAACAACAGCGCCGGGGTCATCGACGCCGGTGACCAGGCACTCAAGGTCACCCAACTGGCCCGTCTCGACAACCAGGGCGGCACCCTCAAGGGCAAGCGCCTGGAGGTCGATGGCGGCGCGCTGGACAACCGCCAGGGGCAACTGCTCGCTGGCAGCGACGGCCTGAACCTGGTGGCCGGGGGCCTGAACAACGCCGAAGGGATGATCCTGGCCCAGGGCGGCCATGGTGAAGTCACCCTGGGCCAGGGCAACCTGGACAACCGTGGCGGCACCCTGCAGGGCGCGACCCTGGCGGTGACGGCCGGGGCTGTGGATAACAGTGCCCTGAACGGCAAGGCCGGCTTGATCAGCAGCCAGGCCGGCAACCTGAAGCTGGTGGTGGACCGCCTCACCAACCAGGCAGGCAAGCTCTACGCCAACGGCCTGCTCAGCGCTTCCGGACAGACCCTGGACAACCGCTGGGGCGGCGAAATCAGCGCCCAGCAGTTGGACCTGACCACCGCGGCCAACCTCTACAACCAGGGCGGCCTGGTGGAGTCGGCCGGCTCGCTGCTGCTGGTGGGCGGCAACCTGGACAACAGCGCCGGCGGGCGAATCCGCGCCGTAGGCGGGGAGCAAAGCCGGATCAGCCTGGGCGGCAGCCTGTACAACCAGGGCGGTAGCCTGGCCCTGGGCTCCAACGCCTTCAGCCTGAATGCGGGCAACCTGAACAACGTCGGCGGCAGCATCGAGCACGCTGGCAACGGCCTGTTCAAACTCGACCTGGGCGGGCTCTCGGGCCTCCAGGGGCGCATCACCGGCCTGGGCCGGGGCGACTGGGACATCGGCTGGGTGGACCGCAGCGGGCTGATGCAGCTCAACGGCGCCCTGGACCTGAGCACCGGCGGCGATCTCAACCTCAGTGCCGGCGACCGTATCGCCAGCGCCAGCGGCCTGCGGGTGGGCGCCGCGACCCTGAACAACGCCGGGGAACTGGCCAGTGACGGCTACCTGACCCTGGACCTGGGGGGCAACCTGAACAACAGCGGCCTGCTGTCGTCCCGGGGCAAGCTCACGGTGGGCGCCAGCGACCTCAACCAGAACGGCGGTCGTATCGCCAGCGGCGGCGACACCGAGCTGAACCTGCGCGGCACCCTGGACAACCTGGGCCGGCTGATCGCCAGCCAGAACCTCTACGTGTCGGCGGGGCAGATCAACAACCGCGGCACCCTGGGCGCCCTGGGGCAGATGCAACTGCGCTCCAGCAACGGCATCACCACCTCGGCCGACACCCTGATCTACAGCGGCGGCGACATGCTCCTGCGGGGCAACGGCCTGGCCAACAGCTACGGCGACATCTACAGCGCCGGCAACCTCAGCTTCGCCGCCCTCGACGGGGGCCGCGCGGCCCTGCTGAGCAACCGCTCCGGAACCATCGAAAGCGAGGGCGACATGAACCTCAACGTGGCGTTGCTGCAAAACGCCATGGACCAGTACCAGGTCGGCGAAACCATCACCCAGCGCAATATCGTGATCAACTGCACCGACTGTTCCGGCGATTACCACACCGCCACTTACATCGTTAACACCACCTACGAAGGCACCATGGGCGAGCACTCCGCTGGCGCCCGCATGGTGTCCAACCGTGACCTGACCATCAATGCCGATACGGTGGAAAACGACCAGAGCCTGATCGCCGCCAACCGCGATGTCTCCATCACCGCCAACAACCTGTACAACCGGGGCCTGACCCTGAACAAACGGGTCGAGAGCATCAGCTATTTCCTGCACGGGGTTTCCAAGGGCGCGTTCCGCGCCGCCGAGCGCGCCACCATCGCCTGGAACGCCGCCAACGCCAATCGCGCGCCGGGCCAGCAGGACCCGCTGCCGACCGTGGTGACCCAGTACCCGATCTACGAACCCGCCAGCCACACGGTGATCACCCCGGGTTCCCAGAGCGCCTACGCCTCCACCCTGCAGGCCGGCCAGCGCCTGCACCTGCAGGTCAGCGGCACCCTTGAAAACGGCGTGCAGAGCGAACAGAGCCGCGCCCAGCTCACCGGGCAGACGCTGCAGAACAACCTGGCCCAGGTGGGCGGCCAGGTGATCACGGTCAATGCCCAGAGCTCCGCGGCGGCCAACCAGGTGGCCAAGGATGTGCAACGCATCGAGAAGGTCGGCGCCGACGGCACCACCCAGGTCAGCTTCGTCCCGGTGGATTTCTCCGGCGTGCCGTTCGCCGCCGTGGACCCGACCTCGCTGTCGAGCTTCCGCGTGCCTCAGGGCGAGTACGGCCTGTTCGTCAAGAGCCAGAATCCCCAGGGCCGCTACCTGATCGAGACCAACCCGACCTTCACCGACCTGTCGCGCTTCATGAGCTCGGACTACATGCTCGGCAACCTCAACTACAACACCGATCAGACCTGGCGCCGCCTGGGCGACGGCCTGTACGAGACCCGGCTGATTCGCGACGCAGTGCTGGCCCAGACCGGCCAGCGCTTCCTGGCGGCCGGGCTGACCAGCGACTACGACCAGTACCGCTATCTGATGGACAACGCCATCGCTTCCAAGGACCAGTTGAACCTGAGCATCGGCGTGTCCCTGACCCCGGCCCAGGTGGCCTCGCTGACCCATGACATCGTGTGGATGGAAACCCGCGAAGTGCAGGGTGAGAAAGTGCTGGTGCCGGTGCTCTACCTGGCCCAGGCGGAAACCCGCAACCTGCGCGGTGGCAGCTTGATACAGGGGCGCGACATGACCCTGATCGCCGGCGGCGACCTGACCAACGTCGGTACCCTGCGGGCCAGCAACGACCTGAGCGTGAATGCTGGCGGCAGCCTCTACCAGGGCGGCCTGATCGAGGCCAACGAGCGGGTCAGCCTGATGGCCCAGGACAGCGTGCGCAACGCCCTGGCCGGGGAAATCCGCGGCAACCAGGTCAGCGTCACCTCGATCAAGGGCGACATCATCAACGACCGCACCGCAGTGGCCGTCGGCTACGGCTCGGGCAATCGCACCATCCTCGACCAGGGCAGCCAGATCACCGCGCGCCAGCAGCTGGACCTCAGCGCCGGTCGCGACCTGACCAACCTCGGCCAGCTCGCCAGTGCCGGCGATGCCAAGCTCAGCGCCGGTCGCGACATCGACCTGCTGGCGGTGCAGGACCACACCTTCACCCAGAGCGCGATCCGTCGCGGCCTGGTGACCAACGACACGGTGCAGACTCTGGGCTCCAGCGTGACCACCGGCGGCAACCTGGAACTCAATGCCGGGCGCGACCTGGCGGTGGTAGCGAGCCAGGTCAGCGCCGGCAACGACCTGTCCCTCAATGCCAAGCGCGACATCGTCATCGCTTCGGCCCAGGACGAGCAGTCCTCGACCTTCTACCAGAAGAAGAAAGGTTCCTGGGGCAAGAGCAAGACCACCCGCAGCGCCGATTCCTCCACCACCAACGTGGCTTCCGAGATCAGCGCCGGGCACGACCTGATGGTCAACGTCAGCCAGGACAAGGACGGCCGTATCAGCCTCAACGGCGGACGCGACGTCACCGTGGTCGGCAGCCAGCTCAAGGCCGGCAACGACCTGCTGGTGGGCGCTACCCGGGACGTCAGCCTGGTCTCGGCCCAGGAGCAGCAGGACAGCGCCTACAGCCAGAAGAAGAAAGGCAGCTTCGGCCTGAGCAAGAGCGGCAACAGCCGCACCTCCAGCAGCACCACCCAGGTGGGCAGCGAGCTGAGTGCCGGCAATGACGCGGTGGTGATATCCGGGACCAACGTCAACCTTTCGGCCAGTTCCATCGAAGCCAAGCGCGATGCCGAAGTGCGCGCCGGGCTGATCGACAAGAACGGCGACATCAACCTGATGGACGCGGCCAACACCTCCAGCAGCCAGAGCGACAAGTACAAGAGCAAGGTGGGGTTCTCCAGTTCCGGCAGTTTCACTTCGATTGCCTCCTCGAAGAAATCCGGCCAGGAAAACATTCAATCCCAGAGTGTCGGCAGCGTGGTCAGTGGCGGGCGTGACACCACCCTGCAGGCATCCCGTGACGTCAACATGATCGGCAGCACGGCCGCGGCCGAGCGCAACCTGAATGTGGGGGCGGGACGCGATGTCAACGTGCTGGCCGGCAGCAACAGCTCGGACCAGAGCAACTGGAAGTCCGAGAAGCATGTGGGGCTGTCCCTGGAGAGCGATCGCAATGGCGTCACCGCGTTCCTGGGCAGCGAAGGCCTCAAGCAGAAATCGCGCAATGCCGAGCAGACCGTGGCGCCGAGCCAGTTGCTGGCCGGGCAGGATGCAACCATCAAGGCCGGACGTGACCTGACCCTGGAAGGCTCGCGAGTGGATGCCGGGCGTGATATCAACCTGCAGGCCGGGCGCGATATCAGCATCGACGCGGGCAAGGAAACCTCGATCGAGGAGCGCAGCAAGAGCCGTGACCGCAATGGCCTGACGGTCAATGTCAGCCACAACTACGGCAACACCATGGACGCCCTCAAGGGCACCGGCAAAGGCGAGGACAACACCAGCAAGGCCTCCAGCGTGCTGAGCACCGTGGATGCGATCAACCAGTTCACCTCGGGCCCGACCACCGCGACCCATTTCGGTACGGCCAGCCAGTCCAGCAGCTCGCGCCAGGAAGTACACAGCAACAGCCCTGCCAGCCTGGGGGCCGGGCGGGATATCAGCGCCGTGGCCGGCAATGACATCAACATTCGCGGTGGTCAGTTCGACGCCGGGCGCGACATCACCCTGGTGGGCCGTGACATCAATGTGGATGTGGCCCGCGGTTCGGTTTCCGAAGAGAGCAAGACCGCCCGCAGCCAGGGCGGCATCAATGGCCAGAGCGGCGGCGGTAGCGCCCGTGCCGGTATCGGCGGCAGCAACGGTGTGGCCAGCGAGCAGATGAACCAGGGCACCAACACCCCGTCGGTATTCCTCGCCGGGCGTGATGTCAGCCTTGAGGCGCGCAACAACCTGACCCTGATCGGAACCCAGGTCCAGGCCGGGCGCGATATCGACCTGGGCGCCGGTAACGACCTGACCATCCGCGCCGCGCAGAACGATTCCAGCAGCGAGTCCAACCGCCACAGCGGCGGTGGTGAAGTGGGCCTGGCCGTGGGCGGCAAGGACTTCATCTCGGTCTACGCCAGCGTCGACATGGGCAAGGGCCAGTTGGACCGGGACAACCAGCGGCAGCAGAACGCCAATCTGGTAGCCGGCGACCAGCTGCGCTTCAGCAGTGGCAAGGACACCACCATCGCCGGCGCCACCCTGCGCGGTGGTGAGGTCATCGGCCGGGTTGGCGGTGACCTGACCGTGTCCTCGGTGCCGGACACCGGCAAGGTCAGCGGCAAGGAAATGGATGCCAGTGTCACCGTGAGCATCGGCCTGGGCGGCGGTGGCAGCGTCAGCGGTTCCCTGGGCATGGGCAAGACCACCGGCAAGACCAACTGGGTCCAGGAGCAGACCAGCATCACCGGCAAGAACGGGGTGGACATCCGCACCGAGAAGCACACCCAGCTCGACGGCGCGCTGGTCGCCGCCGACAACGGCAACCTCAAGCTGGACACCGGCACCCTGGGCTTCCGCGATATCTCCGGCCAGGACAAGGAGCACAGCTACTACGTCAATGCGGGCGGCACCTTTGGCTGGGGCGGCGGCGATGGCGCCAAGGCCACCGGCGGCAAGGACGTGGCCTTCACCACGGACAAGAGCCAGGAAGGCAAGGGCAAGACCGGGGCGTCCGGCTGGAGCGTCAGCGGCTATGACTACCGCAAGGAGCGCGAGCAGGAAGTGCGCGCCACAGTGGGCGCGGGCACCATCACCGTGCGCAACGACGCCAAGACTGGCGCCGACTCCACTGCAGGCCTGAACCGCGATGTGTCCCTGGCCTATGAAATCACCAAGGACAAGGAAAAGCGTACCGACCTGTATGTCTCGCAGTCGTCCCTGGAGTCGGTGAACCACCCGATTCAGACCCTGAACCAGTGGAAGGAGGGGATGAAGAACTATGGCAAGAATGCCTCGGGTATCTTCACCCAGTTTGGCGACCTGAGTAAGGCGGCGGACCAGGTGGTGGCCGACAACCCGTCGTTGCTGCCGCTGGCCTGGATTCCCGGGCTCCTGGAAACCGTGCTCGACAAGGCTGGCAAGTACACCGGTGGCATCATGCCCGGCGTCGAGAACCATGGTGGCCTGATCACCCAAGTGCCGGCCTTGATCACGGGTGACATGCGCTTCTATCGGGTTGAGACCAAGTACCAGTACGAGTCCGACGGCAAGACCATCAAGGTGGACCCGTTGTCCGGCAAACCGATGATCGAGAACGTGCAGAAGCTGATGGAGATCGAGCGTCCCGATGGTGATGGTGCAGTGTTCACCAACGGCATCCAGAACTCGCTGATGGCGGCATTGGTCAACGGTGCGATGCAGACCGGCTCCGATTCCTTCATGCAGGCCTACAACCCCGAGCACGGGATTCTCGGCGACTTGGTCGAGTCGCTGTGGGATGTGGCGCTGGGCGGGACGGTACGCTCTGGTAACGCCCAGCAGCTGCACGATTTCTTCCAGGCCGGGATCAAGGATGAGTACAAGCTGGACGTTGCCGGCCACAGCCAGGGCGGTCTGTTGACCTACCGGGCGATTTCCGGCCTGGATTTCAACCTCAATGGCCAGGTCGGGAGCATCCAGTTGTCGGGCGCCCCAGTGGGTTCCAAGAGCTTCTTTGAAGCCGCCGATGCCGCCGGATTCGATATCGGCAACGGCGCTTTCTTCCAGGTCAACCGTCCGGGGTCGAAGACCTTTTTCGGCATGTTGCCGGTCACCGATACCGTGTCGGATCTGCTGGGGCAGAACTTCACGCACTCGTCCGACCCGGTGGCTCGTTTCTTCGGTTCGCTGGCGACCAGCACCTCGTTGATGGGAGTGGATAGCCCGCACTCGAACTACCTGTGTGTTGCCAAGGGCATGTGCGGTGATGCGCCCAATGCGCTGCAGGACCAGTTCAAGAAGAATCCCCGGTACATTGAACCTACGTTCATCGATGCCAATGGCAAGGACACTATCCGCAGATGAGGGGGAGTCCAAGTGTGGTGGTGGGGCTGGCAGTGCTGCTCGGGGGATGCCTGAACCTCCCCGCCAAGCCGCAGGAGCGACGCACCGAGCAGCGCATGTTGTGTAGCGAAGGGGCCAAGCGGGTGACCTTGCCCCAGCGTTTCTCCTTCGACCTGCCTGAACCGTTCCGGCACACAGAATGCGGTACGCTCATGGGCGGTTTCTACTACGACAGAATCAGCGACAGCCTGTCTGTCGCTACCGAGGGGACCTTCGCCTATGGCGATGTCCAGGTATCGGCGTCTTCGCTGTACATGAAGGTCAGCAGTTTTCTCGACGGTGAGGGTTATGGGCTGATGTATCCCCACGACGCCTTTCTCCAGGGCAAGCTGGCTGCATTGGCTTTGCCCGGCAGTGGTGCCAAACCCCGTGAAGTGGATTGGGTCACCCGGGGTGGCTACCAGTGCCTGCGCTTCTATGAGCACTGGCAGGGGGCTGCAGTGGGGCTCTGGGAGGATGAGGTCAGGTATTGGTGCTGGGAAGGGGAAAGCGGCCTGACTCAACCGTTCTACGTACATGCCGGGCAACGTCTGGCGCTGGGCGCCAAGGGTTACGATCTTGATCGGACCTTTATCCTGCCGTTCTTTGCCAGCTTGCAGATCAAGCGTCTGGCACCTTCGGCTCTGGCTCAGGCACAAAACCGGCTCCAGGCTGCTTGTGCCCGCGGCAAGGCTCGTTATGACCGGGGAAGTGCCTGGGGCAGCGACTACCCCGACAAGCGCCTGACCCTGACCCGCCTGCACTACTGCGGCTACGACGTGCCGCTGCCCGACCTTTCGGCCCCGGCGCCCGGGGCCAAAGACGACTGAACCTTCGCCTGTCACAACACTCCAGTACCCTGTAAGCCCGCGTCCTCACGGCGCCTGCCACTATTCCTCAGGGGTGAAGGCTGGCAGACTGCCGGTCTTTTCCCCGCTGTCTGTCTTGAGGCTATATGCCAGCGTTTTCACAGCGTCATCTGTTGTTCATCAGTTGGATCATCATTTTCGGTGGCCTGTTGCTGGCCTTGCCCCTGCGTCTGCTGCCCAGCCTGCTGGCCGGGTTGCTGGTGTTCGAGCTGGTCAACATGCTCACCCCGCAACTGCAGCGGCTGATCGAAGGGCGGCGTGCGCGCTGGCTGGCGGTGGCCTTGCTGGGCACCCTGGTGGTCAGCCTGCTGACCCTACTGTTCGCCGGGGCCATCAGTTTCCTGCTGCATGAGGCGGAGAACCCGGGTGCCTCGCTGGGCAAGTTCATGGTGGTGGTGGACAAGGCCCGGGGCCAGTTGCCGCCGTTCCTCGATTCCTACCTGCCGGCCAGCGCCGCCGAGTTCCAGGCCGCCATCGGCGCCTGGGCCAGCAAGCACCTGAGCGAGTTGCAACTGGTGGGCAAGGACGCGGCGCACATGTTCGTGACCCTGCTGATCGGCATGGTCCTGGGGGCGATCATTGCCCTGCAGCGGGTCCCCGACCTGACCAAGCGCAAGCCTCTGGCGGCGGCGCTGTTCGACCGTCTGCACCTGCTGGTCCAGGCGTTTCGCAACATCGTCTTCGCCCAGATCAAGATCTCCCTGCTCAACACCTTCTTCACCGGGATCTTCCTGGCGCTGATCCTGCCGCTGTTCGGGGTCAAGCTGCCGCTGACCAAGACCCTGATCGTGCTGACCTTCCTGCTGGGCCTGCTGCCGGTGATCGGCAACCTGATTTCCAACACACTGATCACCATCGTCGGCCTGTCGCTGTCGATCTGGGTGGCGGTGGCGGCGCTGGGCTACCTGATCTTTATCCACAAGCTGGAATACTTCCTCAACGCGCGGATCGTTGGCGGGCAGATCAGTGCCAAGTCCTGGGAGCTGCTGCTGGCGATGCTGGTGTTCGAGGCCGCCTTCGGCCTGCCCGGGGTGGTGGCGGGGCCGATCTATTACGCGTACCTGAAGAGCGAGTTGAAGCTGGCGGGATTGGTGTGAGTCTTGTTCGCCGGCCCGCCGGCTCCTACAGAACCTTGTAGGAGCCGGCGGGCCGGCGAAGCTGTTTCAGCCGTAACGCTTCTTGGCCTCGATGGCCAGGCCGCTGCCGATGCTGCCGAAGATATTGCCTTCCACATGCCGGGCATTGGGCAGCATCGCCGCCACGCTCTGGCGCAGCGCCGGAATGCCGCTGGAACCACCGGTGAAGAACACCGTATCGACCTGGCCCACACCGACATTGGCGTCGTTCAGCAACTGGGTGACGCTGGTGCGGATGCGCTCCAGCAAACCGTCGATGGAGGATTCGAACAGGGCCCGGCTCAGGTCCACGCTGAGGTCGCGCTCGATTCGGTCCAGGGCTACCAGGCGGTTCTCTGCGTGGGTCAGCTGGATCTTGGTCTCTTCAACGATCATGGCCAGCCAGTGCCCGGCGCGCTGTTCGATCAGCTTGAACAGACGGTCGATGCCGCCGGTGTCCTCGATGTCATAGCGCATGCTGCCCAGGGCCAGCTGGGATTTCTGCGAGTACACCGAGTTGATGGTGTGCCAGGTCGCCAGGTTCATGTGGTGGCTGGTGGGCATGTAGGCGCCGCTCTTCATCCGGCTGCCGTAGCCGAACAGCGGCATCACGCCCTGGAGGCTCAGTTGCTTGTCGAAGTCGGTACCGCCGACGTGCACGCCGCCGGTGGCGAGGATGTCGTCGTGGCGGTTATCGACGCCACGGCGCTCGGGGGACAGGCGCACCAGGGAGAAGTCCGAGGTACCACCGCCGATGTCGACGATCAGCACCAGTTCCTCGCGCTCGATGGTGGATTCGTAGTCGAAGGCCGCGGCGATGGGCTCGTACTGGAAGGACACTTCCTTGAAACCGATCTTGCGGGCCACTTCCACCAGGGTGTCTTCGGCTTCCTGGTCGGCGGCGGCGTCGTCATCGACGAAGAACACCGGGCGCCCCAGCACCACTTCTTCGAATTCCCGACCGGCGGCGGCTTCGGCGCGGCTTTTCAGTTGGCCGATGAACAGCCCCAAGAGGTCCTTGAACGGCATGGCAGTGCCCAGCACGCTGGTGTCGTGCTTGATCAGCTTGGAACCCAGCAGGCTCTTGAGCGAGCGCATCAGCCGGCCTTCGTAGCCTTCCAGGTACTCGTGCAGCGCCAGGCGGCCGTACACCGGACGGCGCTCCTCGATATTGAAGAACACCACCGAAGGCAGGGTGATCTTGTCGTCCTCCAGGGCGATCAGCGTCTCCTCGCCGGGGCGCAGCCAGCCGACGGTGGAGTTGGAGGTACCGAAGTCAATGCCGCAGGCACGGGCCGGGGTGGCGTTGTTCATGTCTTTGGGTCCGGTGAAAAAAACGGCCGCGCAGCGTACGCCAGTCCTTGCGCGTTGCAAAGGCCGACTATCTGCTAAATCACTACCTGTTGTGCCTTGAAAGACTATCCTTGACCCCCAAACTTGCAGGCATGGGCCGAGCAGCCACCTGGGATCACAAGATCCGCCCGCGGCTGCCGATAAACTTCTGATGCGCCGTTCAGTCAGAGGATTGAGATTGATCAATTCTCATGCTGCCAGACCGAGCATGCTGTGCTGCACGCCGCGCGACTTTGATAACGGATGGTGATTCCCTCGATGGACTTCAAAGACTATTACAAGATTCTCGGCGTGGAGCCGACAGCGGACGACAAGGCGATCAAGGCCGCCTATCGCAAGCTGGCGCGCAAGTACCACCCCGACGTCAGTAAGGAAAAGGATGCCGAGGCCAAGTTCAAGGATGCTTCGGAAGCCTATGAAGCGCTGAAGAGCGCGGACAAGCGCGCCGAGTACGACGACCTGCGCAAGTACGGCCAGCATGGCCAGCCCTTCCAGGGCCCGCCGGGCTGGCAGAGCCGTGGCGGTTTTGGCGGCGGCGAGGACGGTGGCGATTTCTCGGACTTCTTCAGTTCGATCTTTGGTAACCGGGGGCCAGGATTCGGCGGCCCGGAGCAGCGCCGCAGCAGCGGTCGTCGTGGACAGGATGTGGAAATGGAACTGCCGATCTTTCTTGAAGAAACCCTGTCCACCGAGTCGAAGAAAATCAGCTTCCAGGTGCCGCAGTACAACGCCAATGGCCAACACGTCAGCAACACCAGCAAGAGCCTGAACGTGAAGATTCCGGCAGGTGTCACCGACGGCGAGCGCATCCGCCTCAAGGGCCAGGGCGCGCCCGGCGTGGGCGGCGGCGCGAATGGCGACCTGTACCTGACCATTCGCTTCGCGCCGCATCCCAAGTTCGATGTCGAAGGCGAGAACCTGATCATCACCCTGCCACTGGCCCCCTGGGAGCTGGCGCTGGGGACCGAGGTCGCGGTACCGACCCTGACCGGCAAGATCAACCTCAAGGTTCCGGCCGGCAGCCAGAATGGCCAGCGCATGCGCGCCAAGGGCCATGGCCTGCTGAACAAGGCCGGCCAGCGCGGCTACCTGTTCGTGCAACTCAAGGCGGTCATGCCCAAGCAGGCGGGCGACGACGTCAAGGCCTTGTGGCAGGAGCTGGCGAAGAAGGCGGCGTTCGACCCCCGGGAAAATTTCTGATTCGACACTAGGAGGCGCTGATCATGAGCACCCTGATCGTTCAGCTGGACATGGAAGAGTTCTGTGAAGTGGCCGACCTGTCGGCGGCCTACGTGATCGAAATCGTCGAGCACGGCATCCTCGAACCTCAGGGCCGGGCGCCCAAGGACTGGCGCTTCAACGACTATGAGCTGTCCCTGGCCAAGCGCGCGGCGAAGTTGCGCCGCGACCTGGACCTGGAATGGGAAGGCGTGGCCCTGGCCCTGGACCTGCTGGACGAAGTGCGGCAACTGCGCGCCGAGAACCAGATGCTCAAACAGCGCCTGGGCCGCCTGTTGGTGGACTGAGGGTGTGTAGGCCTGTAGCCGCTGCCGAGCGCTAGCGAGGCTGCGACCGGGCGCGCAGCGCCCGTCTAACCAGGCGACTGCGGTGTGTCAGGAAAAAGCGGGTTGCGAGGACTGCGTCCTCGTTCGCAGCTTCGCTGGCGCTCAGCAGCGGCTACAAAACGATACAAACGGCACAAACGATACAAACGCACTAGCGGTTACAAAGCGCCTCAGGCACTGGCGCGGGAGACGCGCGGCAGGACCACGGTGAAGGTGGTGCCATCGCTGGCGTTGGAGCTGACTTCGATGCTGCCCTGGTGGGCAACCACCACTTCCTTGACGATGAACAGCCCCAGGCCAAGGCTGGTGCTGGGGTTGCCCAGTTCTTCGTCGACGCTGCGCACCAACGGGTCGAACAGGGTGCCCAGGGCCTCCGGGGGGATCGGCGTGCCGTAGTTGTGCACGGTCAACAGCACCTGTTCCGCGCCACCGGTGATGGTCACGGTCACGGTGCGGCGGTTGTTGCCGTGCTGCAGGGCGTTGCCGATCAGGTTCTGCAGCATCTGCTCGATGCGCCCGCGGTCCCAGATGCCATGGCTGTCGCCCTCGAAGCTCATCAGCGGGGTGCAATCGGGCTGCCCGGCGCAGGCTTCGTCCATGGCCGCCTTGGCCGCGCTGGCCAGGTCCATGGGCGCAGGTTCGATGGGCAGGCTGCTGCCCAGGCGGCTGCGCACGAACTCCAGCAGGTCGCTGACCATGGCGCCCATGTGCCGGGTGCCGCTCTTGATACGTGAAACGAAGGCCTGGGCGTCGCCGTCCAGGGCGACTTTGCGTGCCAGCATTTCAGTGGACATGCTCACTGCCTGCAACGGCGCCCGCAGGTCGTGGCCAAGAATTGCCAGGAAGATATCCCGCGAGCGGCTGACCTGTTCGGCATAGGCCGCGGTGGACTCGGCCAGGGCTTCATCAATGGCTTCGTTGAAACGGATCATGTCCTGCAGGTAGGCCAGGTCCGGTGTCTGCAGGCTGGCCACCCACAGGCGGATCACGCAGGCTCGCAGGTGGCGGAATTCCGAGGTCATCTGCACCAGGTCGAACCCCACGTGATGGCGCAGCTCGCCATGGCTGGCGGCCGCGGCATCCAGGCTGGGGGTTTTTTCCGGGCCTTCGCCCTTGGCCTTGGCCCGTTGTTCCCCGGGGCTCTGGGCGGTGCACATATCCCGGGCGGCGGCCAGCAGGATGGAGCGCGCGTGGTCACGCAGGTCCGTGCGGGTCAGGGAGTCCTGGGCGAGGCTCCTGGCAAATTGTTCCCATTCATCAACGATTCGATCAACGTGCTGCACGATAAAATCGGACAGGCGCATAGCCGGGCACCTTAGTGGGCAGTGAGTGGAAAACCGAGACGCATCTTAGCGCCTAATCGAACATTTCAGCAGCCACTCTGCCCAGTGGTGGGCCGGCCCTAGAACAGGAAGTAGCGCTGGGCCATGGGCAGCACGTCCGCCGGTTCGCACCACAGCAGGACGCCATCAGCCTTGACCTGATAGGTCTGCGGGTCGACTTCGATATCCGGCAGGTAGTCGTTGTGGATCAGGTCGGTTTTCTGCACGTTGCGACAGCCCTTGACCACGGCGATGCGTTTTTTCAGCCCCAACTGCTCCGGCACCCCGGCCTCCAGTGCCGCCTGGCTGATGAAGGTCAGGCTGGTGGCGTGACGGCTGCCGCCGAAGCTGGCGAACATCGGCCGGTAGTGCACCGGCTGCGGGGTCGGGATCGAGGCGTTGGCGTCGCCCATCAGGCTGGCGGCAATGGCCCCGCCCTTGAGGATCAGGGTCGGCTTGACCCCGAAGAACGCCGGGCGCCAGAGCACCAGGTCGGCCCACTTGCCCACTTCGACGGAGCCCACCTCATGGCTGATGCCGTGGGTGATCGCCGGGTTGATGGTGTACTTGGCAATGTAGCGCTTGACCCGGAAGTTGCTGTTGCCCGGGCCATCCCCCGGCAGCGGGCCGCGCTGCTTGTGCATCTTGTCGGCGGTCTGCCAGGTGCGGGTCACCACTTCGCCGACCCGGCCCATGGCCTGGCTGTCGGAGCTGATCATGGAGAAGGCCCCGAGGTCGTGGAGGATGTCCTCGGCGGCAATGGTCTCCCGGCGGATGCGGCTTTCGGCGAAGGCCACGTCCTCGGCGATGCTCGGGTCCAGGTGATGGCAGACCATCAGCATGTCCAGGTGTTCGTCGATGGTGTTGCGGGTGAAGGGCCGGGTCGGGTTGGTGGAGCTGGGCAGCACGTTGGCCAGGCCGCAGGCCTTGATGATGTCCGGGGCATGGCCGCCGCCGGCGCCTTCGGTGTGGTAGGTATGGATGGTGCGGCCCTTGAAGGCGCCCAGGGTGGTTTCGACGAAGCCCGATTCATTGAGGGTGTCGGTGTGGATCGCCACCTGCACGTCGTACTCATCGGCCACGCTCAGGCAGTTGTCGATGCTGGCCGGGGTGCTGCCCCAGTCCTCGTGCAGCTTGAGGCCGATGGCCCCGGCCTTGACCTGTTCGATCAAGGGCTCCGGCAGGCTGGCGTTGCCCTTGCCGGTAAAGCCGATGTTCATGGCGAAGGCGTCCGCCGCCTGGAGCATGCGCGCCATGTGCCAGGGCCCGGAGGTGCAGGTGGTGGCGTTGGTCCCGGTGGCAGGTCCCGTGCCGCCACCGATCATGGTGGTGACGCCGCTCATCAGCGCCTCTTCGATCTGCTGCGGGCAGATGAAGTGGATATGGGTGTCGATGCCGCCGGCGGTGAGGATCATGCCCTCACCGGCGATGACCTCGGTGCTGGCGCCGATGGCGATGTTCACGTCGGGCTGGATGTCCGGATTGCCGGCCTTGCCGATGGCGGCGATGCGCCCGTCCTTGAGGCCGACGTCGGCCTTGACGATGCCCCAGTGGTCGATGATCAGGGCGTTGGTGATCAGGGTGTCCACCACCTCGGCGGCCAGCAACTGGCTCTGGCCCATACCGTCACGGATCACCTTGCCGCCGCCGAACTTCACTTCTTCACCGTAGGTGGTGAAATCCTTCTCCACTTCGATCCACAGCTCGGTGTCGGCCAGCCGCACCTTGTCGCCTACGGTGGGGCCGAACATGTCGGCGTAGGCTTCACGGGAAATCTTCATCGCAGCTCCTTACAAAAACAGGTCTTGCAGGAGCCGGCTTGCCGGCGAAGGGGCCCGAAAGACCGCATTCGCCGGCAAGCTGGCTCCTACGTGCGTAGGGTCGAGGGATCAGAGGTCGCCCATGATCCGCCCGGCGAAGCCGAATACCCGGCGCTTGCCGGCCAGTTCCACCAGTTCCACTTCCCGGGTCTGGCCCGGTTCGAAGCGCACCGCGGTGCCGGCGGCGATGTTCAGGCGCATGCCGCGGCTGGCGGCTCGGTCGAAGGTCAAGGCGTCGTTGGTTTCGAAGAAGTGGTAGTGGGAGCCGACCTGGATTGGCCGGTCGCCGCTGTTGGATACGTTCAGGCGCAGGGTGCGGCGCCCGGCGTTGAGTTCGATCTCGCCGGGCTGGATCTGGTATTGGCCAGGAATCATAGGGGTTGTCCCAGGGTCTTGAAGTAGATGGCGGTGGCGGTATAGGTGCCGTCCGGGCTCTGGCAGTAGTTGGGCAGTTCGCCGACCCGGGTATAACCCAGGGCGCGGTAGAACTCTTCCGCCGCGGAGCCGGCCTCGGTGTCCAGGTACAGCAGCCCGCGCTTGTGCTGGCGGGCGGCCTGTTCCAGGGCATTCATCAACTGCTGGCCCAGGCCGCGGCGGCGGGCGCTGTGCAGGACCTGGAGCTTCTGCACCTCGGCGCGGTTGCGCCCGTTGGCCTTCATGCACAGGGCCAGTTGCACGCTGGCCAGGACTTTCTCGTCGCGTACCACCACCCACAACAGCAGGCTGCCGTCCTCGACCCCGGCCTGCACGCTGCTGAGGTAGCTGCGGGCCTGGCTGTCGTCGAGATCGGCCATGAAGCCGATGGACGCACCGTGCTGCACCGAGTCCAGCAGCAACTCGATCAGTCCCTGACGGTAATGGGCAAAGCTTTCTCCATGGACAAGGCGCAGTTGGGCGGCGTTCATCGAGATTTCACTCCTTGTGCGGGGCGGGCGGTTGCGCCCCGGGGTTGAGAATCAGCTGCATGAAGGTCAGGTCCAGCCAGCGCCCGAACTTGGTGCCCACCTGAGGCATCTGCCCGGTGCTGATGAACCCCAGGCGCTCATGCAGACGGACCGAGGCGCTGTTGCCGCTCTCGATGGCGGCCACCATCACGTGCTTGCCACAGCCCCGGGCGCGCTCCAGCAGCACCGCCATCAACCGCGGGCCCAGGCCGTTGCCGCGCTGGTCGCTGCGCACATAGACCGAATGTTCCACGGTGTGACGGAAGCCGTCGAAAGGCCGCCAGTCGCCGAAGGAAGCGTAGCCGAGCACCTGCTCCTCGGCGTTGATGATCACCAGGATCGGATAGCCCTGGGCCTGGCGTGCGCTGAACCAGGCCTGGCGGTTGCCCAGGTCTACCGGTTGCTCGTTCCAGATCGCCGTGGTGTTGAGCACGGCGTCGTTGTAGATGTCGCGGATCGCCGGCAGGTCGGCATGCAGGGCATCGCGGATGCGATAGGTCATGGCACGGCCTCAAGCGATGGGTTGGTGAACGGTGACCAGCTTGGTGCCGTCGGGAAAGGTGGCTTCCACCTGGATGTCCGGGATCATCTCCGGGATGCCTTCCATCACCTGCTCGCGGCTGAGCAGGGTGGTGCCGTAGTGCATCAGTTCGGCCACGGTCTGCCCGTCCCGGGCGCCTTCGAGCAGCGCCGCGGAGATATAGGCCATGGTTTCCGGGTAGTTGAGCTTGAGGCCGCGGGCCAGTCGCCGCTCGGCCACCAGGCCGGCGGTGAAGATCAGCAGCTTGTCTTTTTCGCGTGGGGTCAGATCCATCGTGGTCAATCCGTTGTCAGGCAGTAGAAAAAGGTGCAGTGGAAAAGGGCATGCGGGTCAGGTGTTCCAGATTCTGGGTGGCCTGGCTTCGCGGCCCAGCAGCGCCGGGCGCAGCAGGCGCCACAGCTCGATCAGCCAGGCCCGGGCCTGCAGAGCTTCGCTGGCCAGGCAGCGGGCCACCAGCAGGCCCGGCAGTTGGCTCAGGTCGCCGCGTACCGGGTGTGCCAGGGCGCGACAGCGTTCCAGCAGTTCGCTGTCGATTTCACCGGTCACCAGCAAGGTGGCGAACACCGGCTGGCCATCCAGGCCGATGGGGGAATCCAGCAGGCCGTCGCCACCGCCGATGCGCTGGCGTTCATGCCACAGCGGCCGGCCGTCGCGGTACAGGTCCAGGTGGGCCTGGAAATGGCCCTGCTCGAACCGCTCGCCACTGGCCGGGCGCCCCAGGGCAATGATGTCCCAGTAGAACAGCCGGGCATCGCCCTGCAATTCGATGCGGGTCGTGAGCTCGGCCTGGGCAGCGCTGAAGACGATGGTTTCCTGGGGCAGCCACTCCAGGGTCGCGCCCGGCGCTACCTGCAGGTTCAGGGCCTGGCTGGCCGGGCCGGTGGCGCGATACCACTTGGCCGCCCCGGGGCTGGTCAACTGGGCCCAGGCACCGCTGTCGACCCGGGCGCTGATGGCCAGCCGATCACCGCCGGCAATGCCGCCGGGCGGGTGGACGATGATGTGCTGGCAAACCTCGGGGCCTTCGGCATACAGGTGCTTCTGCACCCGCAGCGGGCCCAGGTGGCGGCGCAGCACCGGGCGCGTGGTGGGACCGCAACGGGCATAGGCCAGCTCCAGTTCGGCGTGCCAGCTGGGAGTGAACAGGGCGGTGGCGGCAGGTAGGTTCATGCTGGGTCGTTATCGTTAGGAGGCTACAGATTAGATCGTAACCAGGCCGCGTACACCCTCGGCCTGCATATTTTCGCCGCGGCCCTGCTGGATGATTTCCCCCCGGGACATCACCAGGTACTGGTCGGCCAGTTCGGCGGCAAAGTCGTAGAACTGCTCCACCAGCAGGATCGCCATGTCGCCCCGGGCCGCGAGCTTGCTGATCACCGCGCCGATCTCCTTGATCACCGAGGGCTGGATGCCTTCGGTGGGCTCATCGAGGATCAGCAGGCGCGGGCGGCTGGCCAGGGCCCGGCCGATGGCCAGTTGTTGCTGCTGGCCGCCGGAGAGATCGCCGCCACGGCGCTGCTTCATCTGCAACAGCACCGGGAACAGTTCGTAGATGAAGGCCGGCACTTCCTTGGCCTGGGAGCCGGGGAAGCGGGACAGGCCCATCAGCAGGTTTTCCTCCACGGTCAGGCGGCCGAAGATTTCCCGGCCCTGGGGCACGTAGGCGATCCCGGCGTGGACGCGCTGATGGGGCTTGTAGCCGGTGATGCCCCGGCCCTCCCAGTTGACCGCGCCCTCCTTGGCCGGCAGCAGGCCCATCAGGCATTTGAGCAGGGTGGTCTTGCCCACGCCGTTGCGCCCCAGCAGGCAGGTGACTTCGCCAATCCGGGCTTCGAAGCTCAGGCCGCGCAGGATGTGGCTACCGCCGTAGTATTGGTGCAGCTTGTCGACTTGGAGCATGGTCGGGTACTCGAGTTTTGTGGGGATTGCGGGGCGGTCTTCGCTGGCCAGCCGGCTCCTGCGGGAGGGGTAGGAGCCGGCTTGCCGGCGAACGGCGGTTGCGCTAACGGCCGAGGTAAACCTCGATCACCCGTTCGTTTTCCTGCACCTGTTCCAGGGAGCCTTCGGCCAGCACGCTGCCTTGGTGCAGCACGGTGACGTGGTCGGCAATCGAGCCGACAAAGCCCATGTCGTGTTCCACCACCATCAGCGAGTGCTTGCCCGCCAGGGTCTTGAACAGCTCGGCGGTAAATTCGGTCTCGGCGTCGGTCATGCCCGCCACCGGTTCGTCCAGCAACAGCAGTTGCGGGTCCTGCATCAGCAGCATGCCGATCTCCAGAAACTGCTTCTGGCCGTGGGACAGCAGGCCCGCCTGGCGTTGAGCCGAAGGGCTCAGGCGAATGGTCTCCAGCACCTGGGCGATGCGGTCCTGCTGTTCTGTGCTCAAGCGGGCCCCGAGGCTGGCCCACACCGACTTGTCGGTCTTCTGCGCCAGCTCCAGGTTCTCGAACACGCTCAGGGCCTCGAACACCGTGGGTTTCTGGAACTTGCGGCCGATCCCGGCCTGGGCGATCTGCACTTCGCTCATCTGGGTCAGGTCCAGGGTTTCGCCGAACCAGGCCTTGCCCCGGGAGGGGCGGGTCTTGCCGGTGATCACGTCCATCAGGGTGGTCTTGCCGGCGCCGTTGGGGCCGATGATGCAGCGCAACTCGCCGACACCGATGTACAGGTTGAGGTCGTTGAGGGCCTTGAAACCATCGAAGCTGACGCTGATGTCCTCCAGGGTCAGGATGGTGCCGTGGCGGGTGTTGAGGCCCTTGCCGGCGGCGTGGCCAAGGCCGATGGCGTCGCGGCTGGTGCCGGCGTCCTTGTTGGTGTCGAGAATGGGTTCGAGCATGAAGTCCGCCGTTGCTGTGACTCTCATTGTTCACCTCGTTTGTTCAGCAGGCCGATCACGCCCTTGGGCAGGTACAGGGTCACGACGATGAACAGCGCACCGAGGAAGAACAGCCAGTATTCGGGAAAGGCCACGGTGAACCAGCTCTTCATGCCGTTGACCACACCGGCCCCCAGCAGTGGGCCGATCAGCGTGCCGCGCCCGCCCAGGGCGACCCACACGGCGGCCTCGATGGAGTTGGTGGGGGACATTTCGCTGGGGTTGATGATGCCCACCTGGGGCACGTACAGGGCCCCGGCCAGGCCGCACAGCACGGCGCTCAGGACCCAGACGAAAAGCTTGAAGCCGCGCGGGTCGTAGCCGCAGAACATCAGGCGGTTTTCGGCGTCGCGCAGGGCCGTCAGCACCCGGCCGAACTTGCTCCGGGCCAGGCGCCAGCCCAGGTACAGGCTGCCCACCAGCAGCGCCACCGTGGCCAGGAACAGCACCGCCCGAGTGCCCGGTTCGGTGATGCCGAAGCCCAGGATGCTGCGGAAGTTGGTAAAGCCGTTGTTGCCGCCAAAGCCGGTCTCGTTGCGAAAGAACAGCAGCATCCCGGCGAAGGTCAGGGCCTGGGTCATGATCGAGAAGTACACGCCCTTGATCCGCGAGCGGAAGGCGAAGAAGCCGAACACCAGGGCCAGCAGCCCCGGGGCCAGCACCACCAGGCACAGGGCCCAGAGGAAATGCTCGGTGCCGGCCCAGTACCAGGGCAGTTCGCTCCAGGAAAGGAAGGTCATGAAGGCCGGCAGGCCATCCCCGGCGGCCTGGCGCATCAGGTACATGCCCATGGCGTAGCCGCCCAGGGCGAAGAACAGGCCGTGGCCCAGGGACAGCAGCCCGGCGTAGCCCCAGACCAGGTCCAGGGCCAGGGCGACGATGGCGTAGCAGAGGATCTTGCCCACCAGGGTCAGGGTGTAGGCCGAGACCTGCAGCGGGTTGTCCGCCGGTAGCAGCGACAGCAGCGGCAGGGCCAGCAGCACCAGGAGCAGCAACGCCCCGACGGTGATCGTGACCCTGGGCCCGGCTTTCTGGGTGGCGGTAATGAGCAGTGGTTGATTCATCAGTCGATCACCCGTCCTTTCAGTGCGAAGAGTCCCTGCGGGCGTTTCTGGATAAACAGAATGATCAGCGCAAGGATCAGGATCTTGCCGAGCACGGCGCCGATCTGCGGTTCGAGGATCTTGTTCGCCACCCCCAGGCCGAAGGCCGCCAGCACGCTGCCGGCCAGTTGCCCGACCCCGCCGAGTACCACCACCAGGAACGAGTCGATGATGTAGCTCTGGCCCAGGTCCGGGCCGACGTTGCCGATCTGGCTCAGGGCCACGCCGCCCAGGCCCGCAATGCCCGAGCCGAGGCCGAAGGCGAGCATGTCCACGCGCCCGGTGGGCACGCCGCAGCAGGCGGCCATGTTGCGGTTCTGGGTCACCGCGCGCACGTTCAGGCCCAGGCGGGTCTTGTTCAGCAGCAGCCAGGTGAGCACCACGACAAACAGCGCGAAGGCGATGATCACGATGCGGTTGTAGGGCAGTACCAGGTTGGGCAGCACCTGGATGCCGCCGGACAGCCAGGCCGGGTTCGCCACTTCGACGTTCTGCGCGCCGAACAGCAGGCGCACCAGCTGGATCAGCATCAGGCTGATGCCCCAGGTGGCCAGCAGGGTTTCCAGGGGCCGGCCGTAGAGGTGGCGGATCACCGTGCGCTCCAGGGCCATGCCGATCCCGGCGGTGACGAAGAACGCCACCGGCAGCGCCAGCAGCGGGTAGTACTCGATGGCCTGCGGGGCGTAGCGCTGGAACAGCAACTGCACCACATAGGTGGCGTAGGCGCCGAGCATCAGCATCTCGCCGTGGGCCATGTTGATCACCCCCAGCAGGCCGAAGGTGATGGCCAGCCCCAGGGCAGCCAGCAGCAGGATCGAACCCAGGGACAGGCCGCTGAAGGCCTGGCCCAGCACTTCGCCCACCAGCAGCTTGCGCTTGACCTGGGCCAGGCTGGTTTCGGCCGCGGTGCGTACCGCGGCATCGGCTTCGACCCCGGGTTCGAGCAGGCCTTCGAGGCGGGTGCGGGCCAGCGGGTCGCCGGTTTCCCCCAGCAGGCGCACGGCGGCCAGGCGCACCGCCGGGTCGCTGTCCACCAGTTGCAGGTTGGCCAGGGCCAGGCTCAGGGCATCGTGCACGTCCGGGGCTTGCTCGGCGGCCAGTCGGGCATCGAGGAATTTCAGTTGCGCCGGCTTGGCGCTTTTCTGCAGTTGGCGGGCGGCGGCCAGACGGCTGTTGGCGTCGCTGGCGAGCAACTGGTGGCTGGCCAGGGCGCTGTCGATCAGGCCCCGCAGACGGTTGTTCAGGCGCAGGGTTCTGCTTTCGCCGGCGATGTTCAACTGGCCCTGCTGCAGGGCGTTGAGCAGTTCCAGGCGCGCCGGGTCGGGCTGCGCGGCCCAGGTTTCCAGGAGCCGGGCCTGCTCGCCGGAGTTGCCGGCGACGAAGTCTTCGGCATCCCCGGCCTGGGCCGTCCATGGCAGTAACAGCAGGCCGGCGAGGATCAAACGGTAGAGGGCAGTGGGCATATCGGTGTCCTTGAAAGCGCCCGGATAACCTGTAGGAGCGAGCTCGCTCGCGATCCGCGCAGCGGCCAGCCGGGCGGTTTTCGTTGGAGGTCCTGCGGACCTCGTCGCGAGCAAGCTCGCTCCTACGGGGAAGGCGTCAGGTTCGGATCAGTTGCTCTTGACCGCGTAGTCCGGCTTCTTGTCGTTGCCTGGGATGAACGGGCTCCAGGGCTGGGCGCGGATCGGGCCGTCGGTCTGCCAGACCACGTTGAACTGACCGTCGGGCTGGATCTCGCCGATCATCACCGGCTTGTGCAGATGGTGATTGGTCTTGTCCATGGTCAGGGTGTAGCCCGAAGGGGCGGCGAAGGTCTGCCCGGCCAGGGCCTCGCGAACCTTGTCGACATCGGTGGACTTGGCTTTCTCCACCGCCTGGGCCCACATGTGGATGCCGACGTAGGTGGCTTCCATCGGGTCGTTGGTCACCGCCTTGTCCGCGCCCGGCAGGTTCTTGGCCTTGGCGTAGGCCTTCCAGGCGGCGACGAACTTCTGGTTCACCGGGTTATCCACCGACTCGAAGTAGTTCCAGGCCGCGAGGTTGCCCACCAGGGGCTTGGTGTCGATGCCGCGCAGTTCTTCCTCGCCCACCGAGAAGGCCACCACCGGCACGTCGGTGGCTTTCAGGCCCTGGTTGGCCAGTTCCTTGTAGAAGGGCACGTTGGAGTCACCGTTGACCGTGGAGATCACCGCAGTCTTGCCACCGGCGGAGAACTTCTTGATGTTGGCGACGATGGTTTGATAGTCGCTGTGGCCGAACGGGGTGTAGACCTCTTCGATGTCCTTGTCGGCCACGCCCTTGGAGTGCAGGAACGAACGCAGGATCTTGTTGGTGGTGCGCGGGTAGACGTAGTCGGTGCCCAGGAGGAAGAAGCGCTTGGCGCTGCCGCCGTCCTCGCTCATCAGGTATTCCACCGCCGGGATCGCCTGCTGGTTCGGCGCGGCGCCGGTGTAGAAGACGTTGGGCGACATCTCTTCGCCTTCGTACTGCACCGGGTAGAACAGCAGGCCGTTGAGCTCCTCGAACACCGGCAGCACCGACTTGCGCGACACCGAGGTCCAGCAGCCGAATACCACCGCCACCTTGTCCTGGGTCAGCAACTGGCGGCCCTTCTCGGCGAACAGCGGCCAGTTCGAGGCCGGGTCCACCACCACCGGCTCCAGCAGCTTGCCGTTGACCCCGCCCTTGGCGTTGATTTCGTCGATGGTCATCAGCGCCATGTCCTTGAGGGACGTTTCGGAGATCGCCATGGTGCCCGACAGCGAGTGCAGGATCCCCACCTTGATGGTTTCGGCGGCCTGGACGGTCCAGGTCATGCCCATCGCGGCAATGCTTGCCGTGAGAGTGAAAGCCTTGAGCAAACTACGACGCTTCATTGTGCGATCTCCATGAACTCTTGATTTTTCAGGTGGTAGATGCGGACTGCTGAAGGGCTGTTTTGCAAGGGGTGTGCCGAGTCGGCGCAAGGCATGAAAACGTCGCTTTAACGGCGCGGGCGGGGGAGGTGATGCCCCAAGACGAGGCTTGGGCAAGGGGCTGGTG
>ERZ1032387.107-NODE-107-length-22698-cov-15.313386_pt1 | contig 22698 bp, 14 predicted proteins | sample MGYA00516710_ERZ1032387 | MGnify/ENA primary metagenome ERZ1032387 (study PRJEB33718, sample SAMN03160192) | human skin metagenome | collected 2014-02-25 | study: EMG produced TPA metagenomics assembly of the PRJNA266117 data set (Human skin bacterial metagenome...
GATGTGTATAAGAGACAGGTTTAGTTATTTAGAAGCGTCATATTGTAAGGGCAGGGTAGCTCATCCCGCGAGCCATATCTCGACACCCGGCAGCACTCGGCAAGACCCGCGGCGAGGTGTATTTGATAAAGGGCAGATCGAAGCTATCCTCACCAGGGGCAGCAATATCGATTATTTAAACTGCATATTGAACAACTAGGCAGGAGCCAAGAAACATGACAGGGGAAGATCTGGTCAGGGCAATAGAAAACAACGCAACACTCATGGAACTGAAGGATTGTCCTTCCGTGCCCATTCAAATGAGCTGCGCTGTCTACGGGAAGGTGCAAAATGATGTTGGAAACGATGTCATTACAAATAACGGAAGCATGAAGTACCAAATCGATCAGGCTCTTTTATTTCGCGGCCTGCACTCGGAGACAGCTGTTTGGCACTTTAGTACGGGACCAGTGGTTCATCATTTTGTCGTGATCCCTTGGTACAGGCAGTCAGCCCCTCAAGGGACCGTGTATACGGTATTTATGGCCTACGAAGGAAAGTACCTGCTGGTTAATTATGTAAAACATAACAGCCCGGCCCCTGGTGAGATTAAAGGCTACAAGACAGCCTGGACGGAAAACGACTTGAGAACCATGCTCTCTGACTTGCTCACCAAGAGTAATGCCTGGGAAGAATACTTCGGCAATGTCGGGCCGGCCCAGGCGAATATAATCCACTACTACAAATACAAAACAACAACGCTAGACTCTGCAGTTTCCAACGTGAATCGATACAGAGAGCTCTGTCGGTAGATTTCTTGGCCGTCTCGGCAATTACCCAAAGCCCACCTTCAATAGTTTGATATGCAGGTGGGCCACAGTCAGCAACCACCTGAGTTTGAAATTCTCCCGCTCGAACTTTGACAGGCATTCCGAATTTCGAAAGACACACACCACGTGTTCATCCGCGGTCGGAATTCGTGGGTGTCATGCAACTGGAAGTTTTTCGGCCCAGGGCCGGTGAAGTCCTGGGTTGGCTACAAGGAGCAAAGGAATCAGGATTCGTTTGTCCAGGATGTCATTGCGAAGGCCCAGACGCGAGCAACAGCAAAGTGATCGAAGCCTGGCTTCAGAAGCTGTTTCTGAGGGTAGGCAGCGTTGCAGTTGAGCCTGGGTAATTCTTGGGTAACGTGACCCACATGAGTACATCGTATCTGGTGAAAGAGTGCAAGCTCGGAAGCTGTTGCGCTATAGAGATACCTAGAGTAACGGCTGTTAGCTTGTCAGCACGTAGAGACGGTGTTGCCAACACAAAAGAAGGTATCTTGTTGCAGGAGTCGTTTTTCGGCGACGCAACAAAAAAAGCCTATGAACACAAAGCGACCGCTTGCCCGCAAGGGCCTATTGTTGCGTAACGACTGTCGGCGATAGACGAGTCATGGCGTTTCGATGGCGCGTTAAACCGATGCTGACCTCTTAGAGCTTGCTCTCTTTGAGAAACGCGGGAGGGGGTAGCCGTTTTCGCTTGAGTGGTGTGGGGCGGCCACAGGCTTTTATGAAATCTTCGAGAGTTTTTCTCCCGATAGACTCTCGTTCAGCCTCACTTAGCTGTTTCCAAAGCTGATGTCTTTTAGCTTTGGCTTCAGCCTTACGGTGAAGGATGTCTGTAAGCTCATCGTTCGAATCTGAATTTAGCGACACGGTAGCCTCCTTTCAGGCTTCGGAGGATCCCTCTCTGCATGCGACTTATAGATGTACTTCTGTGCTGCAGCGCCGTCAATACTAAATCAGCGAGGTATCTGAACCTGCTCTGACTTGTCATGCTGACCCTCATTAATGGGCTGTTTTGCTCCATATCCGTACTATTTCAAGCCCCCCCCCCCGGCTTGGCCGAGGGGGGAAGTCTTTATGAACCCTCTTGCTTGAGAGCTGCTAAGCGTCGCAACGGGCGTCGCTCCAGTTCGAACGTATCTAGGTAGCGTAAAGAAGGTGACCAGTCCGCTCCCAGGAGGTCACGCATTACGCCGGGCTCAGAATGTCGCCACAAGGGGTGAATGACAACGGCGCGCCATAGCTCGACACCATCCTTCTGCTCAATGAGGCAGGGCAGGTCAGAATGCGGTAAGCGTTCGGTGCGAATTGTACCTTTACGCATAGCCTCAACATCATCCGCCAGCTGGCTGGCCCGTTCCCTCCATCCCTGAATCTCCGGATATTTATCATCGCCAGGCGTGAGCCCACAGGTATACGCTGGCGTGACTAGGGTGCGTAGGTAGGCCAACCCAAGTCGCCAGTCCAGCAGACCGTGATATCTCCGATTGCCATAGCGCTGAATGCAACGGTAGCAGGAAGTCTGGCACTGAGCCGCGTGTGGGCCTTCAGCACCGGTTCTGAGAAAGTCTTGGAGCGGCCAAACATTTGGTTTTTCCAGAATCTCATGCAGCAAATCAACGAGCAGCGGCGTGGGCCCATCGGAGGCCGGCTCGCCCAGTCGTCGGGAAAGACCCGAGCCGTTGATGAGCGCATCAGCTATTTGCAGCATCGGGTGTCCCGAACGGAGACGTGGCTCCAGCGCTTCAAACTCATCGGGGGAGACGTCCAGCGCTAGTGCAGCTTTGTTTACCAGAATCTGAGTGGCGCTGATGGCTGCTGCGCGCGTCGGCAAATGCATGAAGTCTCCTTTTCGGGACACCATGTCGAGGGTGAGGCGTTTATCGAAGCGTGTTAGTTCCAGATGAATAGAGTCAGTTTCTTTTTGTGAGATCAATCCAAACCGTTGTTCACTCAGTGGCTGGCTCCAGCGCGGGCTGATATGCGATCGCCGCCAACTTGACTCGATGGCCTGAATGCCATCAATCGCCGGCCTCTGAGTCGAGAAAGGCACTGGCACCCTCTGATCCTGCACAAGATCAACAGTGAATCGCTGCCCATCATTCTTGCCATCGGTCGGGCCGTCGTTGAGTTGTAGGATGGTCACGCCGGCGCCGCTGCGGACTGTCAGTGCCCCATAGTTAAAACAATCACCCTCACGCAACACCGTCGCCACTGTGCGTAAGGACATCCGTTCAAACTCGTCGAGTTCATCCTTTGGCAAGAAGTCGGTGCGAAAGGCAGCGGGTGTTACGTAGTGAAGGAAGGATTCCTTCGGAATCGGCGCTTGGCAGTCGTTGCAGGCTAAGGGCCCTTCAGGAGCTTGCTTACTTTGACTGGCCGACCCACACGCTGGACAAATTGCTACATAGGTTTGCGATTCAGACCAGTCGGTGACCGAGCGTATTCCTTCAATACTCCGTCCCTGCGTTTGCGGATCAGTAAGATTCCCAGTGAAGCCAATTACCCGATGTTTCTTCTTATCCTTGACCAGGACTGCACCAGGTGCGTACTCAAACACTGCTAGGTCAAGGTCGCGGTCCATCATCGACCATTCGTATTCGGAGTGATCGCTTTGCGTTTTACTTTCACGAAGCCCCACATAGAGATTACGAACACGTGTGGGCATACCGTACATCGGCAGCAGCCCCCGTTCAGCGAGGAACCGCGCGAGCCCTACTTCGTCGTCAGGTGCATGGGGACGCTGATCGTTGATTTCCTTCAACAATAGATCAATGCTCGACTTAGCGTATAAACGTTGACGCTGCTCTTGGTCGAATGTTGCTGTTTCGATGAACCGGTCACGCACTGATTGCGTCTGCTTCAGTGCTTCACTTAAACGGATTGGCCAGTCGATCTCTTGACTATGGTAATAGTCCTTTGTTGTGACGTACTCACCATGCACGTCCGGTGGAATGAGCAGATCGCCGGGGAATGATTCACCCAATTTGGCGCACTGTTCGCGAAGCTGCTTGAAGGCAGCCCGCAGCCAAGTCTTGCGAAGTAGGCGCATGGGAATGGCGTCGTGCCCGGTCGCAAGGAAAGGCGGTGGAGGAGGGTCGCCGGTAATGGCTTGCGGATGTGCAAAGTAGTATGCGTCGTGGCTACGGCCGCGGCAGAAAGTTACGACGAAGGAAAATGCTTGCCCACGGCGACCCGCGCGGCCCACACGCTGTTGATAATTGAAACGCTGTGGCGGCATGTTCGCTTGGTAGACGGTCTGCAGTGCACCGATATCGATGCCTACCTCCATGGTTGTCGTCACAGACAGCATGTCGATCTCTGACGCAAGCTTCTCTAGTTCACTCACGTCATCGACAAATATGCCCTTGAACTTGCGCAGTCGGTCGGAGAAGTCATCCGTCTGACCTGTCAATTCCTCCACGCGCAAGCGGAAGCGTCCAACACCATCTCGCTCGCCACGGACAATGCGTCTGCCGAGGAAGTTGGTCTCCCAGAGTGCCTCAACCTTGCCGCTGGGTTCATGTAATGGGGCTACGCAGCGAGTACAGACCCCAAGTCCCCGATGCAGATGGACGCGTTCGCAGTTACTGCAGCGCCAGAAATCATCACCCGGCTCGGTAACTTTGAGGGCAAGTTTGCCAATGTTGAACAGACCACCTCGATGCCCCAAACGCTCGAATTCTCCTAAAACTCTGGTCAACTCATCGCCGTACCGGGTTTCCCCATACAGTGCTCGGGCGACTTTCTTGATTCGTCCGTTGGTAACGTCAGGCCCCTTCTGCCATAGTTTGACCTTGTTCTTGTCGAAGTATCTGTTGTCCTTCACCCTATAGGCGCTTGCAAAAACACGCAGCCAAGCATCCAGTGCTTGGTCATCCTCATCCATCGGCAAGCAAGGGTAGGCGAGACCGGTTTCTTCTAAGGCAAAAAAGGTGTTGGCGAAAATGACGTCATCAATCAGTTCGTATTGGCCTTCGACAATATCCTTGTTGAGTCCGACTGTTTGTGTATACGACAGCGTATGGTCATAGGCAATGAGGTCGCCATTTTTCTCGAACTCCCTATACCAGGGCAGCTCCTTGGCATCATTGGAGGAGGAATGTTTGTAAGGGGAAATACCTAGGCGCACCAACTCCGCCGTTATTCGACCGATGGAGCCATCATGGCCGAACTCCAGGAGTTTATCGAGCTTGACCTTACGAGTTTTAGGCCCACAAGCAACCGTTTGTTTCTTTAGGAGCTCAGATAGTCTAATGACTTCGTCTTTATCTCCTGCGGTCTCGGCTTTTATTAACCGCTCAATAATCTCTTTTGACGTCAGGACTTCTATCGAAGCATCCTTCACATAGGAACGTGCTGCCGTAACGAGCACTTCGCGACGTAGATCACGCAGATGTAACCGTTCGATCTCCATGGCCTGCGCGGCCGCATCCTGGCGACTGTCCGAGAAGACGATGCCCTTAGGTTCAGCACCGATAGCGTGCAGCAGTTCGAAGAGTTCTGTCGCCACCAATTGCGAAGACTTCGTCACGCCGGTGCGAAATGCGCGGATCGGCGAGCGTGAACGATTAGTGTCCGGTCGGTTTGAGTAATCGGTGCCGCACTTGGGACAGCAGAAAGGCTGCGCAGAGGGCTGCTGAGTGGACCTCTCTTTATCTTTACTAACGGCCGCCTTTGTCTGGTAGTAGAGATACCCCGCGATATTGCCTTCCTTCGCGATCTCGCCGATCTCTACGATACCCGTATCGGGACTCAGATGCGCCGGTTCCCATTGATCGTATCCCTTATCCGACCCGATCCAATCACCGCGCCGCGGCCAGAAAACCGCGAACTCGTCCAACGTCATGTCATCGTAATATTCAGCTCCGGGACGTTCCGGTAGATGCTCTAGATTCGCTGCGGATGGGAGCAATTCTGTTGCATTCATCGAGCCGCTGCTTTGACCTCGCTGGCCACCAACGAAAAGATCACCGCATGCCTCACAGTACAGAAGCTCGAAGAGCCGGTGGCCACGCCTTTGTCCTTCCACGGGGGCGGAGTGGGAGGTGCCGCGCTCCACTGAGAAGTTGTCGAAAGCCACATTTGGCTCTCCTGGGGCGACGGAGGCGAACAGGCCTTCAATGTTTCGGATGAACGTGTGCACTCGAAAAGCGGGCGTTGCGACGGCTACTTTCACCGCTGACTGGTTGGACTCCGGAAGCGATCGAGCCAGCAGCAGCCCACGAAGAGCTAGCTCAGTGTCGCCGGTCGCTGGTGCAAAGATCCGGGCGGCGATCGACCTGGGCGTAGTGGCTCGGATGGTCCCGTCGTTTTTGCAGGCGTGCGTCAGCAGACTGGCTGCCGTTTCGGCGAGCTGCTTCACCAGTGTGGTTTGTTCCGTCTCTGTTATGCCTAATACCTTAGCTGCTTGGGCAATCGCAGCGTCCAGCGCAGGAGTCCTGTCGAGTTGACCGACAAAATTGTCTTTCCCCTCAAGTGCCGCCTTCATCAGTTGAACGAAAGGCTCGGCGGGGATACCGCACTGTTGCACGGGCGGGATATGTACAACGCCCTGGATTATGCATTTGCTCCAGAAGCTTGGGTCAATAGAGCCCAAGTCGTTCGGCCTGCTGCTTGTGCCGAACGGAGCAAAGAGGTCACGCAGATAAGTCCGTGACTGCACTCCTTCGACTCCTTCCATGGGCAGGGATGCGGAGGATGCAAGCAGACGCAGCTTGTAGCAGTGTTCGGGCTGGTCCAGCCCGAGGCGTTGGATCAGCGATTTAATTAGCAATGCGATCTCGGTACCTGCCGAGCCGCGGATTAAGTGAAGCTCGTCGAAGATGAGATAGAAGTACGCATCTTCATCCGACATCAGCCACTCACGCGTCTTCTCGAAAATCGCATCTTCGATCTCGCGCGACAACATGGCGCCTAGCATAGAGGCGTTGGTAACCAGGATATCCGGCGGTGCGGCATGCATGTCCCATCGCGATACCATTTCGCCTCCGTCGACCGACGGGAATATGTAGCGTGTCTTTTCGACGCTGGCTTTGCCATCTGACTGCACGTCAGCATCGAACCTACGCGCTGCATCCTGGTCACGCTGGAAATTCTGCATCGCTTTACGCAGTCGGGCAATACGGCGAGCGCGGCGTTTTACTTCCTGCTTGTCACCTGCGAGGCGCGGATGCTGTTCGTAACCGGTTACAGGTGTCGCGCTCGTATACTGGCCGAAGAAGAGACGGTTTCCGGTGAAGCGCTCATCCATTACTGCGTGCGCTTCCTCCGCGTCGAGGGTCTTGCGCAAGCGCACCATCTGATCCTCAACCAGTGCGTTCATAGGGTAGAGCACTAGAGCTCTAACAGCAGCCGGCCGTTTTTCTCCAGCTCGGCGAGGAGACCACCTAGACTTGGGCGTCTGCCACCAGTGCTCCTGCAAGTAGTTGACGCCCGGCTTTGGCCAGTCGACAGCTTCGTTCGCAAGGGCGGCAAGCACCGGCAGCATGAAACTCTCGGTTTTGCCGGAACCAGTACCTGAGGTGACGATGCCGGGACAGCCAGCGCGCACACCCCGCTCCAGCATCGATATCTGGTGACGGTAGGGTGCGTAGGCAGATTTTCGGCGCAAAAGCCCCTTGCTCGGCTCGCCATCGAACAGACCGGACAGGGCCAGTTCAACGAACGCCTTTCGGCCCTCGAGCGAAAGAGGCTGGAGCGTACCGTCCTCCTCCTCGATAAGATCCTCAAGGTTTTTATCCGAAGATTCGTAGCGCAGCACGGGCTCGATAAAGGGTTCCGTAGCCAGGATGCCGCAGGTCTTCAGCAGAGCTCGCCGCGCCTCGGCAGCGGTGGGGTTGGAGATACGAAAGCTAGTCTCGACGTACGAGATGAAGAAATCTTGAATGCGGTGAAAGCCACCGATAGGATCCAGCACCATTGACCTCCTTAGTCAGACGCCACCGCAGGTAGTTCCGAGCCTACGGAATTAAGAAACAGTGTATTCATTCGCACCATGGCATCTATGGCGTCCTTGCCCCTATGGAAGGCCGCTACTTCCGCCGCCGCTCGCACTGCCCGCAGGGTATTGACTAGCCCTAGGCGATTGGCCAATTTGTGGGCGACGCCCAGTCCACTCTCGATGTCCTCAGGCGGGTGATCGCCCGGGTCCAGTTCACGGCGGTAGCCAGAGGATAACCACAGCGGGGCAACTGTTGCGGTATCTCTGGCTACGGCCCCGTCGACTTGCAGCCAAATCTGCCGTACCCGCAGCGCCTCTGCTTCTCCACAGTCAGCGTCGTCAACGGTCGCACAAAGCAAAAAACGCCGGGGCAGGTCACCACGACGGGCCCGATCCGTCAGCGCTGGCAGCCAGAATCGCGCTCCAGACCGTTCAACTCGCTCAATGATTGCCAGAACGGAGCAGGGATTCTCGCTGCTCGCCAGTGCTAACCCTTGGGCGAGCGGAGTAGGTAGCCCCGTTCCCGCTCGAACCCACAAGTCCTCAAAGGTCAGGATCGTCGGGTCCGCCTCCAACCGAGCTGACCGCCCAGACGCCATTAGGGACTCTGCGATCAACAAAAAATCTTCTACATCGGAACCGACAAGCAATGGCGTCTCGCCTGCTAGAACTAGCGCCATAAACTGCTCCATCAGCTTTTTGCCCGCGCCGGTAAGCAACGCACAATCCTTAATGATCTGGCCAGCTTCAGAGCAAAACCATACCTGGGCAGTGTTCGGGCGGTGAAAAGGTATGACGGCCGTCGACGCGGGCGATCGCTTGTCAAAAACCACTGTCGTAGTTGCCTTCAGGCGTTCTAGCTCAGCTGTCTCCTGCTCTTTTCGCTCCTCCAAGATCGCAACATCAGCTTTCAAGTCTGCGACCGATGCATTTAGATTCTGGGCTTGCGCCTCCAGTGTCTGCAGTGCTGAGACAAGGCCGTCTCGATGCTGCGATAGATCGGCACAGACCTCCTCAAGCTCTGCCTTTTCTTGCGCCACCACAGCCCGTTGCGCACCGAGGACTTTGTCGATCTCGGCTTTCTGTGCTGCCTGGTACGTGATCAGAGCATTTTCCGTTTCCTGTCGCTCGTGCTCCAAGTGCTTCATCAGCTCGGCACGGTGGCTGGCTTCATACTCCTTTAGCTTCGCGTCGAGTTCTGAAGCGCGAAGTCTGCGCTGCAGCTCCGTTTCCTGGGCCAATTGTGTCTGGATCTGCTGGCGGATGGTGCCGCGCTCTTCCTCAATGAGCGCTTTGCGCTCGCGCTCGAGGAGGTTTGCTATTCGGGCATCGCTTACCAGCCCGTCCGCGAAGGCGCGAAGCAGCGTCTGTTCGGCAGCGAGGCGTCTGGCCAACTCGCCAGAGCGCAGAGCCTCGTGGGCAGCCAGTGCGTCGCCAGGGTTGGCCGTAACGCGGCCTGTGTGCTCATCGGTATGCTGCTGAAGCCAGGAAACAATCTGCGTCATTTGCGGCGCTTGCGCACCGATGAGACGGCGGACGACACGCTCGATGTAACCCTTCTCAGGTGTCCAGTCATAGATGTGGCAAGGCTTAACATCGGCGCTCAGGTCATAAAACACATGATCGGATGTTCCGGTCGGCATTGATAAAACCGAGTCCGGATCATAGTCGTACGCTGGCAGTGTAGTGATGTGGGCGCCTAGTAGGGTGTCATCGCCAGAGCGGGCAAGTTCGACTTGGATGACCTGGGCGTCATGGATACGAACCATCCAAGTACCTGCCGGCCTGTGTGCGGCTAATCCCTCGAGAGTCAGAATGCGCCGCGCTTCCTCAATGGACTTCGCTTGAGACAGGTCGTAATACGCGTATAGGCGATGATGTCGCGTGGCCCTCCATTGATCCTTGCGTTCGCTAGGCCCCACCTGAAACTTGACCCATTCCCCAAATCGAAGCGATGCGGCATCCACGCCGCGCATCTCGACTTCGCCCGATTTGCGGAACAACTTGTGCGGATTATCCACCAGGGTCCAGCCCGACTCTGTCTTGACCGTCACTACCTTGAGGTGGACGATCATATCGTTCCGTCTCTCGCACGTTCCGGCGTACCAAGGGGTGATTGCTGCCATTCCCGAAAAGCTCCTTAGGTGTGACGCGGTAGAGTCAGTTGTCCATTGCACCAATGCAATCGTTGTTGCCCCCTAGATCTGCGCGCCTCAGCGACGAGACGGCCAGGGGATTGTTCGTCAGGCAAGGCCAGCTCGGCCAGGCATCCAGGTAGCAGTGAACCCAACCACTTTAGGATATCCGGGGTGACCGGATAGACGTATTCAGCCCCCATAGGCCCGCCTGTTCGGAGCAGTCGACGTCTGAGCCCGGCGGCCAGTGCGTCGGGAAGGCCTCCGTCGCGAGCGAGGCGCACCAGCAGCTGGCCGTCACGTTGCTCGAACAGAGAGGTGCGCGTCAGGGCGTGCGCAGCGGTAATAGCCGCAGTGCGTGACAACCAATTCGTTGTGCCCCTGCGACTGGTCAGACAATACAGGTCATGGTCACGCCCTCCGGGGTGAACGCGACGTGTCAACGTGACTGTTTCCTCGCGAGTCGCAATATCCTTGAAACATCCGGTGCTCCAGTCCCACGTCGAAGCGACTTCGTGCAGGTCAGGCATACGCTCGGTCCCGGCAAATGCCAATGGCACCGCGTCAGGCATCAGCGGGTTAAGTACGAGCGGCCAACCCATTATTTTTGCCAGAGCCTCGAGCGATGCGACGCTCGCCCCAATCACAGGAGGAGACCAGGGGCTCACGCCGAGTCGCCTGAAACACTTGCCACCTAGCCCTATGACCGCCGTCTGAAAGTCCTCAACAAGTCGGGCACACACCGCCCCTTCGATCACGACAAGATCCTCATGTCCTGGCCGGGCGATGCGGACTAACCGGGGTTCAGCCAGCGTCCAGGCGCGTCCTTTCCAGCCGCTGCGCTGGCGCGGCTCGATGATGCCGGCGTCCTGGAAGCAGCGAAGCAGGGTCCATGAACTAGCATTGAGGCGATGTAGAAGCGTGACAAGTTCCGCTTCCTCCCATCCGCTTACCCCGCTGGCGTAGATCACTTCGAGCAGATGCTCGCAATCGACGGGACCTGTTTCCCATTCCAAAACGTCTTGCTCGTCGAAAATTACCAGGGCAGGAGACACACGCGACCAATCAGAAAGCAGCTCAAGTCGATATCGTGCACTCGAGCCCAGGTCCGGGTGGGGCAACGCGTCCTGAAAGAGCTGCACCCGAAGCCTCCAGGGCGCGGATTTTTCTCCGAGTTCTCGCACCGGTTCTATAACAAAGGAGCCCTCGACCGGGGAGAGAGCCACCAACTGTCCACCTTCCATCGTGATGGGCGCTTCCTCCTCGCTGGCGTCGGCTGGTCTAATGAGGTAGTCGACCGCATCCGATTCGATAAACGGCAAAAAGCCTGGTCGCCCTAGCCATCCGTGAGGCACACGCACACCGCTCGACAGGAGTGGCCGTACAATCTGCTCGGAGGGTTGAGAAATCAATCCCATGGGCCCAAGGGTTTCGTAAACGGCGTGGTAGCTGTGTGCAGCACTCGTTAGAAGCCATTCGCTTTCGCTCACCAAACTGCCCAGTCGATTGCCTAGGCGCTGTGCATGCCGTCGCGCGAGCGCAACATGCAGGCCTTGTGGCGCATTGCAAGGTCGGGCTTCCGCGCGCCAGCGACCCACACCGACTTGCCGAAAGAACAAGAAGCCGGATTGGATCGCGGCCCCCAAATTCAGGCTTACTTGCGCTGAAACGCCGCTCAGTGCCATGAAGAGGGTAGGGTGAAATTCAGCCTGGAGTGCCTGCTCTGGGCAGGAAAAATAGCTGCGGCTGCCGTCAGCGTCGAACATCATGTCTACCACTACACTACGCCGTGCAGACTTCCCCGAGTGGGCGAGGGCGCGGCGGAGCAGGCGCCAGAAAGGCAGATCGGCCAGGGTACGTCGACCCAGCAGGTAGGCTTCGCGGAACTCTCTGAACGCCAATTTAAGTGCATCGGAGGCTCGGTCATTGAGCAACACGACCGGGAATTTCCTGATCACCAGATTCGGATCAGTTTGGGCCTGGGGACAGTCGGCGAGAAAGCCTTCCATCAAGCGCAGGTCAGTCTTATTCGGAAAGGTTAAGCGCCGGGTATAGCCGATATGACGCCAGTTTTTAGGGATTGTCGGCAGGATCAGTCGTCGAAATGGACGGCCTTCATTGATGCGCCGTTCAAGCCAGTGCGCCAGTTCCTCCCACATCAGATTGATACCAGGTAACTGCTGGAGGCTATGGCCTGTGTTAAGCCATTTGCGCAGCTTGCTGCGAAATTCATTACCGTCTTCATGCCCCTCCAGCTGGCTGTCGATAAGCAGGGTCATGACCAAGTAAATGAAAAAATTTGGCCATTCGCGGGTCGACGATCTTTGCATGCCAATATTCAGGCGATGTGGCAGGTTTGGTATCCGACTCATAATGTCTCGGAAGGTATCCTCGACTATTGACTCTTGATCACTTTCTGCCCCGCATGCTTGGGCAAGCGTAGTCGCTGTCACCTCAAACGAGCGTATATCGCTGGCGTCACCATCCTGACCTACAGTCAGAAAATGCTGAACCAGCCTTTGTTCCCATTCTTCAAAAGTTCTTGGCGGACTCCAGGTCATGCCATGAACGCCTTTTCATGGGGAATAGCAATTTGTCCCCGAGCAGCGATTGCAAGTGGCTCGAGTAGACGCTCAGCAAGGAAACGCACGGCGGGAACCGCAACACCATCCCCTATTACCTTAAACGCATGATGATAGATTTCAGGTAGGATGTAAGTGTTTGCTAGACCCATTAATCTCGCGGCTTCACATATTGTAAGCAAGCGAGTTCTGACGTGGCCGCTCTCTACGACAATGATTCTAGGGCGGGATGCGCCCCCACGCGGCGTTCTTAGACAGCCTAAGAGAGGCGAAAAAGTTATCTCTGCACGTTGCTTGTTGATGCCTCCCTCTCGACGCATGCGCAGATAAAGGCTGCCAACGGCGACCCCCCCTGCGCACTTGGCATTCTCAAGCCGAGCGAGATGGGCAGGAGCCATCATACTGATAATTCGTTTGGTTTCTTCAGGCGTATTCCAGAGTACCCCTTCGCGCTGAATAAAGCTTTCAAGGGCATTCTCTTGTAATATCGGAGCATCCCCTAGGTCCCACCAAACCCAATCCGCATGTAAAACCGGGGTAAGTGATTTGTACGCACGCAGCAAAGTTGGAGTGTGCCAATTAGCTGTCGCCATGCCGCGGGATAACTTGCATGGGATATCGATATTGCGTTGAACCGCTATGATGAATACACGCGGCCGGGACTGGGGAAGGAAGTGTTTGGCGTCTATAATGACTGCCCCATAACGATACCCAATTTCACCTAGTCTCTCGCAAATCGCAGCAAAATCACGGCCGCCCTCTAGAGTGAGCAGTCCGACCACATTTTCCAGAACTAACAGCGGTGGTTGCCGCTCCTCTTGGCGCAACGTGTCTATTAGATCAAGAAAAGGCCAAAGCGCTCCTGACCTTGTAAAGTCCTTAGCGCTGGAGCTACCTATTCCTAAACCATTCCCGGCCACAGACAAGTCTTGGCATGGAAACGACGCCCACGCTAAATCGCCATTGCGCTCAAGGTCTTCTGAATTTACTTCTCGAATGTCACGACTATCAAAATGATCCTTACCCCAGTTCTGAATATACGTTGAGGCTTTAATGCGATCCATGTCATTGGCGAACAAACATTGCCATTGATTGCCTAGTCCAGCTCGGGCCATCCCCCCGCCCGCGAAGAATTCGAAAAACCTAAGGTCTTCACTCATTTAAAAATTGCCACTAAAGATCACAGCGGATCTCAATTCGAATAAAATAGAAAGAGATGCCTTAGTTACTGTGACTTGCTTCTTTAAATTTTCATATATGGTATTCGGCCCACACCAGGAAGGGGTGTGGAGCGTTCTGAGTTCATGAGAGCGGTCATGTCGGACGACACGACCCCCGAGCTGGTGGTGAGGCGCATTGTGTACGCTCTCGGTTATCGCTTTAGAATGCATAAGCTGGACCTTCCTGGTAAGCCTGACCTTGCATTCCTTGTGCGCCGCAAGGTAATACTCGTCCATGGCTGCTTTTAGCACGGGCATAATTGCCCACGAGGAGCTCGAAAGCCCAAAATTAATGTAGACTACTGGCATTTTAAGATTGCGCGCAACCGTGAGCGAGACGAAAAAGACACGTCCTAGCCATATAGAGCTTGGCCAAGCCTGCCATTTTCACTCGTCTCACAGGGAGGGAGCAGCGTTCTTAGCTTTGCCCTAGTTACTAAAGTCTGACTGATGGAGAAGCATTTGGAGCTCCTTTGAAACGTGTTCGTATTTTTCGAAGAAGCGGCTCCATGCCTTCATGCCTCCCATCTCTCCAACTGCTAAGATTATCGCTTTATGGGAGGCTGTGAGGGTCGTTACCTGGCGTTCAAGCTCTTGAATCCGCAGATCTTTGGCAGCTAACTGAGCAATCACATTCGCTTGGGAAACCTTCTGGACGCGCTTCACCCACTGCCGGCGCTCAGCCTGTGTGGCTTGATAAAACTCAACGAGACCTCGCCTATAGTTATCGCGTGTAATCGACGAGGGGGCACTTAGTCCTTCAATGGCGCGTACGACCGCACGATGAGTAATATCTGTGTCCTGCTCCAGCATGGATTCCAAGGCTTGGGCAATGCATTCATCAAGCAATGCTGCTTGCTCGTCCCGCCGTGGAGGCCTGGTTGGCTTAGTCATCGAATAGGCTCCGTTGTATCGGACTGATTGGTTGCGACAGATCCGCTCCACTCTCGAAAGGTCGTGTACCCGGTATGGAATCAAGCGCCTTCTGCAAGTTATCCAAACGTGTCTTCGCATGCATCAGTTGATTCGAACGACCTATGCTTTGGCTTGGGCGGGCCTCAATAGTTACTATCGCGGTTTTCAGCTGCTCCTGCAGTCGTTCGAGATTAATGCGATGTGCGGGAAGTTCCGTGGTCGACAGGTGCCGACAACCGTTGTAGCACTCTAGATGCTTGGGGCATGGGTCGACGGTGAAGCTATTCACACAGAATCCATAGGGCGTCGTGTGAAAGCCATCTGCCTCTGCGGCCAGAAAGGCAAACGCAGTATCATCACCTTGCTCACGCTGAATTCGTAAGAACTGCTCTACCAACGGCCCTTTCACCTTACCAGCGGTGATCAAACGAAAAACCTGTTGGGCTTTGGCGCCAAGAGCAATTTCCGCAACTTTCGGCAATTTAATAGCTGCGAGTTCCTCGGCAAGGCTACGATGATCGTACTCATAGCTTTGTGCGACACTCTTGCGGCCGAATCGCTTGGTAATAATAGAGTCAGCAATTCCCAAACGGAAAAGCTCAGTGTTTTGGAGGTGACGAAACGCATGTGTATCTACGAATAACTGTCGATCCTCCACCGTTTCGCCATACCTGACAAAGATGGATTTCTCAACTCCTGAACGCTCACCCAAATTGACTATTAAATCCGCTGCAGTAACTCGGCCAACAAAACAGTAACGTAGAATATCACAGACCCCACCGTTGCGCTCTTCTCTGAGTGAGCGTTTAGGCATCAACAATAGTAGTTCATGGCTTTGAATATTACCCTCGGTGGAGCGGAAACTTTCAGTGTCCGAGAGCTTAGTAGGCATCACTTTTCGTATGAGCGCCTCCAGCTCATTAGTTCGAAAGTAGCCATCTGTGTAGTCACCACGGGGGAGGGGATGACCGTTCTTCGTACGGAAAGGTAAATCCTGTTCATGCCCCCGCCGAAGTCTCCCAAAGTAAGCCCGAACTTCATTACGTATCTCTGCTCTTTGTCGACCCAACTCAATCTGTCGCTCCTGAATCTCTCGTAGAACTTCGATATCGAAAGACTTCTTGTATTTGGCGGTAAGCTCTGCCTCAAGAGGATCTTGATAGATGAATGGATTGCCCGATAAATAAGGATAAAACGCAACTGCCGATATCAACTGTTCTGGCTCAAATTCTGGGAGTAGGCGGCCAGTAGCACACTGAGCTTTCAATCTTTTGCGAAGAGGTGCGGTCAGGCGCGCAACACGCTCCAGTGTTTCCTGAAGAGATACTTCAAAAAGAGCGGGAATATGCTGAACTTCAGGATAGAGCAGCGTGCCATTGTGATCTACTAACGAACGCTTTTCAGCAAAATAACGGAGCATAAGTGATTCTGAGATACCTCCCGATTCTCCAGCGGCCTGGCCAAAAGCATCAACGTATTTACGTCGACGTTGCCAGTCCATGGGAATCATGCAGATTTCACTAATACGTAGTCCACACAGTATGAGGATCTTTACCTGAGTAAAACGGAGCTCATCTAGAAAACTCTTCGGCTGAATAGTGAAGACAATACGGACTAGCTCCCAAAATGCACGAGCTCCTGGTAGCTTTTCGACCTGCTTTCGTTGTGTAAGATGCTGGCGCAGATAAGGCTTTTTCTCACTCAGTTCGTCTCTAGATTTTACTCTTCTTATTGATGCTGGCTGAAGCGGACATCTGTCTGCAAGGTGATGAAGGTCAATAATATTACGTGTAACCTGATCAACTAGCATGGCCATCTTCCCCGAGGCTTGCACTTCGGCTGCCACTTCACGAGCGAGGGTGATGTGGTCAGATGTTAGCTCCCAAGGTTCAGCATCACCAGCACAGGTCGCAATCACCCGTAATGGGCGCACAATCCCCAGCAGAACATGATTCGCCCTGTTACCTTGTACAAAAATTTGATCAAGCACTGTAGCTTTAATCAAATTTTGCCATCCTTCTGATAACGCTACTTTTTTTGCAATTTGCATGGCGTTTGCAGTAAGTCGTTTATTCAGTGGCACTAGGCTGAGTCTATCCCTACCGAGATCAGCAAGCAAAAATCTCGGTGGTTTCGGAGTTCCACAAAAGGAATTGAGCTCCCAAGCCTCCTCTAATAAGAGTTTCCCATCCGGACTCGGGATAATTTCCCAAAAGATATTCCGAGCCTCTGCGATCCGGCGCGCAGCCGCAACATAAGCTTGGAAGTTCTTATTCATGAGGATCTGACTCTTCAAGGTCAGCTATTACTACTTTAATTGATTCCAAAGTTTTTCTCAGTTGCATGTATGCAGGCGAAGCAACTTCTCCACGGGACTCGTCATAGAAGAATCGAACCACAGGTCTTAGGCTGTCTAAGACCTCGTGATGAATCGCCGTGTCCGTCACTGCCATAAATCGATGGCATGAATAGCAGGATAGAACCGGATTCTTACTGCAGAGGGATTGTCCAAGATTGCAGGCACCGATTCCTGCTATAGGTATTCCATGCGGGACGGCCCCAATCTGATAATCCGGGGATAAGCTTAAGAGCTTATCTCTATCAATGGTTCGAGTGAGCGCAATATCTGCAACATTGGTGTATATAGGAGAGAGCGCCATTGCTTTGTTGATTCGATCGGCCTGCGCAGGTGAAGCGTCGAAGTAGACCAGCCCTGTATCGGCGTATGAGTGCCCCATAAACTCCGCCAATTCGGCCTGAGAGGCACCAGCATCTACTAATCGTTGCGCTGCGCTGTGACGCAAATGATTTGCAGAGTGGGGGACGCCTGTTATGGATTCGGTAATCTTAATAATAAGACTACCAACTGACTGAGGTGTCAATCCGAATAGAGAGTCCGGTAGAGCAAGAGCATCGATTTGACAATGAGGGTTTGTCAAACGGCGCTGATAGAGTTCAGCGAATGTAAATGCCCATTCGTTTTTGATTTTCCGGAGCATCGGCAGACGCTTGTCGCTTGAGCGCTGTTTGCTCCGCAGGAAGGTTATATGGATGCTCGGACCGTCCTTACCTAATCCTGGATAAATTCGGACATCTGACAGGCGAACTTTGGCGATCTGGAGAGGACGCATGGCGTACTGGTATGAGATACACAGAATACAAGCACTCCGAAGCGTCTGTTCGTCAACCCGTGCAGGAGAAGTGCGCACCAAGGCATTAGTTTCATCCAGAAAACCGACGATTTCTGTTTCCTCATTGGCACCGAGAAAAACGTCTCCGGTGCGTACAGCTGTATACTTGTCCTGCGGAGGTAGCTCGAAGGATCTAACAAAATCAGCATACTCTGGCACCAAGTGCCCAAGAGACATTTCGCATAAAAACGCCAGCAGTGACTTCGCGGCGCTTAAGGTGAAGTGGCTGTAACCAATGCGTAAAGTTCCCTGCCAGTAATCCCGAAGCTCCATCGGGTTGCGTGAAAGTAGTTCGTATAATGGATTGGAATTTTCTTGGTCAAACAACGGCTTTAACGAGTGCAGGTAAGTGCGCACTGTGGATATAGATAGGCGTGCCATGGTCCATGCAGCCCAATGTTTCGCAAGCAGCCTATATGGATGTGGCAAGCTACTGAAATTTAAGGAGTCCTTGATACCATTAGCGTTTATTTCCCATTCATCAGCCTCTATGTTTCGGACAACCCGCCATTCATCAGCAAAGTCATCAAGATAACGAATGATGGATGGTAATTGAGGAAGCGCTTGTACTTGCGTCAAGGTCTCTACTGAAACCTGATCGCTCTGGGCAGCGATTTTTTCCATCACATCCCCCTATCTGATAGCTTCCGCAAAGCAACGACGTGAAGATCGAATGAGTCATGCCATACTGTAGCAAGGCGATCCTCAAAGTACGCGCGAGCGTAGTGGTGGGGCATTAGGGAAGGGCGCGCCCAACCGAAAAATACTCGAAGTTTCTGCAGTGCGAGATCCATTTCTACCCCCGCATCGATTAGATGCGTTAAGCGGATAACAGCACAGGTATGTCGTAAGGCATGCGGGGTCAAGGACTTTAGTTTCCGCCGTTCGCATAGCTCTTGCATTGCATCCTTGGAGAGATGCTCCGAGAGCACCGAAAAAATGGCATTGATAGATCGCTTTGATAGAGGTTTTCCTTCTTGCGATGAGAACAGAAAGCTGTGCTGCGGTCTGCCACGATAGTTAGCTGTGTATGTCTCTATAACGGACACAATTGAGTCGGAGACAGGAATTTGCCGTACGGAGTTAGCATTCTTAATCGAGGGAGCATCTGCGCGAGAATCTGAGTGCTCATAAGGATTCTCGACTACATCCAACCAGCAGCGGACACCCTGAGACTGAATCGATGAGGACTCTTTGACGGCATCAGCTGCCAGCACGAGCGTTTCGCTGCGTCGAAGACCTTGGTGTAGCATTAACAAAACCAGAGCGAAATTTCGCCAGCGCAAAGCCTCTGTGCGAAACGGATTACGCGTTGAGTCTGGCTGAATCAGCTCGTAGAGATCCTCGATGACCGCCGCTGGTAGAGCACGTGCAATCTCGGGCCGACGCTTACGGCGAAGGTTTAATGTGCTGTAAAGCCGTTCCAATCGAAGCAGCCGTAAATGGACTTCATCCATAGGTGTCGTTGTGCTGCTACAGGCAAGCCGTTCGACGCAGTTCCTGACGAAAGCAATAGCAGTACGCCAATCACCAGAATTATCTGCACCGTTTTGTGCATTACGATTGCACAGGCTGACAAAAAAGCCTTCGAGGCATCGCTCCAGTTTGTCGAAGCACAGATTTGCGATCAACCGATCCAGGCAATCTTCATTCAACTGCAGTTTGACTGAGCCGTAAAACGACTCAATGACTGAGAGGTGCGAGGATAAGGTTGACTGGCGTAGTGCAGCGCCATGTAACGCCGTCCAGACAGTAGCCCAGTACCGTGGCAGGCCTTGAACATCGATGAGCAACCAGCCAGTGAGCGAAGGTGGAATGCAAGGATCTCGAAGCCGAACACGAGCCATAAGATTCACAACAGCTAGAGCTGCCTGTTTCTGGATGGATTGTTGCTATTGAACGTGCCATGAAGATGAGTCCTGCGCAACACCAGTGAACGTGCTCGTCATACGCATAATGTGGCTGACGTTATGGTAGCGAAGCCGCCCGAATGGGCAGAATCCGGCGCCGGGAAAATCGCGGAGCTCCGGCGCTGGATTTATCCATAACGTCTATTATGCGAGGCCATCGTCTACACTGACCTCTCTATTTTTAAAGAGTTTTTGCAATGGATCTTAAAAATTCTGCTGAGTTTGATCGCGTCGTAACACGTGTGCTTGCTGCTCTTGCTGAGGCATTTCCGAATCCTATTAGCCTTGATTTTCAAGATCTCGGGCTTGCTGATGGTCCAGCTACTGTTACCAAAGAATTTAACGAACTTGATACCGAGTACATGCCTCAACATGTTTTCGCTGCTCAGTGCGTCCGCTTTCTTGTTGATGAGGAGTTTGTTTCTGGTAAAGCTCATCACTACTGGGCGGCTTCTGTGCAGTTAACCGGTAAGGGGCTTGAGCTTATTGGTGCTACTCCTCGAACTCTTCTCGGGTCGCATTATCTTTAAGCGATGTACCTTGGCCTGCCAGTAGCGCATTGATACTCGGCAATGGCGGCAGATTTTCAGACAAAGAAAAACCCCAGCGTTCGTTAGAGCCCTGGGGTTTTGGTCGAGGTCAAAGTGCCTGTAATCTTCTTGGTGGTACTTTGATCGAGATCTAGGTTAGCGGAATGTTCTGCACTCACCGCGGTGTTGCTTTTCGGCAGTGATTGTTCCTTTGACATAACCAATCGCTGCCAAAACCGCGATTGGCATGAGCGCCCAGATCCCGAAACCAAAGCCCATTGCTACATCGGTAGCAAGGTACTTATTGAGACCTGCTGGCAAGCCAAACATCACCAAACCACCCGCTGCAGCGCCGACGAATGCTCCAAACAGCCCAGCTTCATGTTTCTCTTTTTGCGTTGCCCCCCAAACAACTGTTCCGAGACAACCTTGGCAGGTGGTCACACCTCTGTTGAATTCAAAGTGGCAATGACCACAGGTGTAGGTTTCAACTGACATCGACGACTCCTTTTGGCTTTTTTCGCTGATCTATCTTCCGTTGACAGGTCCGTATACCTCATTCAACGCTTCATTCTTTATCGGCACTTGAGGGATTTCCCTCACTGCCCCCAACCATTATTTGATGCTTAGATCTGGCGCTTTTGTAGCTTTTACCCTTTAGAACAACGCAGGAAACAGGAACTCGATGGAATGCCTTGAGAGCTTAAGCGACACGGGTCTACGCCCCGCCAAGTTGATCAAGCCTTCGTTGGCCATTTGCGAGAGCAGTGTACGTGTGGTGTGCTCGCTCATATCAAACTTGGCTTGGATTTCCGATCGTTGCATTGGACCGTGGTACAGCAGGTCGCGATAAATGTCCCGCGCTTCGATACGCAGAATAGGTAACTCCTCGCCATTTGATGTCGGGAATGCGCCGCGCTTTCTCATCTCAAAGTAAAAGTCGATTCGTTGTGTAAGCATTCGAGGTTCTAGCAGCGAGCTGAAGTAACGCACCTGCTCCAGAGCCGTCGCTATGAAGTATTCGGTGAACTTAAGCAGTCCACTGTCGGAAAGCTCACCGCGGCCGTCCAGGTCTCCTTTTCGTACGTGATCGGCGGCTTTTAGCGCGTCATAGTATGCGTCGACGTCCCGGCCAAAGCCTCGGCTTATTGTCCAGAGCCCATAGCCACCCAGACCTGCCGCACGCAGGTACTGATCAGTGAATAGTCGACCAGTGCGACCGTTGCCGTCCATGAACGGGTGGATCCACATCAGACGGTGGTGAGCTCCCGCAGCAGCCAGAATCGGAGTCATCCCGTGCAGCCAATCGAGCCGGTATGCGCGTTCAAACCAATTCAGGTAAGTGCCCATATCCTCTGCTGACGGAGGAATGTGCTGGCCAACCTTTACCCCACGGGTGCGGAATTCGCCTGGAACAAGAAGGACAGTGTCGCCCTCGTTGTTGACCTTGATATGCATATGCTCCTCGGGCATGCCCACGTAGAACTCGCAGTGCATGCGTGCGATTGATTCCCGCGTGCATATCGCAACCTCATCGATTGGATCGGTGGACAGCCTCCGTTGGGCTTCAATGTGACGCTTGATCTCAAGCAGATCCTCGTTTGTCTTCTCGCCAGTTGGGATTTCCTGGGCGCGCAACACATCGGCGGGCAGAGTAGGGTTGCCCTCGATTTTGTTGCTGTAAAACGAGTTCACCTGGCGAAGCAGGTTAATCATGGGCAGTCGTAAGGGTTGAGGGATATTGGCGTTCAGCGCAGCATCGAGTTGCATGAGCTCGACCACGGCGTCTTGCAGGGCGCCTGGGGCTTTATCTTGGGGTATGAAAGGTGTTAATGCCATTTACCGTTTCTCAACTTTTGATTACGTTTGCCGCAGCTGAGTGCCTGGTTGGGGCTTCATCCAGCCAGGTGCGCAGGTGTGGCCGACAAGCGCAGCGCGTCAGCTACCAGCCAGCACCTTTTAATGATTCGACTTGGTCGAGCGTTCCCTGCAGGGAAGCAATGTCACCCTTGGACATCACATCCAGCGGCGTGCAGCCATTGAAGAAGTGGTTTTTGTTCTTCATACCAAGAAAACCGTAGAGGTTTTTGGGGTTTTCAAACACTGTTCGCAGGGCTGCGTGGATGTTCAGAACCAAGCTAATTCTCTGTAGTTGATCAACGCCCAGGTCAAGACTGGTTTGATCGGAAGGGATCTGCAGAATGGCTTGAGTTTGCTCAGGGGACGCCTGCCACTGTTCAAGAATTTTCATGACAGTGCGCAGAGCGACTGCATTTTTCGGATCTAGCTGCATCTGGCGTTCTACCTTGTTGCCTTAGTGCTGCTTGAAAAGTTCCACCATGGAACTTTTGATGGCTTGCGGCTCTGATTTCTCGCGAAGCGAGTGGGGGTGCTGTTACACCCCCACTTTACCGTGGTTTCCCACGGTCTCGGGACTGTCTCTTATACACATCTCCGAGCCCA
>ERZ1032387.136-NODE-136-length-19215-cov-12.550000_pt1 | contig 19215 bp, 17 predicted proteins | sample MGYA00516710_ERZ1032387 | MGnify/ENA primary metagenome ERZ1032387 (study PRJEB33718, sample SAMN03160192) | human skin metagenome | collected 2014-02-25 | study: EMG produced TPA metagenomics assembly of the PRJNA266117 data set (Human skin bacterial metagenome...
AGATGTGTATAAGAGACAGCCACCACCCCGACCCGCTGGAGCAATGACTTCTTCGACCACCTGTTCGGCTTCGAATGGGAGTTGACCACCAGCCCCGCCGGCGCCCACCAATGGCGGCCCAAAGCCGGTGCCGGGGCCGACAGCGTGCCCGACCCCCACGACCCGAATAAACGCCGCACGCCGTCGATGCTCACCACCGACCTGTCGCTGCGCTTCGACCCGGCCTACGAGGCGATCTCCCGGCGTTTCCATGAGCACCCCGAGCAACTGGCCGAAGCCTTCTCCCGGGCCTGGTTCAAACTCACCCACCGCGACATGGGCCCGCGCGCCCGCTACCTGGGCCCGGAAGTGCCGGCCGAAGAACTGATCTGGCAAGACCCGATTCCCGCCGTGAACCACCCGCTGATCGACGCCCAGGACATCCAGCAGCTCAAGGACCAGATCCTCAACTCCGGCCTGTCCGTGGCGCAACTGGTGTCCACCGCCTGGGCCTCGGCCTCGACCTTCCGCGGCTCGGACAAGCGCGGCGGCGCCAACGGCGCACGGATTCGCCTGGCCCCGCAGAAGGATTGGGAGGTCAACCAACCGCAGCAACTGGCCCAGGTCCTGCAAGGCCTGGAAGCGGTGCAGAGCGCCTTCAACAGCGCGCAGACGGGTGGCAAGCGCGTATCCCTGGCGGACCTGATCGTCCTCGGCGGTTGCGCGGCGGTGGAACTGGCGGCGAAAAATGCCGGCTACAGCATCAGCGTGCCCTTCGCCCCGGGGCGCATGGACGCCAGCCAGGAACAGACCGACGTCGAATCCTTCGCCGTGCTGGAACCTGTGGCCGACGGCTTCCGCAACTACCTCAAGCCGATCAGCGGCGTCACCGCCGAAGCCCTGCTGGTGGACAGAGCACAACTGCTGACCCTGACCGCCCCGCAACTGACCGTGCTGCTGGGCGGCCTGCGAGTGCTGGGGGCCAACGTCGGGCAATCGCCCCACGGCGTGTTCACCGCGCGCCCGGGCACCCTGAGCAACGACTTCTTCGTCAACCTGCTGGACATGGGCACCCAATGGAAACCCCAGTCCGAGGCCCGCGACCTGTACGAAGGCAGCGACCGCGCCACGGGGCAATACAAATGGAGCGGTACTCGGGTCGACCTGCTGCTGGGCTCCAACTCGCAACTGCGGGCCCTGGCCGAGGTGTATGCGGCGGCGGATGCGGGGGAGCAGTTCGTGAAGGACTTTGTCGCCGCCTGGGACAAAGTCATGAACCTGGACCGGTTCGATTTGCGCTGAGAGGTTTGCAAACCGGGTAAAACGACAACGCCTCCCTAGGGAGGCGTTGTTGCAGAGCGCTCGCGGCACGAGCGCTGCAGATCAACGAGCGTCGCACCTGCAGCGCCCGCCCGACGCTTTACTGGGCCTTGAGGTACTCATTGAGAAACGCCTGGGCATCGCCATAGCTGGACAGGTTGCTGTCATAGCCCACCTTCAGCGGCTTGGCCTCACCCGGCAGATGCAGCTCGCCATAGCCTTCCTGAAGCAGCAGCACCACGAACTTCTGCCCGTCCACCTGAGTGAAGTAACGGGTGTCGCGGTCGGTTTGCTCCACGTTCATTTTCTGAATGCGCATGTTCCAGTCGTGGTCGGCGTCTTCCACCTGCACCAGCGCCTGATTGGCGCTGCGCTCACCGATGCGCAAGGTCCAGACCTTCACCCCGTGCGGCCCGGTGTAGGCCAGGATCTTGTCCGCCACCTGTGGCCGTTCCTCGGCCTGGGCCAGCCCGATTCCCAGTACCCACGCCATGACCCATGCGGCCGCCCAACGGTAATAAAGCTGCATCCTTCTAGCTCCTGAACATGAAAAGGGGCGGTTATTGAAGCCGACCCGTGCGGCGCTGCCAAGCACCCAAGGCAACAGGCGGGATAAAAAAAGCGGCGCACACGCTGGACTCACCCGCCACTGACCTGTCGCGAACAGCACACTCTTTGCGCCCTCGGCTAAATACAGGTCGCAAGCGTGGCGAGGCAAAACGTCGCCACCGGTAGTCTAAGAGCACCACCCGGGAGACTTTCAATGATTCGACGCGCGTGCTTGGCCGCTCTATTGACCATGACTGCCGCAACCGCCTTTGGCGGCCCTGGCTACGATCATCTCTATGCGTTCGGTGACAGCTACTCTGACAATGGCGCGGGTGAAACCTTCACCCGAACCATGGCCGCGCAGAAGGTCAAAGATGCACAGGAGCTGCCCGGTTCGTTGTATTGGCAGGGACGCTGGAGCAATGGTCCCACCGCGGTCGAGCACTTGGCGCAGGCCTTGAAAATCCCCTTGACCAACTACGCCATTGGCGGCGCCAAAAGCGGCAACGGCAACTACTACGCCTGGATGCAGCCCTCTCGCGACACCGGGGTTTTCGGGCAAATTGCCGATCACCTGAAAGCCGCTAAAACACACAAGGCGGATCCGGATGCGCTGTATTTCATTTTCATCTCAGCCAACGACTTTTTTGAATGGGCCGACTTCTCGCACCCAGAAACGATCGACGTGCTTGGCCAGAACAGCGTGGCGAACATACAGAAGAGCACCGAGACGCTGATCGCCGCAGGGGCGAAGCACCTGATGGTGGTGGGCACCACGGATTTGAGCCATGTGCCGGCTGTGGTGCAGGGCAATCAAGTCAAGAACGCAACGCACTACCAGCAGATACTCGAACAAAAACTGCCCGCCGTGCTGACAACACTGGCTAACGCCCATCACGTGAGCATTGGCTACTTCGACCACCTGGCCTTCAGCAACACACTTCGCGCGGCACCGGAGGTGGCGGGCCTGAAGGATCTGGATACCCCGTGCCAAGCCACCTACCCGGACGTCAAACCCGTGTGTGCGGATCCGGATAGCCATTACTACTGGGATGAATGGCACCCGACCCGCAAAGTCCACAGCCTGGCCGCCGAGGCGATGCTTGAAACGCTAAAAGCGAGCCGTTGAGGTTCTCTATCCGCTCATAGCCGTTCAGCACTGCCCGGCTATGAGCGCCAAGCATTGTCATGGTCGTTGCTCGGACATCCTTGCCCTTGTCGTTGAGAACAGCATGCTGTGTTCACGGGACGCTTAGCGACATGTGACCTTGTGGGCACCCTGGGGGGAGACGCCGGCAACGAGTTCTCCAGTGGTATGGCGGACATGGACTTGGCTCCATTCTTGAGGTCGTTGTTTGGGCTTAAACCCGATAAAGTGACCCGCCTCAAAGCGCCTAACGCACAAGCCGCGCCCCGATTCAAAGGCTGCATTTTCAGGATGAATACCCCCATGAGCCAACTCACCGCACTGATTGCCCAAGCCCAAGCCGGGCTGTCGGTCCAGCAAAACATTCCCCAGGAACGCTGGGAGGCCATCGCCACCCAGTGCGGCGCGGCGGAAATCGCCGAGATCAAAACCCGCATCGCCTCACTCAAGGCAGACAGGGAAGCCGTCGAAGACTGGGACGGCGACACCCGCGATGACCTGTATTTCGCCATCGCCGACTTCACCCGCCTGCTGGAACTGGCCAGCGCCCACGCACAAGGTGAATGAACATGCCGATTGAGCGCACAACGGATTATTTCGAGAGCAGCGAGGGCGCCGTGCGCCTATGGATAGAGCAGGGCAGTTCAATTCATCTCAAGGCCATCAGCCCGCACAACGACCCGGTGGAACTGACGGCGGAGCAGGCCCTGGAACTGGCCCAGGCACTGCAACGTCTGGCCAGCCGCCTGGCCGACTGAATGAGCGCCACGCTGCGGCTGACGCCCCCCTGGCGCCCGAGCCCACTCAGACAAAATCCGCCGGCTCGAAGCGCTCGCTGGTGTCCATGCGGATAGCACGCAGGCCCAGCGTCTGCAGATGGGACTCATACAGCCCCAGGGCGCAATAACTGATCAGCAAGCTGCGGCGGCGCGCACCACTGGGGTTCAGACTGGCCCCATGCACCAGATCGGCATCGAACAGCAGCACGTCCCCCGCATTGCCCGCCAACTGCACCACCCGGGATTCATCACTGAAATCAAAGGGTGCCAACCGCTCCCCGGGGCGATGACTGCCGGGCACGATGCGCGTCGCGCCATTGGCCGGCCCATAGTCATCGAGATAGACCAGCGCCGTGACCCGGTCACCGAGGCGCTGATCCGACAGATCCCGGTGCAATACCTGATGACCACCCCCCGCCAACGGCTCGCGGCCCTCCACCTGCGCCAGAAAAAAGCCTTCCCCGATCAACTCCCCGGCCACCGCCAACACCGCCGGCAAGCGACACACCGCCTGCACCCGCGCATCCAGATCCACCAGCGCATGCCGCCAATCCGGCCCCCGAGGCACCGGCCATTGCTCGGGCCCAATCACCCCCGCCTCGAACGTGGCCCGCAGCTCATCCAGCCAGTCGGCGGGCACCGCCTGACGCAGCAATTGGTAACCGTTTTGATGGAGGTGTTCGCGGTCGATCATGAGGGGGCAGATGTCCTTATCCGGGGTGGGGGAGAGCATAACGGCTCGCTAATCCGAGCGACATAACCGGCTACGGTTTAGCGGTTGCCGGACCCAGAGCAGAGCGCCTAGTCTGCTGCGGTCGCTGCAAAATCAGCGACCGGGCCTGAGAACCCGATCAGATGCAGGCACATTATTGATCAGGGAGTTTCAATCATGTCTGCCGGTAATCTGTCTGAATTTTGCTGCTGTTCCTTTCGCCTTCCTCCGCTTAAAAGCCTCTGCTGCCAGACCCTGGCGGGAGGTGCACGGTGAGCCATTCAAACTCCATCAAAACCCAGGGCTTTGTCACCTTTGGCCAATGTGCCGATCCTGAACTAACGTTGTTCCGCGTCAATGCGGATGTGCCTTTGCAGCAGGCGTTGGAGCAGGCTTCGACGTTGTTGTACTACGCTAAAAAACTTGCGCTGGATGCGGCTATGGAAGAGCAGGGGGAGCGGTATGCGTGGGCTGCGTACTTTTTGGCGGAGATGGGGAAGGCGGTGATTGATGATTTGGGATTGGGTTGAGGGTAATAGACAGTGAGAGATGTATTCTGAGTTAGTAGAACACCATGCTGCAGATAGAATCGCCGCTCACTATTGGTTGGTAAGCGGCTCTAAAACCGAAACAGTTGTTTGATATAGGATGGTTTCAGCTGAATGTGAGTGTTTTGACGTGTTTTTATAAGAGGCGGAAATTTTGCTCGCAATCGCATCGCTCGATCAGCTGGGTCGGAAGGCGCCATGATTAGTCGAAGGATTGAACTTGTATATCATTTTTATTTGTGTGAAACATTAGGAAGCTACTAAGGAATGGTCGTGGATAATTACAGTTGTAGAGAGCGTTTCATAAAGCCCCATCTTGAGCATAAACGCCACTTGCCTGAGCTTAAAGCGCTGCAGTATAAAATCGATAAGGTGCTACGAAGTATTAGTCTAGAAAATGCCGGGGATTTTAAATTTGCGACGAAAATTTGTTGTTTTACTATATCCGATGTGATTGCTGATTTGAATATTGCAATTCTTGAAAGCTTGAGGATTGGAAGTTATTCAGCAGTCGAAGCACTATCAAGATCATCGCTTGAAAATTCAATAAACTTGATTATTTTTAGTCGGGATCTAACTTCAAGTCGACCTAGGTCTATTATTCTGAATTATTTAAATACTTCCATGAGTCGAGCCGGAAAATGGCATCGATATGCCATGGAAAGTAATAATGTTGAATCAATTGACCGCTCAAGAGAATATGAAAAACACCTAGGTGTCATGAAAGGCCTGTTCGGAGACTTAGATTCAAAAACTGTCAAAGGTTGGCCAGATGCATACAGCCGATTTAGAGATGCTGGTTTCGAACATTTTTATCACATTCTTTTTGCTCCTGCTTCGGACTCTATACATGGTTTTAGTAATGATATATTCAATCGTTTCTTGGGCGAAAAACTTTCTGTAAGTGAAGAGGAAAGAAAAGATTACTTTGACGGGCAATTGGCAGAGAAGATTTCTTTTGCTTATTATTTGGCAACTAATTCAATTCTCTTTTTTTGCGTGGCAGCGTCTTGTATCTCCGACAGAGCTGAAAATGAAGAAGCATCTAAGAAGTTTCAAATTATTGCAAGTGCTCTTGAGGTGATGATAATGGAGCATGAGGCATTGACAAAAGCTTGTCTTAATATTCAATCCCCAGCCAAAGAAACGTTGCGTGGAAGTGAAATGCTTTGACTCGAAGGAATATCTATATCTACATAAATGAGTTGAATTATGAAGGGGTGATTTAATATGTTTGCGATCTATCTTTTGATAATCAGACTTTTTATTCATACCAGTCATGGCGATAAAAATAATGAAAATATCTAAAATTGAAATTCGTAACTATCGGCTTTTGCGAGATTTTTGCTTAGATCTGGAAGAAGAACTTTCGTTGGTCATAGGGAAAAATAACTCAGGAAAGACTTCTCTTTTGTCGGCGCTTGAAAAGTTTGTTGTTGGAAAGAATAAGATAACTCTTGATGATTTCAATATAAATTTAAGAGAAGAGCTGCGTAGGTTGATATCTGGAGAGGATCCGGTTCCACCGGAACATGAGTATGTTCCTATCGGTATGCAGCTAAAAATCACGATTAAGTATAGTGAGGATGATGATTTAGGTCAGGTGTCGGCCCTCATTATGAGTCTTGATCCAGATGATGATTTAATTAACTTGGGTTTTGAGTATAACTTATCATACTCTCAGCTTGTCGCTTTCTGTATGAGCTATCAGGAAGAGAAGGAAAATTACGACGGTGATGCTCTTCTATATATTTCAGAGCAGCACGGAAAATATTTTGGAGATATTGTACGTAAAAGCTATCTCAGTGGTGAATGCTCTAGGTATACAGATTTAACCAAAGAAAAGATTTCGCTAGAAGAAGTGCTGTCGTTTCGCTCTATCAGCGCTAGAAGAAATGTAACGAATAAGGATAGTGATAAAACCCTTTCGGGGCAAACTGCCAAAATATATAAAAGAACAGAAGAGACGGATGAGCAAAAAGAAACGGTCAATCTGTTTAAGAAAAAACTAAGAAGTGCTGATAAGGATCTAAGTACGGTCTATCAGAGTATGTTTGCTAAGCTATTGGGCAGCGTAGAGAGATTTGGGGGCGTTTCTCATGCAGAAACATCGCTGAAAATTGCATCAACTTTGCAACACAGAGAGTTGCTCGAAGGTAATACTACAGTGCTTTATCGATATGAGGATCATGATCTTCCAGAACATTTCAATGGCTTGGGATACATGAATTTGATCAGTATGATTTTTGAAATTGATCTGCTGATGACCTCCTTCAGGCGAGCAGTTAATCAACGACCCGCAGCCATAAATTTGCTTTTCATCGAAGAGCCAGAGGCTCATACCCATCCGCAAATGCAGTATGTTTTTATTAAAAATATAAAAAGTCTATTGGCAGAAGGAGTCAAACGAGAGGATGGGGTAAGCGTCAGACTTCAAACTGTAATAAGTACGCATTCTTCACATATTGTCGCTGAATGCGACTTTGATGATATAAAGTACATGAAGAAGTCTGGCGGTGAAGTGGTTTGTAAAAGCCTTAAAAGTCTAAAGGATGACTATCTCAAGCTGAATCCTAAAGAAGGAGCTGAGCACTTCCGGTTCTTGAAACAATATCTGACCCTTCATCGGGCAGAGTTGTTTTTCGCTGATAAAGCTATCTTGGTTGAAGGAGATACAGAAAAAATCCTGCTCCCAGCAATGATGAAGAAGCTGGATCAGGAGTATCCAGTTGCGGGTTCTCCTCCTTTACTGTCGCAAAATATCTCTTTAGTAGAAGTCGGGGCACATTCCCAGATTTTTGAGAAATTTATACGATTTGTAGGAATAAAAACTCTAATTCTTACTGATATTGATACGGGGGAAACTGTAGTTGATTTTGATGACAATGGTAAAAAGAAAGAGTCTACTAAAAAGTGTCCGCCACTTGATGTTAAAGCTGATCACACTTCCAACAACGCTCTCTGTTTTTTCTATGGAAAGAAAAGGAGTGATATAAAATTTTTCCTTGGTTTGCAGAAGGTCAATAAGACGTTGACTTATATGGATGGGTGGGCTCCTAGCGATCAGGGGAGTTTGTTCGTCGGATTCCAGACGGAAGAAGATGGATACCGAGGAAGAAGCTTTGAGGATGCTTTTTTTAGTATAAATAAAGAATTTTTAGGGGCCGAGCCGGCTAAATTTCCTTCACTCATAGCTAAACATTTCAGACTTTATATAACTGGTGCCTATACACCCTATGAGTTTGCAGAAAAAGCTGTAGATAAGAAGGCAGCTTTAGCTATAGATATTTTATTGAATAGTGTTGCTAATGATATATCAATGTTTTCAAACTGGAAGACGCCCGCATACATCCAGGAGGGATTGGAATGGTTGCGCAGTTAAGAGAAGATACTTATAGCGAGGAGACTAATGAGATCCTTGCTGCCGTGAAAGAGGGTAAAAACTTCTTGCTAAGTGGTGGGGCGGGAAGTGGTAAAACCTATTCGCTTGTTGAGACCATTGCGGGTCTCATTGAGCAAAAGCCTCTTGCTGAGATTGCGTGTATTACCTACACAAATGCTGCTGCGCTGGAGGTGGAGCATAGGGCAAGCAATCAGAATCTTTCAGTTTCAACAATTCACGATTTTCTATGGTCAAGTATCAAGCACTTTCAAATAGAGCTTAAAGAAATTCTTATTTCTCTGATAAATGATGAGGGTCAAAAGCTTTTTAAGGTGACTTCGGAAAATGGTGAGACTGAAAATATTGACTGTGTTGAAGGTGATATTGAGTATAAAGAATATGTGAAGTTGAGGAACGGGGTCGTCTCGCATGATCATATCCCGATATTGGCTCATGCGATGTTTTTAAATTATCCGAAGTTATGCAGAATAGTAAATGATAAGTTTAAATTTATCTTGGTTGATGAGTATCAAGACACGAGTCCTCTCGTAGTGAAAATTTTGCTTGAACATCTCGCATGCACGGAGCGAAGAAATACGGTGGGCTTCTTTGGCGATGCAATGCAATCTATTTATGATAAAGGAATCGGTGATCTCAATTCATATAAGGGTATTGGTAAGTCCTGTGTTACGGAAATTAAGAAAAAACAGAATAGAAGAAATCCGACATCCGTCATAGATCTTGCTAATAAATTTCGTACAGACGGACTTAACCAAACACCGTCTAATGACCATAGCGCCCCTAATATGCAGGATGGTCGACCGATCAGTGGTACTGCGAAATTTCTTTATTCAAAAAGAACTAGCGTTCAAGTTGCAAGAGATTATCTACAGTGGAGTAACTCCCCCTTGCAAACAAAGGAGTTAAATCTGACGCATAATTTGATTGCTACAAAAGCTGGTTTCCCTGAATTGATGAGGATCTATGATGCTGACAAGATTCTAGAGTATGTAGGCAGACTAAAAGCTATCATAAAGGCTACTGTGCCTAAATATACCCCGGAAGGTAAAACCTTGGAGGATGTTATTGCCGATCTTACGGAAGGTAAAGTGGGGGCGGAATTGAAAAAAGTGCGTCCTACAGATAGCCAATCTGAATATTTTGTAAATTACCCTGCTCCCTTGCGTCTGGCGCTCTCGTTAAGTTTTCTCGAGTTGGCATCTTTGTACATCGACAAGGATATGCTGATTGATGATCAGAAAGCAGATCAAAGTATGCTTGGTGGCGGAGGGACGACTCGAGATCATTTAATTAAACATCTTCATAGAATTCAAACGCTGATTAAGCTGTATCAAGATGGTGATTTTAATGAGTTTATGAGATCTACGGATCTAAAAATATTATCTCGGGTAGACAAGGTGAAGCTGCGAGATGAAATAATTAGCCTGTCTGCTTCGGAAGGTAAAACCATTGGGGAAGTAATAGAGCAAGCGCATGCGAAAGGTTTGGTAAGAAAGGATGACCGCCTAAATGATTTTATTAAACTAAGGTTCTATATTTATGATCAGGTTTGTAAGTTGCCTTTTTCCGAATTTCAGAATTTATATAGGTATGTAGATGGAAAAACACCTTTCTCGACTCAGCATAAAACAAAAGGGCGAGAGTTTAATAATGTTCTTGTGGTTATGGATAATGGAAGGTGGAATAATTATAACTTTGAGGCTTTTTTTCTAAAGGATGGTAAAGATACGGTTATAGCGCGTACGAGTAAGATTGTGTATGTGTGCTGTACTCGTGCCAAGAAAAATCTCGCATTTTTCTATCCGGAACCGTCGAATGCCGTCATAGAAAAAGCACAACAGTTATTTGGAGAGAGAAATGTGATTGATTTGGATCGAACGGAATAGCTTGTTAGTATTGAGCCCTCAGGGGGATGGAGCTGATCCCGCACAATATGATTGTAACTTTGATGCTCTCAGAGTGATAACCTTGGATTTATTAGATTAGCTCTGCTTATAGTTTAAGGTCGATCAGTTTTACGATCTTTCGCTTTGCGCTCCCGAATGAGTGATAAACGAGAGTTTTAGTCCTGCTAGTTGAATCGTATATTTGATGCTTGATAGTTTATATGTGTCGCTCGATTTTTATTGACTTATACCTATCATGATCGATTGCTCTGGGGCGTTTAGAGATCATTACTCACTTCATCAAGGGGGGAGGGAACATTCCCACTTCCCTGCCCGTGACAGCTAGTTTTCAGCAGGCCAAAGAGCGGTACACGACGTTACCGCTCAGCATCGCTCGCTCAAAACGTCGGCGGCGTAATCACCCACAACACCACCGCATCCTCCTCCCCAGGGTTCCCATACTTATGCGGTTCCTGGCTGGAAAAGCTAAAGCTATCCCCCTCACTCAGCTGAAAATACCGTTCCCCCACCCACAGCTCAAAACTCCCCGACAGCACATACCCGGCTTCTTCTCCCTCATGGCTGTAACTCTCCTTGCTGTAGGTCCCCGGCGGAAACCGTGAGTGCAAAAACTCCAACTGCCGGGTCGGTTGTGGGGTCAACAGCTGATCAATAATCCCGTTCTCATAATTCACCTGCAGCCGCTGTTTCTTGCGCACTACATAGCCCTGATCCTCGGGCGCGGTCTGGGTTTCGCTGGCGAAGAACCATTGGATGGTCACGCCCAGGCTGCGGGCGATGTTGAACAGGGCGGGGATGGAGGGGTAGGCGAGGTTGCGTTCCAGTTGGCTGATGTAGCCGGCGGTGAGTTCGCTCTGCTGGGCCAGTTCGCTCAGGGTCAGGCCGCGGCGTTTGCGCAGGCCGCGGATGCGGGTGCCAAGAAACTGCGGGCCGCCAGGGGCCTGGTTGTCGGTGCCGGGCTCCGCTGCGGGAGGGCGGCTCGCGGGCGGCGTCTTGCTGCTTGGGTTCATGGCGGGCTCCAGGCCTGGAAGGCGGGCGCGTCCGGGCACCCGTCCTGCAAAAGGCCTGGAGTATAAATCAGCCTCAAAGCGCCCAGGCGACTTTCAAGCCTTCATGGATGGCTTCTTCGACGGTGCGCGGTGCCAGGCAGTCGCCGATGCGCTGGAAGGGCACCAGGCCTTTGAGTTGTTGGCCGAGGTCGTCCACGGATTGGTGGCCTTGGCACAGGACCAAGCTGTCGACGTTTTCCAGCAGCATGGGTTCGCCGCTGGCGGTGTGTTGCAGGTACACGGTGCTGTCGTCGCAGCCGTAGAGGCGGGCGTAGGGAATGATCGGGACCGCCAGTTTGTGCAGTTCGCCGGCCAGTTGGTCGCGCACGTAGAGCGGCAGGTTTTCGCCGCAGTGGGTGCCGTTGACCGCCAGTTGCACTTGGTGCCCGGCGCGTACCAGGCGCTCGGCGATGCCGGGGCCGATCCAGTCGCAGCGCCAGTCGGCCACCACGACGCTGCGGCCCAGTTGCACTTCATCCCGCAGCACTTGCCAGGCGTCCACCACTTGCAGGTCGCCGCCGCGTTCGAAGTTCGGCCAGTAGGGCTGGGCGCCGGTGGCGATGATCACGTGGTCGGGGTTTTCCCGCTCGATCAGGGCGCGGTCGACTCGGGTGTTGCGCACCACTTCCACCCCGGCCAGTTGCATTTCCCGTTGCAGGTTGGTGCTGGCGCCGCCGAATTCGCTGCGCCGGGGCAGCAGTTGCGCCAGTTGGATCTGGCCACCCAGTTGCGCGCTGGCTTCGTAGAGGGTGACTTGGTGGCCGCGTTGCGCGGCGACGGCGGCGGCTTTCATCCCGGCCGGGCCGCCGCCCACCACCAGGATGCGTTTGCCGCGAGCGCTGGGTTTGGGCTGGCCGTAGAGCAGTTCGCGGCCGGTTTCCGGGTGCTGGATGCAGGAGATCGGCAGGCCCTTGTGGAAGTGGCCGATGCACGCCTGGTTGCAGGCGATGCAAGCGCGCACGTCTTCGGCTCGGCCGCTGTCGCTCTTGTTGGGCATCTGCGGGTCGCAGATCAGCGCGCGGGTCATGCCGCACACATCGGCCTGGCCCTTGGCGATGATCGCTTCGGCTTCCTGGGGCTGGTTGATGCGTCCGGTGACGAACAGCGGGATCGACAGCTGGGCCTTGAAGGTGCCGGCTTCCCGGGCCAGATAAGCCGCTTCCACCGCCATGGGGGGGACGATGTGCACCGCGCCGCCGAGGGAGGCGGAGGTGCCGGCGACGATGTGCACGTAGTCCAGTTGCCCTTGCAGCAATTGCACGGCGGCCAGGGATTCGTCTTCGGTGAGGCCTTCGGGGTCGCGTTCATCGGCGGAAATCCGCAGGCCGATGATGAACTCGGCATCGGTGCTGGCGCGCATGGCGTCGAGGATTTCCCGGATAAAGCGCAGGCGCTGCTCCAGTTCGCCGTTGTAGCCGTCGCTGCGGCGGTTGACCCGCGGGTTGATGAACTGCGCCGGCAGGTAGCCGTGGCTGGCCACCAGTTCCACGCCGTCCAGCCCGGCCTGATGCAGGCGCCGGGCGGCGTCGGCGTAGCCCTGGATGATCTCGTCGATCATCTCCTGGTCCAGGGCCCGGGGCATGACCCGGAAGCGTTCGTTGGGCACCGCCGAAGGGGCGTAGGCCACCGCCAGCAGGCCGTCGGCGGACTCCATGATTTCCCGCCCCGGGTGGAAGATCTGCGACAGCACCAGGGTGCCGTGGGCGTGGCAGGTTTCGGCCAGGCGCCGGTAGCCGTCGATGCAGGCGTCGTCGGTGGCCATCAGCACGTGGCTGGTGTAGCGCGCACTGTCGTGGACCCCGGCCACCTGCAACACGATCAGGCCGACGCCGCCTTCGGCCCGGGCGCGGTGGTAGGCAATCAGCTGTTCGTTGACCAGGTTGTCGGTGGGCATCGAGGTGTCGTGGCCGCTGGACATGATGCGGTTCTTCAGGCGTTTGCCACGGATCTGCAAGGGTTCGAACAGGTGCGGGAAGGCGCTGGTCATTGCGGTGACTCCAGGCGGGCCAAGGGCAGGGGGCGGGGCCTTGGCGTTGTTATTGTTGGCCTATAAAAATTTACCGCCAGTAAAAAATCAACTTGTTTTTTTACTAAGGCTTGCAGTAGCTTCGATTTGCGCCCGCTCCCGGGGCCAACCTCACAACAATAAAAAAGGGCTGTGCCGGCGCCTGCCGGTGTGGCACCGCGAAGAGGATTCACAGATGAAAGCGCTCACCCGCAAGCACGGTTGTTCTTTCCTGGCCCTGAGCCTCGCCCTGGGTCTGACCCTGGGCCAGAGCACTGCCCAGGCAGCCCCCGACATGGTGGTCGTGGCGTATGGCGGAGCCGGACAAAAAGCCCAGGATGTGGCGTTGTTCCAACCCTTCTCTAAGGCCGATGGCAGCAAGCTGATCCAGAGCGAATACAACGGCGAAATGGCCCGCATCAAGGTCATGGTCGACACCGGCAACGTCGACTGGGACGTGGTGCAGATCGAAGGCCCGGACCTGATGCGCGGCTGCGACGAAGGCATGTACGAGCCCCTGGACTGGAAGGCCCTGGGCCGTGCCGAGCAGCTGATTCCCGATGCCGCCCAGCCCTGCGGTTCGGCGGTGCTGGTGTGGAGCGTGGCCATCGCCTACGACCGCAACAAGCTGGCCAAGGCCCCGGCGTCCTGGGCGGATTTCTGGGACGTCAAGCAGTTCCCCGGCAAGCGCGGCCTGCGCAAACGCGCGGTGTACAACCTGGAATTCGCCCTGATGGCCGACGGGGTCAAGGTCGAGGACGTGTACAAGGTCCTGGCCACGCCCCAAGGGGTGGAACGGGCCTTCGCCAAGCTGACTGAACTCAAGCCGTACATCCAGTGGTGGGAAGCCGGGGCCCAGCCGGGGCAGTGGCTGGCCGCCGGTGATGTGGTAATGACTTCCACCTACAGCGGCCGCATCGCCGTGGCCGCCCAGGCCGGCGCGCCGCTGGCGGTAGTCTGGCCCGGCAGCCTCTACGGCATGGACTACTGGGCGATCATCAAGGGCTCGAAACACGTGGATCAGGCCAAGCGTTTCATCGCTTTTGCCAACACCCCTGAAGCCCAGGTCAACTACGTCAAGCAGATCCCCTATGGCCCCACCAACACCCTGGCCGCAGCCAAGCTCGACCCGGCGCTGGCGCAGTGGGTGCCGACCTCGGAACAGAACCTCAAGGGTGCACTGGCGATGGACGTCGGGTTCTGGGTTGATCATGGCGAGGAACTGGAAGAGCGCTTCAACGCCTGGGCCAGCAAGTAAGCGCAACGGGCTGGACGCCTGCGGGCGTCCGGTCCTATTGTTTGCGGGCTCTTTTTACCGGCCCCGTTTGCCCGCCCACCTGCCTGGAGGACTCCAACAATGAACAATATCGCTCCCAGCCCCCACTCCCTGACCGAGCGCAGCGCCACCGAACAGCGCCTGCGCGAAGAGCTGGCGGCCTGCTACCGCCTGATCGCGCACTTTCGCATGACCGACCTGATCTTCACCCATATCTCGGTGCGCCTGCCCGGGCCCGAGCATCATTTTCTGATCAACCCCTACGGCCTGATGTTCGATGAAATCACCGCCTCCAACCTGGTAAAGATCGACCTCAATGGCGAAGCCGTGGAGCCGTCGCCGTACCCGGTGAACCCGGCGGGGTTCGTGATCCACAGCGCCATTCACGGCGCCCGGGAAGACGCCCAGTGCGTGCTGCACACCCACACCAAGGCCGGTTGCGCGGTGGCGGCGCTCAAATGCGGCTTGCTGCCGGTGAACCAGATTTCCATGGAGTTCTATGGCCGCGTGGCCTACCACGACTACGAAGGCGTGGCCCTGGACCTGGGCGAGCAGCAACGGCTGGTGGCCGACCTGGGCGACAAAAGTGTGCTGATGCTGCGCAACCATGGCCTGCTCACCGTGGGCGAAACCGTGAGCCAGGCGTTTCTGCGCATGTACTACCTGGAGAAGGCCTGCGAGATCCAGCTGGCGGCCCAGGCAGCAGGGGAGATCGTGCTACCGCCGGACGCGGTCTGCGCCCACACCGAACGCCAGTTCAACGACCCGGGGCGGCCGCTGCAGGAAGGTGAACTCAACGACCCGGACGCCATGCAGCTGGCTTGGGCGGCGCTGTTGCGCTTGCTGGAGCGCATCGCCCCCGACTACCGCGCCTGACCACATGTAGCCGCTGCCGAGCCATGGCGAGGCTGCGAAAAGGCCCGCAGGGCCTTGCTTGACGATCTCCAGCCGAACCTGTGTCGCCTTGAAGATCGTTGCGTCCCTACGTCGGAGTGCCGCCCAGACCGTTCGCAGCCTTCGGCAGCGGCTACAGGACTCGGTGCGGCTTGGGCGGCCACACAAACGCTGGATAGCCACGGAAGGCCTGTTGTACAGTCGTTCAGTTTCAACTTCCCGCCACTGTCCAAGGAACCCGCCCCATGAGCCAGGAAGCGCGCTTTTCCCGCCTGGAACCCGACCTGCGCAAGGCCGAGCTGATCGAGGCGACGCTGACCTGCCTCAAGCTCCACGGTTTCCAGGGCGCTTCGATCCGCAAGATCTCCGCCGAGGCCGGGGTCTCGGTGGGGCTGATCAGCCATCACTACTCCGGCAAGGACGAGCTGGTGGCCGAGGCCTATCGCGCCATCACCGGGCGGGTCATGACCCTGCTGCGCGAGGCCATGGAGCAGGCCGCGCCCGACCCCCGGCAGCGACTGTCGGCGTTCTTTCGCGCCTCGTTCTGCGCCGAACTGCTGGACCCGCGGCTGCTGGATGCCTGGCTGGCCTTCTGGGGCGCGGTGAAGACCGCCGAGGCGATCAACCTGGCCCACGAACATTCCTATGGTGAATACCGCAACGAGCTGGCCGGCCTGCTGGGCCAGTTGGCCGGCATTCAGGGCTGGAAAGGCTTCGACGCCGATCTGGCGGCCATCAGCCTCAGCGCCTTGCTCGACGGCCTGTGGCTGGAATCCGGGCTCAACCCGGGGACCTTCAGCCCGCAGCAGGGCGTGCAGATCTGCGAGGCCTGGGTCGAGGGGCTGCTGGCCAGCGGCGGGCGAGGTTTCGCTGTGCCGACATAGGGCTGTTGATCGGTTGTTCAGTAATGGCTAGGCTGCTGCGCTGTAGGTGGTTTCTCTAATAAAAATAATCAGGAACACAGGCGATGACTCCTCGGGTATTGATCGTCGACGACGATCCGCTGATTCGCGAGCTGCTTCAGGCTTATCTCTCTCAGGAAGGCTACGACGTGCATTGCGCCGCCACCGCGGAGCAGGCGGAGAGCTTTCTCGGCCAGCACACGGTGGACCTGCTGATGCTCGATATCCGCCTGCCGGGCAAGGACGGCCTGACCCTGACCCGGGAACTGCGGGTGCGTTCGGAAGTGGGGATCATCCTGATCACCGGGCGCAACGATGACATCGACCGCATCGTCGGCCTGGAATGCGGCGCCGACGACTACGTGATCAAACCCCTCAACCCCCGCGAGCTGGTGTCCCGGGCCAAGAACCTGATCCGTCGGGTGCGCCAGGCCTGCCCGCCCCAGGCCCCGGCCAACAGCCCGAGCCCGGTCAAGCAGTTCGCCGACTGGGCCCTGGACACCGACCGCCGCCGGCTGATCGACCCGCGGGGCGCTGAAACCCTGCTGACCCACGGCGAGTACCAATTGCTCAGCGTGTTCCTGCGCAACAGCGGCCATACCCTGAGCCGCGACCAGTTGATGGACCAGATCCGCAACCGCGAATGGGTGCCCAGCGACCGTTCCATCGACGTGCTGGTGGGCCGCCTGCGGCGCAAGCTGCACGACGATCCGGCCGAGCCGGAGCTGATCATCACCATCCACGGTGCCGGTTACCTGTTCACCGCCAGCGTGGCGGCCTGAATTGCTGCGTCGCGCGCTGGTGCTGTGCCTGGGCCTGTGCCTGATCCCGCTGGCCGGCGCGACCTGGGCCGAGCCCGCGCCGCAGCCCCAGCCCGTGCTGCGTTATTGCGACTACCCGGTGTACCCGCCGATTTCCTGGAGCGACGGCCAGCAAGTGCGCGGGCTGGCGCCGACCCTGGTGCGTCAGGTGCTGGGGGACCTGGGTTATCAGGTGCAGGTGGTGGTGCTGGGCAACTGGAAGCGCTGCCTGCTGGACGCCGCCGCGGGCCGGGTGGATGTGGTGCTGGCCTACAGCACCAGCCAGCGCCAGCAGGACCTGTTGTTTTCCCGGGTGCCGGTGCTGCGTGAGGAGGTGGCGCTGTTCGTCAACCGCCGCAACCTGCCGAGTTTTACCCACTTGCAGGACCTGACCGCCTACCGCGGCGGCCTGCTGTTCGGCGAGAGCTACGGCCAGGATTTCGACCGCGAAGTGGTGCAGCACGGCAATATCGAATGGGTCTCCAGCAGCCAGCAGAACTTCGGCAAGCTGATCCGCCAGCGCATCGATTTCATTCCCCATGAACGCCGCACCGGGCAGCTGTTTATCGAGCAGCTACCGGGGGCCGAGGACATAGTTGCCTTGCCCCAGGCGGTGAGCGTCGACTACCTGCGCCTGGCGGTGTCGCGCCACTCGCCCCTGGCGCCGCGCATGGCCGAGATTGACGCGCAGTTGCAGCGCCAGGTGGACAGCGGCGCGGTGCAGCGCTGGCTGGCGCAAAGCCAGGACGACTACCGCGCCATGCTCAAGGCGCAACGGGAGACGGCGCCATGATCCAGCTGCGTTCCGCCGGCCTGTTGCGCCGCCTGCTGCTGTTTATCCTGCTGTTCAGCCTGTGCTTTACCGTGCTCGCCAGCAGCGTGCAGCTGTACTTCGAATACCGCCGGGAAATGCGCGACATCGACAGCCGCATGGAGCTGATTCGCGCCGGTTACCTGGGCAGCCTGGAACGCAACCTGTGGGACCTCAACCAGGAACAGCTGACCGTGCAGTTGCAGGGGCTGGTGGACTTTTCCGATGTGGCCCGGGTGCACCTGATCAGCAACGACTTCGACTTGCAGCAGGGCAGTGCCGAGCTGATCGGGCCGCTGCGGGTCGAGCGTTTCCCCCTGAGCTACCAGCCGCCGTCCGGGCCCTTGCGCCAGTTAGGCGAGTTGCAGGTCAGCACTGATCTGGGGGCAGTGTATCGGCGCCTGTACGCCACCGGGCTGGCCAGCCTGTTGTGGATGAGCGTGTTTCTCTGCGGCTTGGCGGTGGCCTTGTCCGGGCTGTTCTACCGCCTGGTGACCCGGCACCTGCAAGTGATGGCCGATTTCGCCCGGCGCGTGGCGGCCGGCGAGCTGCACGAGCCCCTGCACCTGGACAAGCGCCAGCGCCCCGGCGGCGATGAGATCGACACCGTAGCCCGGGCCCTGGACGACATGCGTCGGGCAGTGCTCGACGATGTGCAGCGCCGCGAAGCCGACCGATTGGCCTTGCAGGACAAGCGCGACGAATTGCAGAAAATGGTCCAGCGCCGCACCGCCAGCCTGATGCACGCCAAGGACGAGGCCGAAGCCGCGAACCTCGCCAAGTCGCGCTTTCTGGCGACCATGAGCCATGAACTGCGCACCCCCTTGAACGGCATCCTCGGCATGGCCGAACTGCTGCGTTCGGCGCCCCTGGGCAGCCAGGATCGCCAGCGCTTGCAGGCCTTGCATCAAGCCGGGGAGGGCCTACTGAGCATCCTCAACGAAGTGCTGTCCTTTGCCCGGTTGGAGGAGGGCGAAAGCCGCCCGGAAGTGCGGGACTTCTCCCTGCGTCAGTTGCTGGAAGAAGTCACCACCTTGTTGCAGCCCCGGGCCGAGGCCAACCGCACCCGCCTGGAATTGCACATCGACGAACCTGTCTCTTATACACATCTGACGCTGCCGACGAATAGAGAGG
>ERZ1032387.149-NODE-149-length-17718-cov-11.789673_pt1 | contig 17718 bp, 18 predicted proteins | sample MGYA00516710_ERZ1032387 | MGnify/ENA primary metagenome ERZ1032387 (study PRJEB33718, sample SAMN03160192) | human skin metagenome | collected 2014-02-25 | study: EMG produced TPA metagenomics assembly of the PRJNA266117 data set (Human skin bacterial metagenome...
GCTGTGGCACAACCACGGCCTGCGCGAACGGGCCCTGGAGCGGGTCAAGCAGCACTGCGCGCGGCTCGACATCGAGTTGCTGGACGGTAACGTGGCGCTCAAGCGCATCGGTTTCGTCAAGGATGGCAATGGCCGGCGGCGCCTGGCGCGGGTCTACAACTTCGAGTTCACCGTGACCGGGGAAACCCGTCATGCCGGGACCATCACCCAGTTCGGCGCCCACAGCGCCCATATCGAGCTGGCGCCCTACCCGTTCGAAGCCAAGGAGCCCCTGCCCAGTGCCGAGGTGATCGAGCTGAGCCAGTGGCGCGAGGAACATCGCAAGTTCAAGCCGTAAGAGTGGCGTGCACGCCGTTTCCTACAGGCGACAGGCATCGAGACTGGCCTGCAGGACGGCAATGTCCTGAGGGCTACTGAAGATCAGTTCCAGGCGCGAATCCCGGCGCCATTCGCTGGGCAGCCAGTTCAGCGGTGAATTATCCAGCCCGTTGCCCGACCGCCAGCCTTGATCACTGTGGAGCACCAGCTTGGCCCGGCGCCAGTCGAGGTTCTGCAGCCAGTGCTCGACCCGGACCAGATCGAACTGTTGGCTGGGGTGCCAGCGCCAGCCGATACTCCAGCCATCCTCCTGGGACTGGCTGAGGCAGATCGGCAGCGCCGGATCGCTCCACACGGCCGGCAACTGGGCCAGGCCCTGGGGAATGTCCGACTGCTCCAGGGCCGCTTCGGCGCTGGCTCCCAGGCCCGGCAGCTCGGCCAGGGGCAAGGCGGCATGGCGGGTCCAGAACAAGGGAAGGTCCGGCAATTGCTCCAGCACCCGCAACCTGTCGCTGTCGCTGAGCAGTTCGTCCTTGTTCAGTACCAGCAGGCCGGCGCTGGACAGCGCATCCTGCTGTGCCCGGGGCAACGGCTTGCCAGCGGCCAGCGCCTGGGCATCCAGGACCAGCACGCAGGGTTGCACCGCCAGCACGCCCTTCCAGGGCGCTTCATTCAACTGCTTGAGCAATTGGGCCGGGTGGCCGAGGCCCGAGGGCTCGATAAGCAGGCGGTCCGGCCGGGCCTTGCGCAACAGGCGGCCCAGGCCCACCTGGAACGGTGCACCGTTGACGCAGCACAGGCAGCCGCCGGCCACTTCGCCCAGGGCGATGCCATCTTCGTCGCGGGTCAGCAAGGCCGCGTCCAGGCCGATCTGGCCAAACTCGTTGATCAGCACTGCCCAGCGCTCGGCGGCCGGGCGCTGGCTCAGCAGATGGCGGATCAGGCTGGTCTTGCCGGCGCCCAGGGGGCCGGCGATCACGTGGGTGGGGATGTTCTGCAGCATGGGAAGGGGTCCGGAAAACCTGTGAGGTGATGCTACGCCCTTCCCGCCCTGGGCGAAAATCCGCTCGATTCGACGCCGCTCTTGGGAGCGCTGAAGGTCCTGCGGAGCTTCGCCCAGGCTCGGCAAGCGGCTACACGGGCCTAGGTCAACCCAGCCAATCGAGGGTGAGGATCAGCCGGCGCTCCCCTGGCGCTGGCTGCGGCGAGCGGTGGATCAGACCAAAGCCTTCGTTGCCGTGCCATTTCTCGCCCTTGAACAGCGCCACGTCGCCGCTGGCGATCTGCTGGATCTGTGCCGGGTCCCGTGGTTCGCCCTCGGCCTGCCCCAGTTTCCTGCGGTCCATGGCGCCTTCGCGCAGCCATTGGCTGCCGGCTCCGGCGTAGGTGGTAATCAGCCGCACCGGTACATGGTCCACGTGAAACCGCGGGCACATGGCCTTGTCCAGGACCCGCAGGCGCAGCCCGACGCGCCTGGCCCCGAGCAGGCAGGCAAAAGCGCTGACCAGCCAGGCAACATCGGCGATAAAGCCTTCATAACCCTGCAGATCACTGAACCCCGAAGCCAGGCCGCGCAGATTGGGTTGCGCGTCTTCGTCGGGCAGCTCCAGGGACAGGGATTCGGCCAGCGGCTGGTCCAGGGACAGCAGCAACTCGGCGAAATCGGCGATGTGAGCCGGCAACTGGCGCTGCCAGAGGCCGAGATTGACCTCATCCTCCAGCACCTGGGCGAGCACCGCCGGGGTGCTGCCGATGGCCTGGCGGCGAGAGACCGGCGCGGTCACGCTCGGCAGCAGCAGCCATCTGGGCGGATTGGCCAGTGGAGTCACCGGCAAGTTCAGGGTCAGCATCAGGCCGCTTCCTCGTCATGCCAGGGGCCAAAGGGATCGTTCAGCAGGCTCCAGCCCTCGACGCCGAGGGCCATTTCATCGTCATCCAGCAGGCACAGGTCGAGCTCCGCGCAAAGCCGGGTGAAGTCGATGTTCTGGCCGATGAACACCAGTTCCTGGCGGCAATCGCCGGTGGCCGCGGTCCAGTTGTGCATGATCGCCGCGGTGCCTTCTTCGTCCTGGGGCCAGTGCTGCTTGGGCACGAAGCGCCACCAGCGCCCGGCAAAGCCATGGCGCATCAGGCCACCGGCCTGGGACCAGCTGCCGGCTTCCTGGTACTTGCTGGCCAGCCAGAAGAAGCCCTTGGAGCGCAGCAGCTTGCCGTTGACCCAGGGCCGGTTGATGAAGTCGAAGAAGCGCTGGGGATGAAACGGCCGCCGCGCCCGGTAGGCGGTGGAGGCGATGCCGTACTCCTCGGTTTCCGGCACATGCTCGCCGCGCAACTCCCGCAGCCAGCCCGGAGCCTGGGCCGCGCGCTCGAAATCGAAGCGCCCGGTGTCGAGGATCTTCGCCAGCGGTACCTGGCCCATGACCATGGGCACGATCTCGGCCTGGGCATTGAGGCTCTTGAGGATGGCCAGCAGTTCCTGGCGCTGGTCGCTGCTGATCAGGTCGATCTTGCTGACCAGGATCACGTCGGCGAACTCCACCTGTTCGATCAGCAGGTCGCTGATGGAACGTTCATCGTCTTCGCCCAGGGTTTCGCCCCGGGAAGCCAGGCTGTGCGCGGCCTGGTAGTCCAGCAGGAAATTCATGCCGTCGACCACCGTGACCATGGTGTCGAGCCGGGCGATATCCGCCAGGCTCTGGCCGGATTCATCGCGAAAGGTGAAGGTTTCCGCCACCGGCAGCGGCTCGGAAATCCCGGTGGATTCGATCAGCAGGTAATCGAAGCGCCCGTCGCGGGCCAGCTTGCCCACTTCCTCCAGCAGGTCTTCGCGCAGGGTGCAGCAGATGCAGCCGTTGCTCATTTCCACCAGTTTTTCTTCGGCGCGATTGAGGCTGACATCGCGCTGCACTTCGCTGCCATCGATGTTGATTTCGCTCATGTCGTTGACGATCACCGCCACCCGCAGGTGGTCGCGGTTGCGCAGGATGTGATTGAGCAAGGTGCTTTTACCGGCGCCGAGAAAGCCGGACAGCACGGTAACGGGGAGACGGTCGGTCATGGGTTGTTCCTCATCAGGATCGCGGCTGGGTCAAAGCGCCCGTTGATGGCGTTCGCGCAGCTCTTGGCGTTCTTTGGCTTCGATACACAGGGTGGCGGTGGGCCGCAGCAGCAGGCGCTTGAGGCCGATGGGCTCGCCGGTGTCGCGGCACCAGCCGTATTCGCCACGGGCCAGGCGCTCCAGGGCTTCGTCGATCTTGTCCAGAAGCTTCTTTTCCCGCTCCAGCAGGCGCAGTTGCCACTGGCGCTGCTCTTCGGCACTGCCGATGTCGGCGGGGTCGCTGTGGGGTTCCTGCTCGCGCAGCTGGTCGAACTCGCCGGCAATGCGCTCCTGCAGATCACTGCGCTGGGCCAGCAGCAGCTGGCGAAAGAAGCCCTGCTGGGCTTCGTTCATGTAGTGCGTCTCGGGTTGGGCGAGAAGGTCTTGTTCAGTCATGGCGAGTCACGGGTCAGGCTGTGTTTTAATGTTATATTATAACAACACAAATTAGCCAACCTTCCCTTGCCGCCCACGACGAAGGGCGCGATGCTGCGCCCCTGTCGTCACGAGACTCGCCATGCGCCCTGTCCTGCCCACCCTACTTTCAGGTCTGTTGCTGCTGGCTGGTCACGCCAGCGCGGCGGTGCCCAGTACCCTGGCCACCTGCACCCGCAGCGCCACCCTGCTGGCCTGCGTCGACCCGCAGGGCAACGCCTACAGCGTCGCCACGGCCGGCAGCACCACCTACCTGCGCGGCTTCGAGGTGATCGGCAAGCGCTATTGGGCGCAGACCAACAGCCGCTACGGGCAGCTGACGTTCTTCTCCGGCCTGGCCTCCGACGGCGAGGCCTGGGTGGGCTACAGCCAGCGCGTGGGCTGGACCACACGCAACCGCTTTTCCAGCTCCGGCGGTAGCCGCGGGCAGTTCACCTGCAGCCGCATCAGCGGCTGCTAGCGCCCTTTCCCGTACCTCTTGCGTAGAAGCCGGCTTGCCAGCGAAGACATCCTCAGCCACAACACTCACCGGCCTCTTCGCCGGCAAGCCGGCTCCTGCAGGTCGGCGTTCAGGCGGGGCGGTTGTTCTTGGTTTCCTGGAGCCAGGCCATGTAGCTGTTAACCGGTGGGTTTTTCTCGAAGTAGCGCTGCAGGCCGTTGAACAGGCCATCGGCAATCGCCTGCTGGTGGCGCGCGGTGACCAGGCGCTGGCTGTCGCGGCTGTTGGAGATGAAGCCGGTTTCCACCAGGATCGACGGCACGTCCGGTGACTTGAGCACCGCAAAACCGGCCTGTTCCACACGCTTCTGATGCAGGGTGGTAATGCCCGACAGGCTCTGCAGCACAGTCCCGCCCAATTGCAGGCTGGCGGCGATGGTGGCGTTCATCGACATGTCGACAATCACCCCCGCCAGCATCGGATCCTTGTCCTTGAGGTTGAGCAGCGTCGTCGCCCCCAGCAGGTCGGCGCCGTTTTCCCGCTGGGCCATCAAGCGCGCGGTGGCCGAGGTGGCGCCACCTTCGGACAGGGCGTACACCGATGCGCCGGATGCGGTAAGCCGCGGCGCGGCATCGGCATGCACCGAGATGAACATGTCGGCCTGGTGCTTGCGGGCAATCTCCACGCGTTTGCGCAGCGGCACGAAAAAATCATCGTTGCGCACCAGCTTCACGTCGAAACCCTTCTCGCGCTTGAGCCGCTTGGCCAGCAGGCGGGCGATGGCCAGCACCACATCCTTCTCCCGTTCGCCCCTGGCCCCCACAGCGCCCGGGTCCTTGCCGCCATGGCCGGGGTCTACTACCACGATGATGTCGCGCTTGGGATGGGGCTTGCCTGTCGTGGCCTCGGGCTTGGCCAGCGGCGCGGCGGCCGCAGCGATCGGCAGGGGCAGCCTGGTGGCATTGGACAGATCCAGCACCAGCCGATGGCCCTGGCCATCCTGGGGCGGCAGGAGAAAACTGTGGAGCTGCACCGGCTCGCGCAGGTCGAGGACGATCCGCGTATCGCCCTGGCCGAAGTGCCCGGAACGAATGGCGCGGATCACCGTGTTGGCCAGGGCCAGCTGGCTGAAATCACCGCTCAGGTGCGCGCCGTTCAAGTCGATGATCAAGCGCTCCGGGGCACTCAAGCTGAAGGTCTTGTATTGCACCGGGCCGCTCAGATCGAGCACCAGCCGCAACTTTTCTGCGTCCTTCCACAATCGTGCGTTGCGGATCTGCGCGGCGCAGACACTCCAGGGAAACATCAGGGCCGTACCGGCCAACAGCAGGTTGAGCAATTGACGTCTGTGCATGGCAAATACCGCGAAAAAAGGAGCGTCCCTACTCACAAGACAAGATGAACAACCGTCGAGGAAAAATTTCCCATCGAACGTATTGTTATAATATAACATGTGAAATCACTTCCCACGACGGACCTGTTCATGAACGCGCTGACTCTGCCGGATATCGCCGCGCAGGCCTCACGCCAAGCCTTGCCCCTGGAATGGGTGGGCATGTGCGGCATTGCCTTACCTGTAGTGATCAACAACCAGCCAAGCGCAGCCAAGGCCGATGCCGGTGTCAGCCTCGACGATGGCGAGGCCCGGGGCATTCACATGTCACGCCTGTATCTGGCCCTGGAAATGCTGGAACAGGAGAACCTCACCCCCGCTCTGCTCCGGCGGATCTTGCAGCGTTTTCTCGATAGCCATGAAGGCCTGGCCCACAGCGCCTACCTGCGCATTCAGTTGGATCTACTGTTGAAACGCCCGGCCTTGGTCAGCCCGTTGGCCGGCTGGAAAAGCTACCCGCTGAGTATCGAAGCGCGGCTGAAAAACGCGATGTTCCACGTGGAACTAAAAATCGACGTGCCTTATTCCTCCACTTGCCCCTGTTCGGCGGCGCTGGCGCGGCAGTTGATCCAGCAGCAGTTCATCGAAGATTTTGCCAACCGGCCGTTGCAACACGCCGACGTCCTGGCCTGGCTGGGCTCGCCCCAAGGCATCGTCGCGACGCCCCATAGCCAGCGCAGCAACGCGGCATTGCATCTGCGCCTGGATGACTTCATCGACGAACTGCCGTTGATTGCCCTGATCAACGATGCGGAAAACGCCCTGGGCACCGCCGTGCAAACCGCGGTCAAGCGTGCCGACGAGCAGGCCTTCGCCCTGGCCAACGGGCAGAACCTGATGTTCTGCGAAGACGCCGCCCGCCGCCTGAACCTAGCCCTGCGCCGTTCCCCCGGAATCAACGCCTTTCAATTGCGGGTCGTGCACGCCGAAAGCCTGCATGCCCATGACGCCGTGGCCGAAAGCCGCTGGAACTGGGAGGCCTGATGATCCGCTGCGAACACCTGCGTTGGGGCGCTCCGGGGCAACCCCTGACTCCAGCCCTGGATCTGCACCTGCCCAGGGCCAGCCTGAGCGCGATCATTGGCGCCAACGGATCGGGCAAGAGCAGCTCGTTGAAAGTCATCGCCGGGCTGCAGAAACCACTCGCGGGCAAGATCCACCTCGGCACTGCCCGAGGCGGCTTGTCCTTCTTGCCGCAGCAGCAACACCTGGATCGACAGTTCCCCATCAGCCTGGAAGAACTGGTGGCCGGCGGCTTCTGGGGCAAGCGTGAACCGGCCAGGGTCAGGGCAGAAAAGCTGCACAGGGTACTCGAAGACTGGCGCCTGAGCGGCCTGGAAAAGCGCCCGTTGATGGCCCTTTCCGGTGGTGAATTGCAACGCGCCCTGCTCGCCCGATTGAGCCTGACCGAAGCCCCCTTGCTGCTGTTGGACGAGCCCCACGCCGCCCTCGACGAAACCGGCCAGGCCCTGCTCTGGCGCCATTTATACAACTGGCACGCTCAGGGCCGGACCCTGGTGGTGGTCTGCCATGACCTGACCGCCGTGCGCCAGCACATCCCCCAGACCCTGCTGGTAAAAAGCAGTGGCTGTGTATTCGGCTCCAGCCTGGAGCTGATCGCCCCACAATCCTGCGCGCAGGTGGCTTGATGCACTTCGCCGCACATTTCTGGCAGCCGTTCAGCGAATTCCAGTTCATGCGCCGGGCCCTGCTCGGCGGCCTGCTGCTGGCCTGCAGCACCGCACCCCTGGGGGTGTTCCTGATCCTGCGGCGCATGAGCCTGATCGGTGACGCCGTGGCCCACGGCATTCTCCCGGGCGCCGCCCTGGGCTTCTGGTTCGCCGGGCTCAGCCTGCCGGCGCTGACCCTGGGCGGCCTCGGTGCCGGGTTGGGCATGGCCGGGCTGGCCGCCTGGATCACCCGGCGCACCGGCCTGCGGGAAGACGCCAGCATCGCCGCCATCTACCCCATTTCCCTGGCCAGCGGCGTGCTGATCCTCGGGCTGGCGGGCAAGCGCCTGGACCTCTTGCACCTGCTGTTCGGCTCGGCCCTGGCGGTGGATGGCACGACCCTGAACGGCATGCTGCTGGTCTCGCTCTTCAGCCTGCTGGCCATGGCGCTGATCTACAAAGCCCTGCTGCTGGACACCCTCGACCCGCTGTTCCTGCACAACGTCAGCCGCCTCGGCCCCCTGGCCCACGGCCTGTTCCTGACCCTGGTGGTGCTCAACCTGGTGATAGGTTTCCAGGCCATCGGCGCGCTGATGGTGGTGGGCCTGATGATGCTGCCGGCCGCCGCCTCACGTTTCTGGAGCCGACGCCTGCCCGCCCTGATCGGCATCGCCGCGCTGTTTGGCTGCCTCTCGGTGTGGCTCGGCCTGCTGCTGTCGTTCCACTACTCGCTGCCCAGCGGCCCGGCCATCGTGCTGGTGGCCGGCGGCCTGTACCTGCTGTCCGTGGTGTTCGGTCCGGTGCACGGCTTGCTGCACCGCCCACCTTTGCTCACATCCCCATGAGGTGTTTCCCGATGCGCGCTCTACTCGTGCTGTTCAGCCTGCTGTTGCCCTTGTCGCTGCCTACTGCCCAGGCGGCGGACAAGCTGGCGGTGGTCACCAGCTTCAGCATCCTCGCCGACATGACCCGCCAGGTCGGCGGTGAGCATGTGTACATCACCAACCTGGTGGGTGCCGACGAGGATGCCCACACCTACGAGCCGAGCCCGGATGACGCCAAGGCCCTGCTCAAGGCCCGGCTGATCATCAAGAATGGCCTGGGTTTCGAACCCTGGCTGGACCGCCTGGTGGCCAGCACCGCCACCCAGGCGCAGGTCGTCACTGCCAGCCGCGGGGTTATTCCACGCACCCTGGAGGAAGACGGCGAAAGCGTTCCCGACCCTCATGCCTGGCACAACCTGGCCAACAGCGAGCTCTATGTGAGCAACATCACCAAGGCGCTGATCGCTGCCGACCCGGCCCACCAGGCCGACTACCAGCGCAACAGCCAGGCCTACCTGAAACAGATCTATCGCCTGCTGGCCGAGGCCAAGGCCAAGCTCGGTTCCCTGCCCCCGGGCAACCGCAAGATCGTCACCTCCCACGACGCCTTCGGCTACCTGGGCCAGGCCTACGGTATCGACTTCATGGCGCCCCAGGGCCTGTCCACCGAGCGTGAACCTTCAGCCGCCGAAGTGGCTGCACTGATTACCCAGATCCGCAACGCCAAGGTCAAGGCAGTGTTCATGGAGAACATCAAGGACGCCCGCCTGCTCAAGCAGATCGCCGACGAAAGCGGCGCCCATATCGGCGGCACCCTGTACTCCGATGCGCTCTCGGCCAGCGGTCCGGCCAGTACCTTCACCGGCCTGTTCGAATACAACCTCGACACCCTGTACCAGGCCCTGAGCCGACCATGATCCGCCGCCCACCGCTGTCGCTGCTGGATCTGGAAGCCGCGCCCCAGGGCAGCCGCTGGGCCTTGACCGCGGTGCTCGACGCCCTGCCCTGGAACAGCGACGGCCTGATCGCCGCCATTGCCCAGCAGCACGACAGCGGCGAGGTGCTGATGCTGGCCTGGATGAACCGCCAGGCCCTGGGCGAAACCCTGGCCAGCGGCCAGGCCTGCTACTGGTCGCGCTCGCGTCGGTGCCTGTGGCGCAAGGGCGAAAGCTCCGGGCATCGCCAGCGCCTGATCGAAGCGCGCCTGGACTGCGACGGCGATGCCGTGCTGCTGCTAGTGGATCAGCAAGGACCGGCCTGCCACACCGGGCGCCCCAACTGTTTCTACAACGCCATTCGCGATGGCGCGGTGGAAGTCATCAGTTCCCCCTTGAAGGACTCGCGCCATGATTCGTAAAAACCCCTCCGGCGATCTGCCCGTGATCGCCGAATCCGCCTACGTCGACAAGACGGCCATCATCTGCGGCAAGGTAGTGATCGGCGACAACGTCTTCGTCGGCCCGTACGCGGTGATCCGCGCCGACGAAGTGGACGCCGACGGCCAGATGCAAGCCATCACCATCGGCGCCAACTCGAACATCCAGGATGGCGTGGTGATCCACTCCAAATCCGGCGCGGCGGTGACCATCGGCCAGCACACTTCCATCGCCCACCGCTCCATCGTCCATGGCCCCTGCGTGGTCGGCGACCGAGTGTTCATCGGTTTCAACAGCGTGCTGTTCAACTGCGAAGTGGGCGACGGCAGCGTGGTTCGACACAACTCCGTGGTGGATGGCCGCGACCTGCCGCCGGGTTTCTACGTGCCCTCCACCACCCGCATCGGGCCCAAGACCGACCTGGCGCAGTTCCCTCCCGTGAGTGTCAGCGCTTCGGAGTTTTCCGAAGACGTGGCGCGCACCAACGTCGACCTGGTGCGTGGCTACAAGGCCCTGCAGAACGAGTTTTGAGCATGAGCCGAATCCTCATCCGCAACGCCCGCCTGGTGAACGAAGGGCGCGAATTCGACGCCGACGTGCTGGTGGCGCACGGGCGCATCGACACCATCGGCAGCCTGGACCACCTCAGCGCCGAGATCGAAATCGACGCCCGCGGCCAGTGGCTGCTGCCGGGCATGATCGACGACCAGGTGCACTTTCGCGACCCCGGCGCGCCGGACAAGGGCAGCCTGTACAGCGAGTCGCGGGCCGCGGTGGCCGGTGGCATCACCAGCTTCATGGACATGCCCAACACCTCGCCGGCGACCCTGGATCTTGCCGCCCTGAACGACAAGAAGCGCCGCGCAGCGAGCGTTTCGGTGGCCAACTATGGCTTTCACTTCGGGGTCAGCAACGACAACCTCGACCTCGTCGCCGCCCTGGACCCCACGGAGGTGGCCGGGGTCAAGGTGTTCATGGGGGCCTCCACCGGCAACATGCTGGTGGACGATCCCGAGGTGCTGGACCGGCTGTTCCGCCAGGTGCCGACCCTGCTCCTGGCCCACTGCGAACACACCCCCAGCATCCAGGCCCGGCAACAGCGCTGGCTGCAACTCTATGGCGAGCAGATTCCCGCCGCCGCCCACCCGCACATCCGCGATGCCGAGGCCTGCTTTCGCTCCTCATCCCTGGCGGTGGAGCTGGCGAAGAAACACGGCACTCGCCTGCACGTACTGCACCTGACCAGTGCCCGGGAGCTGGCGCTGTTCGAGGACCGGCCCCTGGCGCAAAAGCGCATCACCGCCGAGGTCTGCGTGCATCACCTGCTGTTCGATGACCGCGACTACCCGCGCCTCGGCCACCTGATCAAATGCAACCCGGCGATCAAGACCCAGGCCGATCGCGATGCCCTGCGCCAGGCCCTGAACAGCCAGCGCCTGGATGTCATCGGCACCGACCACGCGCCCCATACCTGGGAGCAGAAACAGCTGCCTTACAGCCGCGCGCCCTCCGGCCTGCCGCTGGTGCAGCATGCATTGCCAGCGCTGCTGGAACTGGTGGCCGACCGGGTGCTGCCCCTGGCCACCCTGGTGGAAAAAACCAGCCACCGAGTCGCCGACCTGTTCGCCATTCCCGATCGCGGCTACCTGCGCGAAGGCTACTGGGCCGACCTGGTGTTGGTCCGCGCCGAGCCCACAGGCCTGGCCGTGGACAGCCAGCCGATCCTCGCCCACTGCGGCTGGACGCCCTTTGCCGGCCAGCGCTTTCGCCACAGCGTCAGCAGCACCCTGGTGTCGGGCCAGCTCGCCTGGCACCAGGGCCGCCTGTACGACGACTGTCAGGGCCTGCCCCTGCGCTTCACCCGTTAATAGCCCGACACCAAGGACCACCGAAGATGATCCGCATCACCCTGCCTGATGGCGCGTGCCGTGAGTATGACCAGCCGTTGTCCGTTTTCGAGGTGGCCGCCAGCATCGGCAGCGGCCTGGCCAAGGCCGCCGTGGCCGGGCGAGTGAACGGCCAACTGGTGGACTGTGACTACCTGTTGCACAGCGACGCCCGCTTGAGCATCGTCACCGCCCGCGACCCCGAGGGCCTGGAAGTACTGCGCCACTCCTGCGCGCACCTGCTGGCGATGGCGGTGAAACAGCTGTTCCCCTCGGCGCAGGTGGCCATCGGCCCGGTGATCGAGGATGGCTTCTTCTACGACTTCGCCTACGAGCGCCCCTTCACCCCAGAGGACCTGGAACTGATCGAGGCGCGCATGCATAGCCTGGCCGCCACCAATCATTCGGTGCGCCGCCGGGAATTGTCCCGGGAGCAGGCCCTGCAGCATTTCGCCGACCTGGGCGAGCACTACAAGGTCGAGCTGATCCGCGACTTGCCGCCAGATGCTGTGCTGTCGCTGTACCGTCAAGGGGATTTCGAAGATTTGTGCCGTGGGCCACACCTGCGTTCCACTGGCCAACTGCGCGCCTTCAAGCTGACCAAGGTGGCCGGAGCCTACTGGCGCGGCGACGCCCGCAACGCACCGCTGCAGCGGATCTACGGCACCTGCTGGGGCACCCGCCCGGAACTGGAGGCCTACCTGTTGCGCCTGGAACAGGCGCAACAGCGCGACCACCGCAAGCTCGGCCAGCAGCTGGATCTGTTCCATTTCGACGACTGCGCGCCGGGCTCGGTGTTCTGGCACGCCAAGGGCTGGACCCTGTTCCAGGAACTGATCGGCTACATGCGCAGGCGCCAGGAACAGGCCGGCTACCAGGAAGTGAACACCCCCGACGTGATGGACCGCGGCCTCTGGGAAACCTCCGGGCACTGGCAGAACTACCGCGACCACATGTTCACCACCACCACGCAAGACCAGCGCACCTTCGCCCTCAAGCCGATGAACTGCCCCGGCGCGGTGGCGATCTTCGGTCATGGCCGCAAGAGTTACCGCGACCTGCCACTGCGCATCGCCGAGTTCGGCAAAGTCCACCGCTACGAACCTTCAGGGGCCCTGCACGGCCTGTTGCGAGTGCGCCATTTCACCCAGGACGACGCCCACATCTTCTGCACCCCGCAACAGATGCAAAGCGAATGCGCCGCCACCATTGCCCTGGTATTCGACGTCTACAAGGAGTTCGGTTTCGACCAGGTGGCGGTGAAGCTCTCGACCCGCCCCGACCACCGCATCGGCAGCGATGAGGTCTGGGACCAGCTGGAAGAGGCCCTGGTCGGTGCCTTGCAGAGCATGCACATCGACTACCGGATCAACCCCGGGGAAGGCGCCTTCTACGGCCCCAAGCTGGAGTTCGTGCTGCGCGACGCCATCGGTCGCGACTGGCAGTGCGGCACCCTGCAGGTGGACCTCAACCTGCCCGAGCGCTTCGCCATCAGCTACATCGACGAGCGCGGCGAACGCTGCCAGCCGGTGATGCTGCACCGGGCGCTGTTTGGCTCCCTGGAACGCTTCATCGGCATTCTCCTGGAACACCATGGCGGCGCCCTGCCCCTGTGGCTGGCACCGCAACAAGCGGTGGTGCTGAACATCAGCGAAGCCCAGGCCGACTACGCCCGGGCCATCAGCGACAGCTTGCGCCGTCACGGGCTGCGGGCCAGCGCCGACCTGCGCAACGAAAAGATCGGCTACAAGATTCGCGAACACAGCCTGCAGAAAGTGCCTTACCTGCTGGTGGTCGGGGAAAAGGAAAAGGACGGGGGCTACGTCAGCCTGCGCAGCCGAAATGGCGAAGACCTGGGCCGCCTGAGCCTGGAGCAGGCCCTGGCCCGGATGCGCTAGGCGCTGCCCGGGGCACGGGCAGCGTCAGCGTCAGCCAAAAGTCAGGAGGCGCGGGGTTTGACCGTGCCGCAGTCCTGGCCCAGCCACACGGCGCGGGTGTCCATGCTGCCCTTCTGCTGCAGGCCGGTGGCGTTGAAGGTGCCGGCCACGTTGGTGGTGAACTCACGATCGCTGATGAACGTGGCCACTCCATTGCCCTGGGCCTTGGGGCAACTGAAGCGGAACTTCCATTGATTGCCACTGCGTTCGGTTACCTGCTGCTGGCAACCCGACTGCGGGTCCTGCAGCGGGATGGTGTCCGACTGCACCTGGGCCGGTGTCAGGCACACCCGAATCCCCTTGCCGCCCATGGTCACACCCTGTTTCTCCAGCATCGCCCGCTGTTGCGGGGTCATCTGCTGCTGCAACTGGCCGAGAATCAGCGACAGGTCCGGCATGTTCTGGTCGTCGATCTTCATGTTGCTGCTGGTCAGCTCCCACAACCCCGGCTGCAGCATCTGCGCCTGCGCCACCACCGGAAGCGCCAACCCCGCCGCCAAGGCCCAACCCAGTAAACGAAGTTTCATCGAATGACTCCTAGACAATAGTGGCCGTTAGACTTCAGCCGGGGCACGGTGTTGCATGCAGAATAAAATAGCGACATTCACCGTGGAACATGGTCTGTTAGGCATTGAATCTTCAGGAGCAAGGCTGCCCCATGGATTATTTTGGCCCGCACATCTTCGGCTATCTCATCGCACTGCTGCATTTTCTCGGGTTGATCGCCGCGATCCACGCGGTACTCACCGTCAGGACCGCCCAGGGCGCCATCGCCTGGGCCCTGTCGCTGCTGTTCATGCCCTACCTGACCCTGATTCCCTACCTGGTGTTTGGTCGCAGTACCTTCGACGCCTACATCCAGGCCCGGCGTCAGGCCAACGTGGAAATGCACAAGGCCATCAATGAGCTGAACTGGCGTCCCTGGGTGGAAGAAGCCCTCACCGCCCGCGCCTCCAAGGCCTACGCCTCGCTGCGGGCCATGCCCAAGCTGGGGCGCATGCCGTGCCTGGCCAACAATCAGGTACGCCTGCTGGTCAACGGCGACGCCACCTTCGAAGCGATCTTCAACGCCATCCGCCGCTCCCACAAGGCGGTGCTGATCCAGTTCTTCATCATCCACGACGATGACCTGGGCCGGCGCCTGCAACGCCTGCTGCTGGAAAAGGCCGCCGAGGGTGTGTCGATCCACCTGCTCTACGACCGCATCGGCAGCCACTCCCTGCCCGCCAGCTACGTACAGACCCTGCGCGACGCCGGGGTCCAGGTGCACGCCTTCGCCACCCGCAGTGGCTGGCTCAACCGCTTCCAGGTGAACTTCCGCAATCACCGCAAGATCGTGGTGGTGGACGGCATGCTGGGATTCGTCGGCGGGCATAACGTCGGCGACGAATACCTGGGCAAGAAGCCGCCCCTGGCGCCCTGGCGTGATACCCACGTGCAGGTCAGCGGCCCGGTGGTGGCCTGCCTGCAGGAGTCCTTTGCCGAAGACTGGTTCTGGGCCGCCCGGGAACTGCCGCCGCTGATCCTCCCGGACACCTACCCGGACGACGGCGTGCTCTGCCAACTGCTGGCCAGCGGCCCGGCCGATGCCTACGAAACCTGCTCGCTGTTCTTTGTCGAGGCCATCCACGCGGCCACCGAGCGGGTGTGGATCACCAGCCCGTACTTCATTCCCGATGAGGCGGTGTTCGCTGCCCTGCGCCTGGCGGTGCTGCGGGACGTGGATGTGCGCATCCTGCTGCCCGCCCGCCCGGACCACCGCATCGTCTATGCCGCCTCCAGCCTGTACGCCTTCGAAGCGGTGCGCGCCGGGGTGCGAGTATTCCGCTATCAGCCGGGATTCCTGCACCAGAAGGTGGTGCTGATCGACAACGAAATCAGCGCCATTGGCAGCGCCAACCTGGACAACCGTTCGTTCCGCCTGAATTTCGAAGTGATGCTGCTGACGGTGGACGACGACTTCGCCACCGAAGTGGAACACATGCTGGAAGCCGACTTCGCCAAGGCCCGGGAAATCGCCAAGGAAGAAAGCCGCCAGACCCACCGCCTGCAACAACTGGGCATGCGGGTCGCGCGGCTGATTTCTCCGATCCTTTAAGGGCCAGGCTTATGGATGGTAGAGGTCATCCCGGGTCCAGGGCAGTTCATGGCTGCCATCGGCATGGGGCTTGACCGCAAGGATCTGGTGCAGGTTGATCCAGCCCTTGGCAAAGGCATAGGCGCAGCCCGCCAGGTACAGCCGCCAGATCCGTAGCGCCTGCTCCGGAACCTGCCTGGCGGCGGCTTCCAGATTGTCTTCCAGGCGTTCGCTCCAGTGATCCAGTGTCCGCGCGTAATGCATGCGCAGGCTCTCGACATCGACAATTTCCAGCCCCGCCTCGCTGATGAACGCCGAGATCATTGCCAGGTGCGGCAGCTCGCCATTGGGAAACACATAGCGCTCGATGAAGTCCCCGGCCCCGCGGCCTACCGGGCGGCCGTCGGTGTGCTTGGCGGTGATGCCGTGGTTCATCACCAACCCGCCCTCGCGCACGGCCCTGAACAGGGTCTGGCAGTACTCCGGCAAGTTGGCGTGGCCGACGTGCTCAAACATGCCGACACTGACCACCTTATCGAAGCGGCCATCCTGGGGCAGGTCGCGGTAATCCAGCAGTTGCAGGTCCACCAGGTCGTCCAGGCCTTCGGCGGTCACTCGCTCGCGGGCCAGGGCCAGCTGCTCCTTGCTCAAGGTGATGCCGAACACCTTGGCGCCGAACTCACGCGCGGCGTAGCGGGCCAGCCCGCCCCAGCCGCACCCGACATCCAGCAGGTAGTCCCCCGGTTGCAGGCGCAGCTTGCGGCACAGGTGGCGGAATTTGGCTTGCTGGGCCTGTTCCAAAGACTCGCTTCCGGTCTCGAAATAGGCGCAGGAATAGGCCATGTCGCTGTCGAGCCACAGTTGGTAGAAGGCGTTGGAAAGGTCGTAGTGATAGGAAATCGCGGCTGCGTCGGTCGCCTTGTCGTGCAGCGAGCGCACCGGCTGGTTGCCGTCGTCATCGTCGAGCAAGGCCTGGCTCAGTTCGTCGCAGACCCGGATGACTTCGCTGATGGAACCTTCCAGTTCCAGTTTGCCCTCGACAAAGGCGCCCCCCAAGGCATCCAGGCTAGGGTGAGTCAGCTGCGCCACCAATTGCGGGTCCTTGACCACGATCGTGACGTTGGGCTCCGGCCCCAGATTGAATTCATGGCCGTCCCAGAGCCGCAGGCGTAAAGGCAAATGCAGATTCTGTAAGGCCGGTGGAAGTTGCGCGAGCATGGAAAATCCCCCCTTGTTTCAGACGTCTGAAATGAGGGTAGACCATCCTAGAAAATAGCAGGCTATCGATTTGATAGTGGTTTTCTATGATTCGCTGCGCATCACCAGGCCATCTTCGACCCACTGTTTCAACCAGGTAACCGCCTGCAGCGGGGCCCCCTCGGCATAAGTGACGGCCAGCCCGGCGCAGAGTTCCGCAAAATTCCACCGTTGCTCGATCATGCCCCGCAGCGCTGTGGCCTCTTCGGCTGGCAGGCTGCGATAACGGCAGACCCGGTCCGCTCGCCAGACCAGGCACAGCTGCTGCTGATCGAGTAAAGCACTGCGGGGGAAATCCGCCTGCTCCTTGACCGCACGCCACTGGGCCACGCTGTTGTAGCGGCAGTCGAGCCATTGCACACAGGGCGCCAGGCGCAGTTGCAGCTGCGGCCATTGCTCGACATCCAGCCCGGCCATGGCGGCCACCGTCAGCACTTGGGCGTCGGCAGCGTCGAAGGCCAGGGTGAAGGCCCACTCCAGACGCGCCAGTTCCGCCAGGGGGGCGCCCTGCTCCGGCACCAGATAGCCCAGGATGAATTCGGCAAAGCCCTGCCCCAGCCAGCGCAGGCTGAAATGCCGGGACGGGCACTGGCGAATATAGGCCTGCGTCAGGGCCTGGAATTCTGCATCCCCCAACCAGTGCCGGATGGCCGGGAAGTCGCTGCCCATGACCTCCTGCAACCGGGCCATGTAGGCGTTGTGATAGATCGCCAGGCCGGTCTCGACATCCAGGGTCGGGCCACCGATCAGGCTGTCTTGCAGGACGGCGCGGGCCTGGGCCTGTTCACCCAACAGATAGGCTTCAAAAGCCAGTTGCCAGTCGTTCAGGCGCATTGCTGCCTCCCGGCCAGGGTCTGTTGCCCGAGATCTCGGGCCTTGTGCAGTTCGCTGAGCAGCTCTTCCAGGGGCGGAAAATGATCATCGCGCTCCAGCAGGGTGGCCACCGGCCCCAGGTGTTCAAGGGTGCGTTGATACAGCGCCCACACGGGATCGCAGACCGGGTGGTCGT
>ERZ1032387.150-NODE-150-length-17448-cov-11.328465_pt1 | contig 17448 bp, 16 predicted proteins | sample MGYA00516710_ERZ1032387 | MGnify/ENA primary metagenome ERZ1032387 (study PRJEB33718, sample SAMN03160192) | human skin metagenome | collected 2014-02-25 | study: EMG produced TPA metagenomics assembly of the PRJNA266117 data set (Human skin bacterial metagenome...
ATCTACACCTCTCTATTCGTCGGCAGCGTCAGATGTGTATAAGAGACAGCAGCGCCGTGCATACGGGCGTGTTCTGGGCGCAGCAGCCAGGTGGCAGTGATGTGACCGGTATTCAGACAGCCTTCACTTACCAGTTCTGATAGCAGCCTGCCCCGCCGGCCTGAGTTCGAGGCCGGCCGGGGATGCGGGTGCACGTTCGCCATTGGGCGGCCCCGGGAGCCAGGCGCCATGCTAAGGTTTGGCCACTTCCACTCTCGCGAAAATGCCCATGTCCGTCGTCATCCGCACCCACCCCCGCTTGACCATCGGCGTCCTGATCGGCTGCGCCATTGGTCTGCTCGCTCCTGCCCAGACCCTGACCGGCAAGATCCTCATTGGCTGGAACGCCGCTGTCTGGAGCTACCTGGCACTGATGTTCTGGCTCACCGTTCGGGCTCGCGCCGATGAGGTCAGGCGTATCGCCGAAGCCGAGGATGAAAACGCCGGCCTGGTGCTGTTGATCGTCTGTGTGGCGGCCATTGCCAGCCTGGTGGCGATCACCCTGGAGCTGGTGGGCAGCAAGGACCTGGACAGCACCCAGCGCCTGGTCCACTACGGCTTCACCGGGCTGACGGTGATCGGCTCGTGGCTGCTGGTGGGGGTGATCTTCAGCCTGCACTACGCGCGCCTGTACTACACCTGGGACGGCAAGGAACCGGCGCTGCGCTTTGCCGAAGGCCCGACCAACCCGGACTACTGGGACTTCCTGTATTTCTCCTTCACCATCGGCGTGGCGGTGCAAACCTCGGACGTCGGCGTGGCCACCCGCGAGCTGCGCAAGATCGTCCTCGCCCAGTCGCTGATCGGTTTTCTGTTCAACACCGCAATCCTCGGTTTCTCGATCAATATCGCCGCCGGGCTGTTCAGTTGAGGCTGCACAAAACTTCTAGACCCCAGCCCTGGCACCGGCGTTAACTGCCAGGGTTGCCGCCACGCCCCACGGACCGCCCCATGACCACGCCCAACTGGATCGACCTGGCCCAGGATGCCGACACCGGCATTGAGACCCTGCGGGCCCACTTCACCGGCCACGCCTATGACCCGCACTGGCACGACAGCTACCTGGTGGGCGTCACCGAGCAAGGGGTGCAGCAGTTCAACTGCCGCCGGGCCCGGCACCAGAGCACACCGGGCAAGGTGTTCCTGCTGGAACCGGGGGAGATCCACGACGGCGAGGCCCCCACCGAGGGCGGCTTTACCTACCGCATGCTGTACCTCGACCCGCAGTGGCTGGAGCGCGAACTGGGGGCGCTGTTCGCCGAGGCGCCGGCCAATGCCCAACTGGCATTCGGCAGTACCCTGGCCAGCGATCCGCGCCTGGCCCGGGCCACCAGCGCGGCCTTTCACAGCCTGCACCATGGCGAGTTGCGCATCGTCCGCCAGAGCGCCCTGGACCAGTTGCTGGAACAACTGACCGGGCACTTGCACTGGCGCCGGCGCTACGCCCAGGACCCGCGCCTGCCGCTGGTGGCGCAACGGGCCCGGGACTACCTGCATGCGCACCTGGCCCAGGACCTGAGCCTGGAAGCCCTGAGCCAGGCCTGCGGGGTCGACCGCTTTCGCCTCAGCCGCGCCTTCAAGGCCGCCTTCGGCCTGCCACCCCATGCCTACCTGGTGCAACTGCGCCTGAGCCGGGCACGCCGCCTGCTGGCCGGAGGCGCAGCGCCGGCCGAGGTCGCCACGGCCCTGGGCTTTGCCGACCAGAGCCACCTGGGGCGCTGGTTCATGCGTGCCTACGGGCTGAGCCCGGCGTTGTATCGCAAGCGCTGCACAAAGCTTCCAGACGCCTGAAAGCAACTGGGCCAGGATCAACTGCCGATCACTTCCCAAAGTTGCCCGCCATGCCCCTGTCTCTCTCGACCCTGCTGCCCTTTGTGCTGTTTGCCTTTGTCGCCTCCATCACCCCGGGGCCGACCAATATCCTGGTGCTGAACAACAGCGCCCGCCATGGCCTGCGGGCGGCGCCGCCGATCATCCTCGGCGCAGCGCTGGCCGCGGCCGGGATCGTGCTGCTGGTGGGCGCCGGCCTGGGCGACTGGCTCGCCGGCAGGCCCAAGGTGCAGCAGGCCATGCAGTGGCTCGGGCTGCTGTGGCTCAGCTACCTGGCCTGGCAGATCTGGCAGGCCCCGGCCAGCGCCCTGGATGCCAGTGCCGGGCAGCCGCGCCGCCTGGGGCTGGCCGGCGCCGCCGCGTTGCAACTGGTGAACCCCAAGACCTGGATGATGGCCCTGGCGGTGGTCAGCGTGTTCGCCGGTACCGAGGCCGACCGACAGTGGCGGGCGCTGTGGCTGTCCCTGGTGTTTTTCCTCATCGCCCTGCCGTGCCTGGGCGCCTGGGCACTGCTGGGGGCCGGTTCGGCGCGCTGGCTGCGCTCGCCCCAGGCGCTGCAGGCATTCAATCGGGGCATGGCCCTGCTGTTGCTGGCATCCACCTGGATGAGCCTGTGGGCCTGAGGTCGCCACAGTGCAACGGGCGGTCGCTCCAGTGCCTTTGGCTCGGCACCGGGGCGCTGTAGGGTGGCGCACACGGCGCAACAAGACGCCGCCCCGAACAAAAACCACTGCCCCACGAGAGCCTCCGATGAAAACACCGTTCAAGCGTTGTTTCCTGGCCTGTTGCGCCAGCGCCCTGCTGAGTGCCCCGACCTGGGCCGCCGAGCCCGCCGCCTGCAAGACCGTGCGCATGGGCGTGGTCAACTGGACCGACGTGATCGCCACCAGCGCCATGGCCGACGTGCTGCTCGGCGGCCTGGGCTACGACAGCAAGCAGACCAGCGCGGTGCAGCAGATCATCTTCGCCGGCATTCGCGACCGGCGCCTGGACATCTTCCTCGGCTACTGGAAACCGGCCATGGACCAGAACATCGCGCCCTTCCTGGCCGCCGGGCAGGTCAGGGTCATGGCCCAGCCCAGCCTGGCCGATGCCCAGGCGACCCTGGCAGTGCCGGACTACGTGGCGCAAGCGGGCCTGAAGACCTTCGCCGACATCGCCCGCTTCAAGGAGCAGCTGGGGGGCAAGATCTACGGCATCGAACCCGGCAGCGGCGCCAATACCACGATCAAGACCATGATCGACACCGACCATTTCGGCCTCAAGGGCTTCAAGCTGATCGAGTCCGGCGAGGCCGGGATGCTGGCGGCGGTGCAGCGGGCGATCAACCGCAAGGAGTTCGTGGTGTTCGTCGGCTGGACCCCGCACCCGATGAACATCAACCTTCCCATCACCTACCTCACCGGCAGCGAGGACGTGTACGGGCCCAACGAAGGCGCGGCCACGGTGTCCACGGTGACCGCCCCGGACTATGCCGAGCGCTGCCCCAACGTCGACCGGCTGCTGAAGAACCTGAGCTTCACCGCAGCCCAGGAAAGCCAGCTGATGGTGCCCATCATGCAGCGCCAATCGCCCCAGGAGGTGGCCCGGCAATGGTTGCGCGAGCATCCCGAGGACCTGCAGCGCTGGCTGGCGGGGGTGACCACCTTCGACGGCCGCGATGGCGTGGCAGCGGTCAAAGCGAGCCTGTAGCCCCCTCTGCAGGAACCGGCTTGCCGGCGCAGGCGGTCTCACGGGCCCTTCGCCGGCAAGCCGGCTCCCACACTCCAGGACTGTCCATGAACCATTACCCGCTTTCTGCCGAGCTGGCGGCCTTTGTCCAGCGAACCCTGAGCTACACCAGCGTCGACAGCAGCTTCCAGGGCCTGCGCGACAGCTACGAGCGCATGTGCCGGGCCTTCACCCCGCCTCGCCCTGCCGGGCTGGCGGTACAGGAGCTGCAACTTTCCGGGGTGCCACTGCGCCTGTATCACCCCGAGCGCCCGGCTGCGCCTTCGGGCTGGCCCTGGCTGTTGTACCTGCACGGCGGCGGCTGGGTGCTGGGGGGCCTGGACTCCCACGAGTTCATCACCGCCCGCTTGGCCAGCGAGCTGGGAATACTGGTGATCGCCGTGGACTACCGGCTGGCCCCGGAGCACCCGTTCCCCGCCGCCTTCGACGATTGCCTGGGGGTCTGGCGGGCCCTGGAACAAGGGCTGCTGCCCCTGCCACTGGACCCGCAGCGCCGGGTGCTGATGGGCGACAGCGCCGGCGGCAACCTGGCGGCGGCATTGTGCCTGGCCCTGCGCGATGCCGGCGAACCCGGGCCGGCGGCCCAGGTGCTGGTCTACCCCGGCCTGGGTGGCGCCGCCAACCTGCCCTCGCGCAGCCAGTGCGCCGACGCGCCCTTGCTCAGCAGCAGCGACCTGGACTGTTTCCAGGCCCTGTACCTGCCCGGTCCGCAGCAGCGCTCGGCCTATGCCCGGCCGCTACTGGCGCAACAGTTCGCCGGCCTGCCCGCGGCCTTCATCGCCCTGGCACAGTTCGACCCGCTGCGCGATGACGGCGAGCGTTATCACCAGCACTTGCTCGCAGCCGGTGGGCAAAGCCAGCTGTACCCGGGCCTGGGGCTGGTGCACGGCTGCCTGCGCGCCAGGGGCCTGGCCCCTGAAGTGGACGCCCTGTACAGCGCCCTGCTGGCCTACCTGGAACAGCACCTGGGCCGCCCCTGAACGCGACCGTTGGTCAGCCACCGACCTGCGTGGATGCTATTTCCTGCCTCTGCACTATTGACGGCCGAAGCGCTTTTGCGGTTTCCTGAAACCGGTTTCAGCGCAACTGGAACCCATAATTCCAAAAACAAGGTCGTCGCCCGTGAATCAGTTTTCCGCCGCCCAGCGCAGCCGCGTCACCATGCTCGATGTCGCCCGCCGCGCCGGGGTCTCCAAGGCCAGCGTGTCGCGCTTTATCGGCGAGGACCGGGCCCTGCTCTCCGATGCCATTGCCCTGCGCATCGATCATGCCATCAGCGAACTGGGCTACCGCCCGAACCAGATGGCCCGCGGCCTCAAGCGCGGGCGCACCCGCCTGATCGGCATGCTGGTGGCCGATATCCGCAACCCCTATTCGATTGCCGTGATGCATGGCGTGGAAACCGCCTGCCGCCAGCACGGCTACAGCCTGGTGGTGTGCAACACCGACCGCGACGACGAACAGGAAGCCCGGCACCTGGCCAACCTGCGGGCCTACAACATCGAAGGCCTGATCGTGAACACCCTGGGCCACCACCTGGAACAGTTGCAGCAATTGCAGGAAGAGATGCCCATGGTCCTGGTGGACCGCAAGCTCTCGCAGTTGCAGGCCGACCTGGTGGGCCTGGACAACCCGGCGGCGGTGCGCAGCGCCCTCGACCACCTGCAACAGCAGGGTTATCGCGACCTGCTGCTGGTCAGCGAACCCCATGACGGCACCAGCTCGCGGCTGGAGCGCAGCGCCAGTTTCCAGGCCGAGATCGAGCGCCGTCCGGCCTTGCGCGGCCAACTGCTGGAAACCGGCAGCCACCTGACCAGCCAGCTGCAAGCCTTTCTCGCCGCCCCCGGCCCCGGGCCCAAGGCGCTGTTCTGCGCCAACGGCGTGGCGACCCTGGCCGCCACCCGCGCCCTGCGTGAGCTGGAGTGCCCGCTGTTCGAAGGCGTGGGCCTGATCGCCCTCGACGACCTGGACTGGTACCCCCTGGTGGGCAATGGCATCACGGCCCTGGCCCAGCCCACCGAAGCCATAGGCACCAGTGCCTTCGAATGCCTGCTCAAGCGCCTGCGGGGCGACGATGCCCCGGCGCGGGTGGTGGATTTTCCGGCGCAGTTGATCGTGCGCGGCTCCACCCGGTTGTAACAGTGGGGGCAAAGCCCATCACTTTTTTCTCGAACAAAAATGAAACCGGTTTCAGAGGTCAGGAACATGCAGCAATCCCCCGTATCCATCAGTTTGTCCAGCTACGGCGCAGACCTTGTGCACGCACAGGGTCAGGCGCATTTCATTCCCCTGGTGGCCGCCGCCGGCGCGTCCTGCATCGAATGGCGCGAAGAACTGCTGACCCATGAGCAGCCCGCCGAGCTGGCCCGCAGCGCTGCGGAGCACGGCCTGGAAAGCGTGTTTTCCTCGCCCCTGGAGTTGTGGCAGGCCGAGCGCAGCGAGCCCAACCCGGACCTGAGCGCCACCCTGCAACGGGCCCGGGAGTTCGGCGCCAAGCGGCTCAAGGTGTCCCTCGGGCACTTTCGCGAACACCACGACCTGCGCAGCCTGGCCAGCCTGCTGTTTCGCCAGCCCCTGGCCCTGCTGGTGGAGAACGACCAGACCGCCCACGGCGGGCGCATCGAGCCGTTCCAGCGCTTTTTCAGCGCGGTAGAGGCGCTGAACCTGCCGCTGCGCATGACCTTCGACATCGGCAACTGGCAATGGCAGGAGCAATCGGCGCTCAACGCCGCGCGCCTGCTGGGCCGGCACGTGGCCTACGTGCACTGCAAGGCGGTGCGCCTGCGGGTCGACGGCAAGCTGGTGGCCATACCGCCCGGCGCCCCGGAGCTGCATCAATGGGAACAACTGCTGCGGCACATGACTCAAGGTATTACCCGGGCCGTGGAATACCCCTTGCAAGGCACCGACCTGCTGCAAGTGACCACCGAGCAGGTCAGCCTGCTGGCCCACCTTGGCCAATCGCGCCTGGAGCATGCAGATGCCTGATATCGATATCCTCTCGTTCGGCGAAACCATGGCGATGTTCGTTGCCGAACACGGCGGCGACCTGGCCCAGGTCCAGCACTTCCACAAGCGCATCGCCGGGGCCGACAGCAACGTGGCCATCGGCCTGGCACGCCTGGGCTTCAAGGTGGCCTGGCTGAGCCGGGTAGGCAACGACTCCCTGGGGCGCTTCGTGCTCGACACCCTGCGTGCCGAAGGCCTGGACTGCCGTTTCGTGCGCTGCGACCCGATCCATCCCACCGGCTTTCAGCTCAAGTCCCGGGAAGACGGCGGCGACGACCCGCGGGTCGAGTATTTCCGCCGCGGTTCGGCGGCCAGCCACCTGGCCATCGGCGACGTCGACCCGGCCCTGCTGCGGGCCCGCCACTTGCACGCCACCGGCATTCCCCCGGCGCTCTCGGACTCGGCCCGAGAGCTGTCCGGCCACCTGATGCACACCCAGCGCAGCGCCGGGCACAGCGTGTCGTTCGACCCCAACCTGCGCCCCGCCCTGTGGCCCAGCGAAGCGCTGATGATCCGCGAGATCAACCGCCTGGCGGCGCTGGCCCATTGGGTACTGCCGGGGCTCGCCGAAGGCCGCCTGCTCACCGGCCGCGACGACCCGGCGGACATCGCCGCCTTCTACCTGGACCAGGGCGCCGAAGCCGTGGTGATCAAGCTCGGCGCCCACGGCGCCTACTACCGCACCCAGCTGGATGCCGGCTTCGTCGACGGCGTGCCGGTGGCCCAGGTGGTGGACACCGTAGGCGCCGGCGACGGCTTTGCCGTGGGCCTGATCAGCGCCCTGCTGGAAAGCCGCGGCATCCTCGAAGCGGTGCAGCGGGCCAACTGTATCGGCAGCCGCGCGGTGCAGAGCCGTGGCGACATGGAAGGCCTGCCCTTGCGCCACGAACTACCGGAGCACACGCCCAGCCTGAAAACCGCCAGCGCCCTGTAGGCGCTGGCTTGCCAGCGAAGACGCCCGCCCGGCGACACCGCCTCAAGGGCCCCTTCGCCGGCCAGCCGGCTCCTGCAGTGACCGAACACCACGAACCACCTGCTGCGACAAAAACAACAAGCTCAGGAGAATTTTCATGGACACGCTCAAACTCGCCACCCGCCGCTGGTGGTACATCATGCCCATCGTCTTCATCACCTACAGCCTGGCCTACCTGGACCGCGCCAACTACGGTTTCGCCGCGGCCTCGGGCATGGCCGACGACCTGCAGATCACCCCCGGCCTGTCCTCGCTGCTGGGGGCGCTGTTCTTCCTCGGCTATTTCTTCTTCCAGGTGCCCGGGGCGATCTACGCGCAAAAGCGCAGCGTGAAGAAGCTGATCTTCGTCAGCCTGATCCTCTGGGGCGGCCTGGCCACCCTCACCGGGATAGTCGCCAACGCCTACATGCTGATCGGCATCCGCTTCCTGCTGGGGGTGGTAGAGGCCGCGGTGATGCCGGCGATGCTGGTGTACCTGTGCCACTGGTTCACCCGCGCCGAACGCTCCCGGGCCAACACCTTCCTGATCCTCGGCAACCCGGTGACCATGCTCTGGATGTCGGTGGTCTCCGGCTACCTGGTGCAGCACTTCAGCTGGCGCTGGATGTTCATCATCGAAGGCCTGCCGGCGGTGATCTGGGCCTTTATCTGGTGGCGCCTGGCCGACGACCGGCCCAGCCAGGCGCAGTGGCTGAGCCAGGACGAAAAACGCGACCTGGAAAGTGCCCTGGCCGCCGAACAGCAAGGGATCAAGGCGGTGAAAAACTACGCCGAGGCGTTCCGCTCGCCCAAGGTGATCATCCTCGCCCTGCAATTCTTCTGCTGGAGCATCGGGGTCTACGGCTTTGTCCTGTGGCTGCCGTCGATCCTCAAGCACGGCGCGCAGATGGACATGGTGGAAGCCGGCTGGCTCTCGGCCCTGCCTTACCTGGCGGCGGTGATCGCCATGCTGGCGGTGTCCTGGGGCTCGGACCGCACCCAGAAGCGCAAGCGCTTCGTCTGGCCGCCGCTGCTGGTGGCGGCCATCGCTTTCTACGGTTCCTACCTGCTGGGGGCCGAGCACTTCTGGTGGTCCTACAGCCTGCTGGTGATCGCCGGGGCCTGCATGTACGCGCCCTACGGGCCGTTCTTCGCCATCGTTCCGGAGATCCTTCCGGCCAACGTCGCCGGTGGCGCCATGGCCCTGATCAACAGCATGGGCGCCCTGGGCTCCTTCGGCGGCTCCTACCTGGTGGGCTACCTGAACAGCGCCACCGGCTCCCCCGGCGCCTCCTACCTGCTGATGAGCGGCGCGCTGCTGCTCTCGGTACTGCTGACCCTGTTGCTCAAACCTGGAGCCGACCAGCCGCAGGCCAAGGCCCTGCCCCTGCGCCGGCGCCTGGCCCACCCTTGAAACGGTCTAGAGAACCCCATGAAAAAACACCTGGTGCTGTACAAGAAACTCTCCCCAACGCTGATGGCGCGCCTGCAAGAGCAGGCGCAGGTAACCCTGATCGAAACCCTCGACGCGGCGGGGTTGAATGCCCTGCGCCAGGCGCTGCCGAGCGCCGATGGGCTGCTGGGCGCCAGCCTGCGCCTGGACGCCGAACTGCTGGACCTGGCGCCCCGGTTGCGGGCGGTGGCCAGCGTTTCGGTGGGGGTCGACAACTATGACATCGACTACCTGACCCAGCGCCGCATCCTGCTCAGCAACACCCCCGACGTGCTCACCGAAACCACCGCCGACACCGGCTTCGCGCTGATCCTGGCGGCCGCCCGGCGGGTGGTGGAACTGGCCAACCTGGTGCGCGCCGGGCAATGGCAGCGCAACATCGGGCCGGCGCACTTTGGCACGGATGTCCACGGCAAGACCCTGGGCATCATCGGCATGGGGCGCATCGGCGAAGCCCTGGCCCAGCGCGGGCATTTCGGCTTCGGCATGCCGCTGATCTACCACAGCACCCGGCCCAAGCCCGCGGTGGAGCAACGCTTCAACGCCCAGTACCGGAGCCTGGAGCAACTGCTTGAGGAAGCCGATTTCATCTGCCTGACCCTGCCCCTGACCGAACGCACCCAGGGCCTGATCGGCGCCCGGGAGTTCGCCCTGATGCGCCCCGAGAGCATCTTCATCAATATTTCCCGGGGCAAGGTGGTGGATGAAGCGGCGCTGATAGAAGCCCTGCAACAACGGCGGATTCGCGGCGCCGGGCTGGACGTCTTCGAACGCGAGCCGCTGGACCACGACTCCCCGCTGCTGCAAATGCCCAACGTCGTGGCCACCCCGCACATCGGCTCGGCCACCCACGAAACCCGCGAAGCCATGGCCCGCTGCGCAGTGGACAACCTCCTGGCGGCCCTGGCCGGCCAGCGCCCACCGAACCTGGTCAACCCCGCGGCGTGGACCAGCCCGCGCCCCTAACGGCCAGCCTGCGCAGCGCCCCCGAAGAACGCCCTATCGCCGGGAATGCCCATGTAGGAGCTGGCTTGCCAGCGAAGGCGGCCACAAGAGCAGCGCAAGGCTCAAGGGCCTGTCCGCCGGCAAGCCGGCTCCTACGGAGGAAGGCGTATCGGCGGTGGGGATTTCAGGTCGGCAAGGGGTACAGGGCTTCGTCGAACTGGTCCAGGCGCGGGAAGACCAGGGGCTGGTCGTCCGCCAGGTGCTGCAGGCGCTGGCGGTAGCTGTGCAGGAAGGCTTCGCGAGCCTCCTGGCTGATATAGGGCACGTGCCAGGCCACGAAGGGTTCCAGCACGTCATAGCCGACATAGGCCAAAGTGCCGCGCAGCAGCGGGCGCAGCATGTCCTGCAGCGGGCCGTGAATCGCGCCTTCGCCGAACATGTGCTCGCGCCCGCCCAGGGTCAGGGTCACCAGGGCTTTCTTGCCCGCCAGCCCGCCCTGGTCATAGAACCGCTTGCCGCCATAACACACCCCCGACACCAGCACCCGGTCGATCCAGCCCTTGAGCATGGCCGGCACCGAGAACCAGAACACCGGGAAGTTGAGGATCAACAGGTCGGCCCACAGCAGCTTGTCCAGCTCGGCCTGGATATCCGCGGCAATGCTCTGGTTCTTCACCCCCAGGCGCTGTTCCAGGGCATACACCAGGTAATCCGGGTTGTCCCGGGAGGCAAAATCCGCGGCGCTGGCCACCGGGTTCCAGTTCATCGCGTACAGGTCGCTGACCTGCACCTGGTGCCCCTGGGCCTCCAGGGTGCTGCGGGCCTGGTCACGCAAGGCGGCGGTGAAGGACTGCGGTTCGGGGTGGGCGTGGACGATCAACACATTCATGAAGCTTCCTCAGACAGGTTGCACAGTAACAGGGGCATCGCGCTCGGCCAGGCACTGCCGGGCGCACAAGGCGATGCGCCGGCAGGCTTCGCGCAGGTCATCCGCTTGCAGCACCAGCCCCAGGCGGATATGCCCGGCGGCGCTGGGGCCGAAGGCTTCGCCAGCCAGCACCGAGACGCCCTGCTCATCCAGCAGGCGCTCGCTGAAGGCCTGGGCGCTGAGCCCGGTGGCGCGGATATCGACCATGACGAACATGCCGCCATCGGGTTTCAACGGCCGGGCACCGGGGCAATCGGCCAGGCAGTCGCACACCAGGTCCCGGCGCTGGCGATAGGCCTGGGCCATGTCCCGCAGCTGCGGCAAGGGCTGTTCCAGGGCCACCACGGCGGCGTCCTGGATGAATTCCGGCGAGCCGTAGAGCATGCACAGGGCGAGGTTTTCCAGGTGCGCGGCCAGGGCCGTCGGCGCCACTACCCAGCCCAGGCGCCAGCCGGTCATGGCATGGGACTTGGAGAGGCTATTGAGGGTTGCGGTGCGCTCGGCCATGCCCGGCAGGCTGGCCGGGCTGACATGCTCGCCCTCGTACAGCAGCTCGCTGTACACCTCGTCGCAGATCAGCCACAGGTCATGTTCGATGCACAGCGCCGCCAGGGCTTCCCAGGTGGCTCGGGGAATGCTCGCGCCGGTGGGGTTGTGCGGGCTGTTGAGCACCAGGGCCCGGGTCTTGCCGGTGATGCGCGCGGCCACCGCCTCGGGCTGCACCCGAAAGCCGTCTTCGGCCCGCACCGGCAGCGGCACCACCCGGGCGTTGCAGGCACCGAACACTGCTTCATAGGTGACGTACATCGGCTCGGCCACTATCACTTCGTCCCCCGGGTCCAGCAGGCACTGGGCCACGCTGTACAGGGCGCACTGGGCACCGGCCAGCACCACCACCTGCTCGGCATCCACCACTTGCCCGCTGCGCTGCTGATGGCGGCGGGCGATGGCCTCGCGCAAGGCGCGCTTGCCGCGCACATCGGCGTAATGGGTGTGGCCGGCCTGCAGGCTGTCGATGGCCGCCTGGACGATGGGCTGGGGGGTGTCGAAATCCGGGTCGCCCACCGACAGCAACCAGACTTCCTCGCCACGTTCGCGCTTGGCCAGGGCCCGGTAATGAATGTCCCAGGCGGCGGCGCCGTCTCCGGCAATACGTTGGGTCAGTCGAGAAAAGCGCATGCACAAGCTCCAGGGAAAAGGGATGGTCAGCGCGCGCAGGCGTGCTTGAGTTCGATCAGGGTCACGCCGTTGCGGGCAAAGCCCTCGCGCAGTTCCTGTTGCAACTCATCGAGGCTGGCGGGCTGGCTGACGCTGCAACCAAAGGCCCGGGCCAGGGCGGCAAAATCCGGATTGCGCGGCAGCACGCCAATGGGCTCGATGTTCAGGTCCAGCATGTCATCGCGGATCTGCCCCAGGGCGTCGTTGTTCCACAGCAAGACCACCAGCGGGCCGTCCAGCTCCTCCACCGCCGTGGCCAGTTCCTGCACCGTGTAGAGAAAACCGCCGTCGCCCACCAGCACCAGCCCGGGACGTTCGGGGGCGCCGAGCTTGGCGCCGATGCCCGCCGGCAAGCCGTAGCCCAGGGTGCCGTAGCCGGTGGGATGCAGCCAGCTGCGGGTCGCCCGGGTCGGGTACAGGTAGTTGCCGCTGTAGGCCAGCTGGGTCATGTCGCTGGCGATAAAGCCGTGCTCCGGCAGCTCGGCGGCAATGCGTTGCAGGATCGAGCGGTGAATCTGCTGCAAGGGCCCCTGCCCGTTCTGCACCGCCTGGCGCAGATCGGCCACCGCATGAATCGCCGCCCCCGCTTCGGCCGGTGTAGGTGGCAAGGCCTGGAGCAAGGCGTCCAGGGTGGCCCGGGCATCGCCGTGCAAGGCCACCGAACACGGGTAGAAGTCATTGAACTTGCGCGGGTCGATATCCAGGCGCAGCAGCTCGCCGTTCAGCGGCAGGCGCTCGCGCCAATAGTCGGTGTCGGCCATCTCGGTGCCTACCGCCAGCACCACGTCGGCCTGACTGATCAACTGCCAGCCAGGCTCGACACACAAGGTCGCCCCGGCGTTCAGTGGCGCCTCCTCCGGCAGTAGGCCCTTGCCGGCAACGCTGCTGAAACACACCGCGCCCAACCGGGTGCTCAGGACCCGCAGTTGCTCGGCGGCGTGCAGCGCGCCGCCACCGGCAATGATCATCGGCCGCTTGGCCTTGCGCAGTGTGTCCGCCGCTTGCTGGATATCTGCCGCCGCAGCCGGGCCGCGAGCGGGGCGTCGCCGCACTTCACCGGTCCAGTCCCGGGCGACCTTGGCCGCCAGCACATCCAGGGGCACGCTGATGTGCACCGGGCGCGGGCGCTCGCTGTCGAACACGGCAAAGGCCCGGGCGATCAGTTCCGGCAGATCTTCCGGGCTCAGGGCCAGGGCCGAAAAGGCGGTGATAGGCGCAGTGATGGCGCGCTGGTCCTGGGTTTCGTGCAGCGAGCCGCAGCCCTTGCCCAGGCTGGCGCTGTGGTTGACGCTGGAAATCACCAGCAGCGGGATCGAGTCGGCATAAGCCTGGCCAATCGGCGTGGCGACGTTGGTCACCCCCGGGCCGCTGATGACGAAACACACCCCGGGCTTGCCACTGACCCGGGCGTAACCGTCGGCCATGAAGCCCGCGCCCTGCTCATGCCGGGTCAGCACATGGCGGATGCCGCTGCCGGGCAGCCCGCGATACAACTCCAGGGTGTGCACCCCGGGAATGCCGAACACCGTGTCGACGCCGTAGCCGGCCAGCAGGCGCACCAGGGCCTGGCCACCGGTCAAGGTCTGATCGTGCATGTCTCTCTCCTCAAGCCTGGCCAAGGCGAATCAACGCATCGACCGCGACGGTGCCCTGGGCACCGACCAACAATGGGTTCACATCCAGTTCCAGCAGTTGCCCGGCGTGTTCGCAAGCGTAGTCCGCCACCGCGCCAATGGCCGCCACCAGGGCTTCAAGATCAGCCGTCGGGCGCCCGCGAAAGCCTTGCAGCAAGGCGGCGCTGCGCAGGCTGAGCAGGGCCTGGCGGATCGCCCCTTCGGTGGTGGGCAGCAGCAGGCTGCGACTGTCCTTGAGCAGTTCCACCAGCACCCCGCCAGCACCGATCACCAAGGCCAGAGCGAAGTCGTTCTCACGCTTGATGCCGACAATCAGCTCCGCCAGGGGCGGCGCGGCCATGGGTTCCAGCAACACCCGATCAAAGGCCACGCCGGGCGCATGCTCGGCGATCCGCGTGCGCATCAGGCGCAAGGCCGCGCTCAGGGCTTCAGGGTCCTTCAGATTCAGGGCCACCGCCCCGGCCTCGGTCTTGTGTGGCAACTGCGCGCTGACCGCCTTGAGCACCAGCGGATATCCGACAGCGGCCGCCGCGCTCAGGGCCTGCTCGGGGGTGCTCAGCACACCGTCCGGGATGCTCAGGCCGAAGCCGCGCAAGGCCTGCTTGGACTGCCACTCGTCCAGCAGCACATGGCTGCCGTCCAAGGCTGCCGGACACAACGGCACCAACGCCGATTCACCCAGGGCCAGCAGTGCCGGACGTCGCTGTTGATAGGCGACGATCCGGCCCCAGGCTGCCAGGCCATCCTCCACCCCTTGCAAGGCGGGAATGCCGTGGCCGTGCAAACGCTCGCGGGCGCTGGCGGGCAGCAGCTCGGGAAAGGCCGAAGTGACAAAACCGCGCTTGCCGTGGCGTTGCAGCGCTGCGCAGAACAGCTCCAGCAGCAGGTCGCATTCCTTGCGCTCGCCGGTAAATTCGGCCGGGTAATCCAGCACCAGCATGGCGCTGTCGGCCTCGGTACGCAGCGCCGTGTCGAGCATGGCTTGCAGGGCCTGGGCGTCGCCCCAGATCGCGGTGGTGAAATCCAGCGGGTTCACCAGATTGGCGTAGCCCGGCAGCACCTGGGCCAGCTCGGCGCACTGCCCGGCATCCAGCTTGGGCAGTTGCAGGCCGTTGCGCTCGGCGTAGTCGGCGATCAGCCCGGCATCGCCCCCGGAACAGGCCAGGGCCATCAACTGCGGGCCAGCCGGCAACTGCCCGCAGGAGGCGGCTTTCAAGGTTTCGACAAAACTCACCGGGCCGCTGACCCGGATCACCCCCAGGCGCTGGAACAGCGCGTCGTACAAGGCATCGGAACCCGACAGCGAACTGGTGTGACTCAAGGCCAGTTCGGCGCCGATCTGCGACACCCCGGTCTTCAGGGCAATGATGGGTATGCCCTTCTCCAGGGCTTTATGCGCCGCCCGGGCAAAACCCGGCACGTTCTTCAGGCCTTCCAGGTGCAGACCGATGGCGGTCACCCGCGGCTCGTCCAGCAGCACGTCCATCAGTTCGGCAATGCCCAGCTGCGCCTGATTGCCCACCGACGCCATGTAGGCCACCGGCAGCGAGCGGTCGCTCATGGACAGGTTGTAGGCAAAGTTGCCGCTCTGGGTCAGCACTGCCACCCCGCGTTCCACGGGTTGACCGCCATGGGCCACCGGCCACAGCGCGGCGCTGTGCAGGTAGTCCAGCAGGCCATAGCAGTTGGGGCCGAGCAGCGCCATGTCGCCCGCGGCCTGCAGCAGTTGCTGTTGCAGGGCCTGGCCCTGGGCGCCGGTTTCGGCAAAGCCCGAGGCGTAGCAGATCGCCCCGCCGGCGCCCTTGGCCGCCAGCGCCGCGACGCAGGTCAGGGTCAGCTCGCGGTTGGTGGCGACGAACACCGCATCCGGGCCGCAGGGCAGCTGTTCGATGCTGGCCACGCACGGCACGCCATCAAGCTCGGCATGCTGCGGGTTGACCAGCCACATGGGCCCGGCAAAACCGCCTTCGGCGCAGCGCTTGAGGGCCCGGGCCATACTGCGCCCACCGACGAAGGCCAGGTGCCGCGGGGCCAGCAGGCGCTTGAGATTGTCACGCAAAGTCTGGGACATGACGGCAATTCTCCAGGGCGCTCAGCGCATCAGCGGCCGCAGCAGTTCACGGGAAATGATGTGGCGCTGGATCTCCGAGGTGCCTTCCCAGATCCGCTCGATCCGCGCATTGCGCCAGATGCGCTCCACCGGGCCTTCGTCCATCAGGCCCATGCCGCCGTAGATCTGCACCGCCTCGTCGGCCACCCGGCCCAGCACTTCACTGGCGAACAGCTTGGCCATGCCGGCCTCGCCATCGGTCATGCTGCCCTGGTCCATCTTCCAGGCGGTGTGCAGGGTCAACAGCTCGGCGGCGCGGATCTGCGTGGCCATGTCCGCCAGCTTGAACGACACCCCCTGGTAACTGCCGATGGCCTGACCGAACTGCTTGCGGTCCGCGGCCCATTGCAAGGAGGCATCCAGGGCGCGCTGGGCCTGCCCGACGCAGTTGGCGGCGACCATCACTCGCCCGGCGGTGAGCCAGGCGTTGGCCACTTCCCAACCCTTGCCCACCTCCCCCAGCACCTTGCTGGCCGGTACCCGGCAGTCATCGAAGAACATCTCGAAGGTGTGGTAGCCGCGGTTGCTCACGCACTTGGGGCCACGGCGGATGGTCAGGCCCGGGGTGTCGCGATCCACCAGGAACGAAGTCACCGCGTTGCGCTGGCGGCCGTTGTGCTCATAGGTGCCGGTGACGGCGAAGACAATGGCGAAATCCGCATGCCCGGCGTGGCTGATGAAGTGCTTGCTGCCGTTGAGCACGAAGTCGCCGCCGTCGCGCACGGCGCGGGTCTTGATCGCATTGGCGTCGGAGCCGGCCCCGGGTTCGGTCAGGGCGAAGCAGTCTACCTTGCGCCCCTGCACGCAGGGCAGCAGGTAGTCGCCGATCTGCGAGCCGGTGCAGGCCATGAGGATTTTCGACGGCCGGGCAACGAACACATGCAGTGCCCAGGAACACTTGGCCAGCTCGCGCTCGATCAGCGCCTGGGACAGGTAGTCCAGGCCGCCGCCGCCCACCTCCTCCGGCATGTTGAAGGCATAGAAGCCAGCGGCGATGGCCTTGCTGCGGATCTCCCCGGCGAGGTCGGCGCTGACCTCATCGGCGCGGTCCACCGCCTCTTCGTGGGGCAGCAACTCCTTGCTGACAAAACTGCGAACCGCGTCCACCAACATTTCTTGTTCTTGGCTGAGTTGGAAATTCATGGCGCTACCTGTGAGTGATTGACGGTGCAAAAAAACGAGTGACCTGGCAGGACGATCTGGCGAAAAACACCGTCCCGTAGGAGCCTGCTTGCTGGCGAACAGGCCCTTGAATCAGGCGCTGTTCTTGCGGGCGCCTTCGCCGGCAAGCCGGCTCCTACAAAATGGGCGCATGGCCCAGGGGCCCTTTCGCCGGCAAACCGAGCGCCGCCCGGCCGCCCTACAACCCTTGGAAACGTGGCGGGCGTTTTTCGCTGACGGCACGCAGGGCTTCGGCGCCGTCGGCGCTGCGCCCGCACAGCAGGCCGGCGGCCAGTTCGGCGGCCAGTTGCTGCGCCAGGCTGCGGTCGGCGCCCTGGCGGATCAGCTTCTTGGTCTGGGCAAAGGCGAAGGTCGGGCCCGTGGCCAGGCTGTCTCTTATACACATCTGACGCTGCCGACGAATAGAGAGGTGTAGAT